>Ga0114994_10000183_pt1 | contig 37192 bp, 33 predicted proteins | sample ArcticOcean_MG_C_9_FD_87043 | JGI IMG/M metagenome (GOLD analysis project Ga0114994, IMG submission 87043) | Marine microbial communities from western Arctic Ocean - ArcticOcean_MG_CB2_152 | ecosystem: Environmental > Aquatic > Marine > Oceanic | place: Arctic Ocean: Canada Basin | collected...
CTCCAGTAGTTGTAGGCAATATACCTTACAATATTACTTCCCCAATTATTTTTTGGTTAATTGATCATATCGATAGTTGGGATAGAGCATATTTGATGGTGCAGAAAGAAGTTGCTCAACGTTTAACAGGAAAGATAGGTACAAAAGATTATAGTCGAGTGACTGTTATGACGGGGTTATTTTTTGATATTAAAATTTGTTTTTCTATTTCACCTAATGTCTTTATTCCTAGGCCAAAAGTACAATCTGCGTTTATTTCTATCGAAAAAAGATCAGGCTTTAATAAGAATGATGTAGATATTAAGAAATTCAGTCAAGTAGTAAGGATGGCATTTAATCAGAGAAGAAAAATGTTAAGAAATTCATTATCAACACTAGATATTGATTTAGATACTTGTAAGATAGATTTTAAGAGAAGACCCGAGCAGTTAACAGTGGATGAGTTTATCGACATATCCAATAATATTATATGATAATTGGCATTTCTCATTTTTATCGTTAAGTTTCCGCACTATGATAGAAGTAAATATAAAAGACAATGAATCGCTTGAAAGAGCGTTAAGACGTTTCAAAAAAAAATGGGAGCGTTCTGGCGTACTTAAAGATGTAAAAAGAAAAGCTTTTTACGAAAAACCAAGTGTCACAAAAAGAATTGCAAAAAAACAAACTATTCGTAGAGCTATTAGACTAGCAAAATTCAATAATTAGTCGAATAACTCCTCTTTCTATTTTCCAAAAAATGTTCTAATCTCCGATATGCTTATAAGAAGTGCATCAGGACTCAGAGGTATTGTCAAAGATGATTTCAGTCCCCAAATGATTAATCAATATATTATGTCATTTATTTCTAATCAAAATATTACTTCATGTGTCATTGGAAGAGATGGTAGGTCTTCTGGTAAAGAAATATCACAATGGGTTATTAATGCCCTTACTAAATATGGAGTCAATGTAGATAGCTGTGACCTGTCAACAACTCCTACTATTCAATTAATGACAGAAAAAGATAAATATGATGGTGGAATTGTAATTACAGCTAGCCACAATCCAACTGAATATAATGGATTAAAATTTCTTCAAAAAGATGGCACATTCTTATCGCCAGGCCAGTGTAATACCTTATTTACATCCGTAGATAATAAGTTGGTGCTAAATGAATCAGAAGTAATAGGAGAAGTATCAGATTACACTTCTGCAGATGAAGAACACATTGCTAAAGTATTTGCTGCACAATGTATTAATATTAATTTTATTCAATCTAAAAAATTTAAAGTAGTAATAGATGCAGTTAATGGGGGTGGTTCCAATATTTTACCACAACTATGTAAAGAGTTAGGGTGTGATGTGACAATAATTAATTGTAATGGTGATGGTAATTTTACAAGAGTTGCTGAACCACTTGCAGAAAATTTGAAAGATTTAGAAGAAAAAGTTTTAGAAGTTGGTGCTGATATTGGTTTTGCTACTGATCCAGATGGAGATAGACTATCTATAGTCTCGAATACAGGTGAAGCTATTGGTGAAGAGTATACCTTAGTTCTAGCCTTTAAAAATTTTATTAATTATCAAGACAGTACCATAGTAACAAATTTATCTACATCAAGAATGATTGATGATGTTTCATCAGGTTCAATTAGAACAAAAATTGGTGAAGCTCATGTTGTTGAAAAGATGAAAGAATTAAATATTAGTATTGGAGGAGAAGGAAACGGTGGAGTGATTTTAAAAGAAGTTCATCTTGGAAGAGATTCTTTAGTTGCTATAGCAATGGTATTAAATCTTCTATCCAACGACGATAAACTTATAAATGAAATTATTTCTGAGATTCCTGAATATGTATTTATTAAAGATAAAATTAATATTGATGATTCAATAGATTTTGATAGCCTTGCTACTCTATTCGATTGTGACCAAATTAACCAAGATGATGGAATTAAATTTAGTTGGCCTAATAAATGGATTCATATTAGAAAATCAAATACTGAGCCAATAATTAGAATTTTTGCTGAAGCAAAAACTAGGAATGAAGTAAATAAGTTAATCCAAACTTTAAAAGATTATTTAAAATGAAACTACTAGATTCAAAATACTCTCCAAGCATTTTAGAAAAAAAATGGTACGACTATTGGATGGGAAAGAACTATTTTTCTTCATCATCATCCGAGGATAAGAAAAATTATACTATTGTAATCCCACCACCCAATGTTACTGGTAAGCTGACAATGGGACATGTTTTAAATAACACTATACAGGATATACTCACTAGAAAAGCAAGAATGGAAGGGAAGAATGTATCTTGGATTCCTGGAACAGATCATGCTTCCATAGCTACTGAATCAAAAGTATCTAAAATGTTAGAAGATAAAGGAATTAATAAAAAAGATATTTCCAGAGAAGAATTTTTAACCCATGCATGGGATTGGAAAGAGAAATATGGCGGGATTATTCTTGAACAACAGCAAAAATTAGGCAATTCATGTGACTGGGATAAGCTTACTTTCACAATGGATAAAGACTATTCTAATGCTGTTCTAGAATCATTTGTAAGATTATACAATAAAGGGCTAATTCATAAAGGAAATAGACTCGTTAATTGGTGTCCAAAATCTCAAACTGCCTTAAGTGATGAAGAGGTCATTTTTAAAGAAGTTCAAGGTAAGCTTTGGTATATAAAATATCAAGTTCAAGACTCTGATACATTTATTGAAATTGCAACTACCAGGCCAGAGACAATGCTTGGTGATGCTGCTATAGCAGTAAATCCATCAGATGAAAGATTTAAAAATTTGATTGGTAAAAATGCAGTTTTACCTCTTGTTAATAAAACTATTCCAATTATTGCCGATAAAATGGTAGACCCTGAATTTGGTACAGGTTGTGTTAAAATTACACCTGCACATGATCCAAACGACTATAATGTTGGAAAAAATCATGCACTGGAAATGTTAAATATTATGAATCCAGATGGATCAATCAATTCTAATGCTCCTGATAAATATATTGGGATGACCAGAGAAAAAGCTAGAAAGCAGATTATTAACGATTTAGAAGTAGAAGGTTCTTTACTAAAAGAAGAAGACTATAATCATAAGATAGGATATTCTGAAAGAGGAGATGTCCCAATAGAGTATTATTTATCTAATCAATGGTTTCTAAAGATGAAAGAACTTTCTAAGCCTGCTATGGAAGTGGTTAAGTCAGGTGAAATAAAATTTTATCCTAATCATTGGGTGAAAACATATAATCATTGGATGGATAATATCCAAGATTGGTGTATTAGTCGCCAATTATATTGGGGTCATCGTATTCCAGTATGGTATAAAAAAGGTTCTGATTATAGTAATCCAGAAAATTGGTATGTATCTACAACTCCACCTGAAGATATTGAAAATTGGGAGCAAGAAGAAGATGTGTTAGATACATGGTTTAGTTCATGGTTATGGCCATTCGGAGTTCATGGTTGGCCTAATAATAAAAAATTGATAAAACAATATTATCCAACTGATATATTGGTGACCGGTCCAGATATTATATTTTTCTGGGTGGCAAGAATGATTATTTCTGGTATAGAATTCTTAGATGAAATACCATTTAAAGATGTTTATTTTACTAGCATCTTAAGAGATGATACTGGGAGAAAATTAAGTAAATCTCTTGGAAATTCGCCAGATCCAATTGAATTGTTTGAAAAATATGGTACAGATGCGACTAGATTTTCAATTATGTTAATGTCTCCGCAGGGATCGGATGTCTATTTCTCTGAGAATGGTTTAGAAATAGGTAGAAATTTCATGAATAAAATTTGGAATGCCAGCAGATTTATTATGATCAATCATGAAGAAAATTTTACTGACTCCTTAGATAAAGAGTCATTGGATATATATGATAGATGGATCCTTTCAAAGCTCGATACTACTCTTGAAAAAGTAAATATTCACTATGATAATTATCAATTTAATGAAGCAATCAAAGTAATCTATGATTTTACATGGAATGAATTTTGTAATTGGTATATTGAAATTGCTAAAATCAAATTTAATAGCTCAGATAAATTAGAAAAAAATAATGCATTCCTTGTTTCTAAGGAAGTATTGAAGAAAGTCTTATTAATATTACATCCTATTGCTCCTTTTATAACGGAAGAAATTTGGAGTTATTTAAAAAATGATTCAGATACAGATATTATTGTATCTGCTTGGCCAACTATTGGCTCCAATAGACTAAAATATAATGAAAATAAAGTAGCCTCTTTAAAAGAAGTAGTGATTGCAATTCGTACAATTAGATCAGAATTAAACGTAGCGCCAACTAAGAAAATTAGTGCATCAATTTCTGTTAAAAATGCTGCTGATGAATTATTATTCAATAGTTTGAAAAGTATGATTATGTCTTTAACTAATCTAGAAAGCTTAGATATTGAAATAAATCTAGACAAGCCAGAGCAATCTGCAGTTGGTATATGTAAAAATTGTGTTACATATGTACCATTGGGAGATTTAGTTGATCCTAAAGAAGAAATACTAAAATTGAATAAAAGATTAAAGGATATTGACAGTTTTATTGTAGGAATTCAAACAAAATTAAGCAATAAAGCATTTACAGATAAAGCACCGGAAAAAATTGTTAATCATGAAAAAAGTAAATTAGATGATTTTATCATTGAAAGAGAAAAAATAATTGCCAATATTGGTATGTTAAAATGAAAAAATTATTAATAGTAATATTTACTCTAAATATTCTACTTGCTCAGCAAGTAGAGCCAATTCAAAATAATAGAACTTTAACAATCTATAAAGATAGCTTTGCTGTCATAAAAGAACCAATTTTATGGAATTTAAAAGATGGAAAAAATAATACATCTTTTAACAATCTTTCACCAAATATTGTGTTTGATTCACCTTTTTTAAATATTGAAGGCGTAGAAGTTGGATCTCAAACATTAAATAAGAATTTTTATTCTACAGATTCTTATCTTAAAAAAAATATTGGATCATTAGTCGAGGTTAAACCCACAAATGATTCTGCAGTACAAGGAGCTTTATTAGATATTAATTCGTCATCTGTGTCTATTAATACAAATAAAGGACTTATGATTTTTCAAAGATCTAGAATTGAATACGTTTTACTAAAATCAAAACAAATTCAAAATAAATTTACTCCACAAATTTCGTGGGAAATTTTTTCTGAAGGCTTAAATAGTATTACAGCAGAGTTGACTTACTTGACCTCAGGTTTTAGCTGGAAGCCAATCTATAAACTACAGTTAGATAGTATAGGCTCTACTGCAGCTCTTAGTATAAACGCTGAAGTAGTTAATGGCTCTAATATGAATTTACTGGGAGTAGATATAAAGGTTGTAGAGGGATTAGTTCCTATTGATGGAAGCAAACCTAATAATATGGCAATGGTTGCTTCTAGGATGTCGGGAATGACTGAAAAAACAAATCAGTTAGGAGATTTTTATATTTTTAGTTTAGGAAGTAATATGAATTTAAAAGCTCTGGAGACTATTCAATTTCCTTTAATGCCTAAAACAGAAATAGAATATGAAAAGAAATATATTTTTCAAAATTCAGAACGTGATCAAAAAGATGAGCCACTAAGTATTGAGATTTCATTTGAGAATTCTAAAGAAAATAATTTAGAGTTACCCCTACCTTCTGGTGTAGTCTATCTTTATGAAAAAGATATAAATGGAGAATTATCCTTCATTGGTAAAAATAATTTGAGTCAACTATACAAGGGTGGTAACGCTGTATTGGATGCAGGAAAAGCATTTGATATTATAGGTAAACGTAGAATCTTAAATTTTGATCGTCAAAATAAAAGTGAAGAGTCAACTATATCAATTCAAATTATGAATACCTCTAACACATCTATAAAAGTTAAAGCCATTGAAAAAATTGTTGGAGATTGGGTAATTAAAGAATCTTCAAGTATGTATATCAAAGAGGACGCATCTACTATTTACTTTCCATTAGAGATCCAACCTAATAGCTCTGAGCTGATTACATATACATACAGAAAAGAATGGAAGTAATGTCCATTTATGGAACTCAATAATTCTTCTAATTTATTAGAAACTCCTATTCAATACATTAAGGGCGTTGGTCCAAGAAGAGCTCAAGTCTTAGAATCTCTTAATATTCATACCATTAAAGATCTATTATATTATTTCCCAAGAAAATATCTAGATAGAACATCAATACAGCTAATAGGCTCTATAAAAACAGATATGGATGTTAATATTGTAGGTAGAGTGAAGTCTGTTAATTTAAGAAAAATGAAACGCGGCAATTTTCTGACAGCAACACTTGCAGATCATACTGGCTCGGTTAGATTGATGTGGTTTAATGGATCTGATTATATCTATCAATCTCTAAAAGAAGGAGATTTATTAGCTGTTCATGGTAAGGTAGCTGACTATAAAGGAAGCGTTCAAATTGTGCATCCTGAATATGATAAATTGAATGCGAATGAAATATCGCTCAGTACTGGATTTGTAATTCCCGTATATCCTTTGACCGAAGATTTAAAGAGGTCAGGTCTTGATAATAGAAACTTGAGGAAGATCATTTATCTTGCTTTAGAGTCTCTTGATAGCATTGAAGATCATTTTGACGAAAAACAGCAAAAGGAATTTGAAATTTGTTCTCTAGAGTCTGCATTGAGAAATATTCACTTTACTAATAACGTTGATAAATTAAACGAATCAATACATCGACTTAAATTTGATGAACACTTTTTCTTACAAATTCTTTTAGCGTTAAGAAAAAAGAAAATAAAGGAAAATCGTTTTACTCCAATAGGATTTAAGACTAAATATTATAATCAAATATTTAAAAATTTGAGTTTTGAATTGACTGGTAGTCAAAAACAGGTTCTTAGAGAAATCATTGATGATTTTTTATCAGAAAATCCAATGAATCGTATGATACAAGGGGATGTTGGTTGTGGAAAAACGATTGTTTCTATTTTAGCTACCTCTGTTGTAGTAGAAAATAATTATCAAGTTGCAATAATGGCACCTACTGATTTATTAGCAAAGCAATTATACAGAAACTTTAAATCAGAATATGAAAACCTTGGAGTAGAGTGCTCATTGTTAGTTGGTAGCTTGAAAGCCAAGGAAAAGAAAGAAGTACTTGAATCTATTAAGAGCGGTAAATCAAAGATTGTTATTGGTACCCATGCATTATTCCAGAAAGATGTAGTTTTTAAAAATTTAGGATTATCTATTATAGATGAACAACATAGGTTTGGAGTAAATCAAAGACAGTTGTTATTGAAAAAATCTACAGTCCCTAACTTGATGGCAATGACAGCAACACCTATTCCAAGAACACTAGCTATAACCTATAATGGAGATATGGACTTGTCTACCATTGATGAATTGCCAAAGAATAGACCTGATGTATTTACTTCTCATATTGAGAAAAAAAACTTAGACACGGCCTATAATTTTATTCGTGAAAAAATATCAATAGGCGGTCAAGCAATAGTCGTATATCCTTTAATTGAAGAGACTGAAAAACAAGATCTTGATGCTGCATCTGAATCTTATGAGTTATTAAGACAAAATGTTTTCCCCGACTTAAGCGTTGGATTGATGCATGGAAAATTAGATACAGATCAAAAAAATAAAGTAATGGAACAATTTATGAATCATGAGATTAAAATCTTAGTTTCAACTACAGTAGTGGAAGTTGGTATTGACAATCCAAATGCTTCTGTTATATTAATTAATAATTCTGAACGATTTGGTCTCAGCCAGCTACACCAATTAAGAGGGAGGGTTGGTAGAGGAAAACTTACTAGTTATTGTATACTATGTAGCGATAGCGAATCTCCGAATACAAAACAACGTTTAAGCGTATTAACTAAAAGTAGAAATGGATTTGAGATTGCCGATGAAGATTTAAAGTTGAGAGGCCCTGGAGAGTTTTTTGGTGAAAGACAAAGTGGATTTATTAAATTTAGGATTGCTGATTTAACTACTGATGGACCAATAATTAGAAATGCTAGAATGAAAGCTTTTGATATTATTCATAATGATGCAAATTTAGAGGCTCCAATCAATAGTTTGATTAAGCAGAGATTTGAAAATGAATATTTAAAATTATTTTTGAAAACAACCGTTAATTAGAGGAAAAAAAATGACAACGAAACCTTATACAGAAAAACAACTTTTTGATTCACTGATTTCTCAATCAGTATATGGCGTTTGGATTGCTTTAGGAAAAATACAAAATCCAATGACCAATGAGATGTCAGTAGATTTAATACAAGCATCTATTCAAATTGATATGTTAGATATGATGAATAGCAGAATGCATGCTAGCCTTACTGACAAAGAAAAAGAATACTTTGATAAAGTGTTATCTGAATTAAAAATGAATTATATAGAAGTTGAAAAAGCTGAAGATGCAAAACCTGCAGAAGTAGAAGCTGAAACTACTTCAGAAGACAGTGATGATTCAACACAAGAGACTATAGAAGAATCTGAAAAATAAATTGAGCTTTTTTACAACTTATAGTAAAAAATTAGAGAATCTAATTGCTGGAATTTTATTCCTGATTACCTTTGCTATTTATTTTTCAACAATGGCACCAACAGTATCTTTTTGGGATACGGGAGAATTTATTGCTACGTCGCATATACTTGGCATCCCTCATCCACCAGGGAGTCCATTATTTCTATTAATTGGTAAGTTCTTCACATTGATTCCAATTAGTGCAGATATTGCTTTTCGTATGAATATATTTTCTCCATTGATTAGCGCTGCTACGATTAGTTTATTATTCCTTATTTGTAACCAATTTATTGATAGACTTGATAGCAAAGATGATATAAAGCATTTTAAAATGTGGTCTTCATTAACTGCATCACTCACTTTTGCTTTTACGCATAGCCATTGGTTTAATGCAGTAGAAACTGAAGTATATGCATTGAGCGGTTTCATGACAGCATTAGTAGTATATTTAATTTTAATGTGGTCCAAGTATAAAGAAAAAGACCATAGTACGATGTACTTGATGGGAATTGTTTATGTCATTGGTTTAGCTACTGGAGTACATTTATTAAATCTGCTCACAATCCCTTTTATAGGGTTAATTATTTATTTTTCCACCTCTAATTTTTCAACTAAAAATTTGATAATTACATTAAGCTTATCGTTGCTAGCCTTTATTGTAATACAAAATGGTATTATTAAAGGATTTCCGACTATTGTATCGAAAATAGGATTTGAAGGCTTATTGCTGCTGATAGGGATACTATCCTATTTTTTATATAGCAGTATTAAAAATAAAAAGACAATCTTTTCACTTGTATATATGTCTTTATTTTTAATTATTATTGGATATTCAACCTATTTGGCAATCTTTATTCGTTCAGGACAAAATCCTAACATTGATGAAAATAATCCTGAGACAATAGTAGAAGCTACTTCTTATTTGAATCGTGATCAGTATGGTTCAATGTCATTGCTCCCAAGAAAATTTAATAATCTTCCATCAAAAATTTCTATAGTAGGCAGTCCTGAATATCCAGATTTTCAATTTTCTAGCAGCCAAAACTATAAGTATATGACATATAATGTGTCTGAACAGGCAAGCTTTCTATTGACCTATCAAATTAATAAAATGTATATCAGGTATTTCTTATGGCAATTTGGTGGTAAGGGACCTAGTAATGATTCCTTTGTTTCTGATTTTGGAGCATCTTCAAAAGAAGATGGCGTAGATTGGAGACAGTTTGGATTACCGCTAGCGTTAATTATGGGATTATTTGGCGCTTATTTTCATTTTAGAAAAAATAAGTATGATGCATTCTCATTGCTTGTATTATTTATCATGACAGGGATTGCAATTATTTTTTATTTAAATCAAGACAGTCCTCAAGCTAGAGAAAGAGATTATTCTTATGTAGCTAGCTTCATGGCATTTTCCATATGGATAGCTATAGGAATTTTTAGTACGATTAATTATATAAGTGATACTTTATTAGAAAAATCTATCAAACTAAGAGCATCTTACTTTATGATTTCTATGTTTTTGGTTTTTATTCCATTAAGGATGTTAATTGCAAACTATGAAGAGCATGATAGAACTGGTAATTATATCGCGTGGGATATGGCATATAATATGCTACAGACTTGTGAGCCTGATGCAATTTTGTTTACTAATGGTGACAATGATACTTTTCCTGTTTGGTATTTGCAGGAAGTAGAAAAAATTAGAACGGATGTAAGGGTGATAAATTTAAGTTTACTGAATACGCCATGGTATGTTACTCAAATCAGAGATCAGGATAGTCCTTTTATCTTTATGAATGATAATGAGATTCAAAATTTAGATTTTAAGAAATGGTCATCTAATACTATTTCTATTAATGCCCCTATAGACGATTTAAATCTTGAAGGTCTTATTGAATGGGAATTAAAACCCACCTACCTTGATGTAGCATTACGTATCCAAGATCTTATGGTCCTTAGAATTATCAAAGATAATAATTGGAATAGACCAGTATATTTTGCTGCTACAGTATCTCCTACTAGCATGTTAAATCTAGATGATTATTTCACAATGGAAGGACTAGCATATCGATTAGTAAACAATAAGTCATATCCAATCAATCAAGACAAGATGACTAAGAACTTATTATCAATAGTTGGAAATGAAGATTGGTTCGAAGATTATGATTCACATAAAAACACTATTACAGAAGTATCTATATCTAAAGAGTATCAGCCTGGTTATATCTATAGAAATCTTGCTAATAAAAATGTCCATGTAGATAGACAAATTGGAAGATTGATTCAAAATTATCGTGTAGGTTTTACGCGCTTAGCTATTTCACATTACCTTGATAGCAATCTACAAAAAGCAGAAATGGTATTGTTAGAAATGGAAGATAAAATGCCTAGTGCAGTAATACCTATACCATCAAAAGAGCTTCAATATCAGATTACTCAGATTTATAATGGGATTGGGAACAAGGAGAAAGTTAGATACCATCTAAAGGAGTTAGCTGAGAGAGATGATATTGAGATGGAAGATTATTTATTATATGGTAAGTCTTTTATTCAAAATTTAGATGACTATTCAGAAGCGAAAGAAATTTTTAAAACTATATATGATAATTTTTTAATCATTGAAAGAGCAATCAAAAAACAAGGATTTATCGCTACTAAGATTACAGTACAAGAGTGGCAGTCATGGCAAAAAACTTTGCCTGATTTAGTATTCTTATTATATTTATGTCATCGAGAGTTAGAAGAGTATGACGAAGCAACTAACTTAATTCAAAATTGGATAGTACGCAGTCCGGAAGATACCGATGCTAGTCGGTTACTTGATGAAATTGAAAAATTAAAAGGATCATGAAAATAGTTTCAATTATTATTCCTCATTATAACGGGAAAAAACTCTTATACAATTGTATTAACTCCATCTATCAAAATATTGATATCGATAATTTTGAAATTATTGTAGTAGATAATGCATCCACTGATAATTCTATTAAAAATATACAAAATTTATTTTCTGATGTAATAGTTGTTAGTAATAAAAAAAATATTGGTTATAGCGGAGGCTGCAATATCGGAGCACAACATGCAAAAGGAAAATATTTAATATTTTTAAATAATGATACTGAGCATTCGGATAGATGGATAGAAAAATTAGTAGATTTTTTAGAAGAGCATCCTAGCGTCTTTGCTGCTCAACCTAAGGTATTAAATATTAATAATAAAGAATACTTCGACTATGCTGGTGGCGCAGGAGGATTTATCGATTGTTTTGGTTTTCCTTATGTTAAAGGACGACTGTTCAATACTCTAGAAAAAGATACTGGTCAATATGATAAGCCTTCAGAAATATTTTGGTCATCAGGAGCTGCAATGATTGTTAGAGCTGATATCTTCAATCAATTAAGTGGATTTGATGAAGTCTATTTTGCTTATATGGAAGAAATAGATTTATGTTGGAGAGCACAAGCATTAGGATATAAAATTTGGTCTGTCCCCAGTGCTTTTATTTACCATTATGGAAAGCAAACAATCAAAGAAAATACAATCAAGTCACACTACTTGAATCATAGAAATTCTTGGATTTTATTTTTTAAAAATTCTTTTACTTTTAACTATGGAATTTTAATTCTGAAGAGATTGATATTAGATTGGATGGCTTTGATTTATTCAGTGTTCACTTTAGATATCAGAAGATTTATTGCAATATTGTATGCAGAGCTATGGATATTATTTTCCGTAAGTAAGATAATAAAAATTAGAAAGAGTAATGATATTGCTGAGTTAGATAATATTTATAATAAGAGTATAGCAATAGATTATTTCATTAAAGGAAAAAAATACTTTTCTCAGATTGACGACAATAATTCTTTATAGATATTATCTCTCTGTGAATCTAGATAGATCATTTCTTGAAGTAGCTTTTTTTGACCTAGTTTTTGCATCATTTCGCCAATTTTCTTACCATGAAATTTTAAAAATGTATTAGTATAGTTTTCTTGATTATAATTATCGACTACTTCATCCAAATTTTTAACTATACTACTTAAAGCATCTCCGCAGGCATCAATTTCTCCATTTTCAAAAAGTTCATATGCTAGATATGTTGAAAATCTTAACTTTCTTAGTCCAATATTTTCTGTTAAGAGATTAATAAGCACAATCCGTTGATCCCAACCTCTTGAAAAATTAGAAGCACTGGCACGGACAGCGATTGATCTTGCTTTCTCATAATGACTATTACCACCTAAATTAGACCAAGTATCTAGCTCTGCTCCCAATATAATATTACCATAAAATCCCAATAGGCTTGATAGAGGGTCAAAATAAACACTATCATAATAGAGTGAATTATTTTGACTTAAAACAAAGTTTGATCCCTTATCAAAAAAATGAAGATCTCTATTATTACTAAATAAGGATTGAATTCCATACGCTTGAGAACTTCCTATGTTGGCATTTCCCTCAAAAAGAATTTGAACATTGATGTTAATGTCTAAATCACGATAATCTTCATTCCAAACCGTATATTCGTAAAACTTTTTAATATTGTTTTGTAATTGAAACAAAGACACTTTTTCATCTGCTTTTAATAGGCGATCATCAAACGAAACAGACGCTTCTTTGAATTGAGCACTTAGCAGCGAAAAGAAGAAAAATAATGCAATATATTTATTTAGTTTTTCTAGCATAATAGATAGATATATTTTTTAATTTACAGAATGACTGTAATTAAAGACATACTTAAGCAAAATAAACGATTGTATCGCATATCTAAAGTAATTAGCGATCTATCTGAAGAAATAAAAGTACCAGCTTTTTTAGTTGGTGGCTGTGTTAGAGATTTGCTATTAGAGCCAGAAAAGCATTCAGTAGATATTGATATTATGATTGAAGGCGATGGAATTGAATTTGCTCATCAACTAGCTAGAAAATTAAATGTATCTACAGTAGTTCCATTTCCAAAGTTTGCTACAGCTCGTATACCATATAAAGAATGTGAAATTGAAGTCGCTTCCGCTCGATTAGAATCATATGATCCAAAGTCACGCAAGCCAAAAGATATTATTATGACTGATATTAATGAAGATTTACAGCGTAGAGATTTTACTGTCAATGCTATGGCAATTTCTCTACAGAAAAACAATATGGGGACACTTATTGATCCTTTTGATGGCTTTAAAGATTTAAATGCAAAAATACTAAGAACCCCTATGACTAATTCTGATGTAACATTTTCAGACGATCCATTGCGCATGATGAGAGCAGCATACTTTTCTGCAAAGCTAGGAATGGAAATAGACAAAAAATGCCTACAGTCGATAAAAGATAATGCTGAAAGAATATCAATAGTTTCTCAAGAAAGAATAACTAATGAACTGTTAAAAATTTTAGGCACAAATAAACCTTCTGTTGGATTTATTTTACTTCAAGAAGTTGGATTACTTGAATATGTCTTCCCAGAGATTTCAATCATGTATGGCTTAGATCAAAGTAGTGAATATCATCATAAAGATATATTTTTTCACACATTGGAAGTAGTCGATAATGCCGCAAAATTGTCTAATAAATTAGATTTAAGATTGGCAGCTTTAGTGCATGATATTGCAAAACCTAAAACCAGAAGAATAGATAAAAAGAAAGGGTATACTTTTTATGGACACGATGATTATGGTGCTCGTATGCTAAAAAAAATATCAGAACGTATGAAATTTTCTAATAAAACAAGAGACTATATCACAAAGTTGACTGCTTTGCACTTACGACCTATTAGTCTAGCAAAAAAAGAAGTAACTGATTCTGCTATTCGAAGATTAATTGTAGATGCACAAGAAGATGCACAAGATTTAATGCTCCTATGTCGAGCTGATATTACTACCAAGAATCCAAATAATGTTAAAAAGTATCTATCTAATTTTGACCACGTAGAAAAGCGTATACAAGAAGTTATTGAGTCAGATGAATTAAGAGCATTTCAATCTCCTGTAAGGGGGCATGAAATTATGGAAATGTTCAATTTACCTGCAGGTAAGAAGGTTGGAGAAATAAAAAAGATAATTGAGGAAGCAATCCTGAATGGAGATATTAAACACACACATTCAGAGGCCTTATCTATGCTTAAGAATTTGAAAAAAAACAAATTTTTTAAGTAAGTATTATTTTACTTTTTTGTTTTTTGAGAGTCATATATAAAACAACTGAATTCTATTTTTTATTATGAAACTTTTTAGCTACTTTCAAACCTAAGATACAGGTAGGAGATTATGAACAAGTATATACTAACTATTTTATTATTTATTTCAACATCCATAGGACAATCCTTAACTGTGGATGAATGTGTGCGTATTGCACTTGAAAATAAACCATCACTTAAAAGAGCAGAGCAAGATGTAGCAATTGCGAAGTTAAATCGTGCTTCAACTGGAGCTTTAATGTTACCATCAGTAAATGCAAGCAATTCATTTAGCGAAACAACGTATGGAAATAGCTCCTCAGAGGCTTCTGAAAGATATAGCGGAGGAGTAAACCTATCCCAAAGTTTATTTAATTTCGGAAACAAGATTAACACTCTTAAGCAAAGCGATAATAATTATAATACTTCAAAAGAGAGAAAACGACAGGCAAAAGCACGTATTATATTAGATGTGTATACTTACTATTATCAATATTTAAAGAATTCTGAATTATTTGATATAGCTGGTAAAGACCTAGCATTATCAAAAAAACAACTCGAATTAGTTGAAAAGCAATATAACTTAGGAGCGGTTAGCAAAACAGACTATTTGAAAGCATCAGTCCGTTATGGGACTTCAAGATCTAGTTTTTTATCAAGAGAGTTAAGCAAAAAGAATTCTGAAAAATCTCTACGACATAGCATGGGTCTTCTGAATAGCGATGTAGTAGTAAATATCAGGGAAAAAATAGATCCTATATTGTCGGTTCCCACTTTTGACGAAGCATATAATTTAATGCTAGCAAATAGTCCTGATTTAAATATATTAGATAACCAGATTTCAGGAGCACAGATTAACGTAAAAAAAGCATGGAGTTCTAGTTTGCCTAGCATAAATATGAGTGTGGGTATGAATGCTTCTTCTAGCGATCAAATTACTAGAACCTATTTTGACGATAATTACATCAAAAGTGCTAACATCTCAGTAAGTATCCCTATTTTTTCTGGTTTCAGAAAAAAGAATTCGATTCAAATATCAAAATTACAATTAGACCAAGCAGAGACGCTCTTTAATAGTAATAAAAATGGTGCCAAAGTCAGGTTGTATGCGTTGATTAATACATTAAATAATTATCAAGAAATTATTCCTATCCAGGAAGAAGTATTACTTTCTGCAGAAGAAGACTTGAGATTAGCACAACAAAAATATGAATTAGGTTCAGCAAGCATTTTAGAGCTTTTAAATGCACAATTAGGATTAATTCAAGCTAGTTCAAGTTTAGTAAGAACTAAATATGACGCAGCAATCCAAGTAGCAAATTTGGATGACTTGCTTGGAACATTAGATAAAAAATATGAATAAGGAGAAAATGTGAATAATAAGATGAAAGCTGGGTTGGGTGTTTTAGTATTATGCTTAGGTGCATATTTTATGTCTTCATCAGGGGACGATGGGTCAATTGAAGTTTCTACGATGAAACTTGAAAGAAAAGACTTAGAAAGTAAGGTAGTTGCTGATGGAGTATTGACGCCAGAAACAGAAGTAAAATTAAGTGCAAATAATACAACCTATATCACAGATATTGCTGTGAAAGAAGGTGATTTTGTACAAAAAGGTGACTTTTTAATGTCATTAGATGATCGTCAACAAAAAGCTGCAACAGCAGCATCTAAGGCGGGTGTAGAGGCGGCAAAAGTAAGTCTAAGTAATGCGAGTATTAAAAAATCACGTCAAGAAAAATTATATAAGGATGACTTAATCTCTGATCAAGATATGGAGAATACAAATTCCTCCTATGCTTCCGCTTTAAGTTCATTCAATGCATCTGAAGCACGATATATTCAAGATGAAGATGCTCTTTCAAAATTAAGATTAATTGCACCTCAAGATGGAACGATCACTTTCATTGATGGAGAAGTGGGTGACTTAGCGCAAGGCGGTATGTTCAATCCAAGTGTATTATTAAAATTATCAGATTTATCAAAGATGGAAGTTTATGTAAATGTGAATGAAAATGATATTGCAGATATTTCTATTAATGATATTGCAATGGTTGAAGTAGATGCATATCAAAATCAAATATTTAAGGGAGTAGTTAAGGAAGTAGCATTTGCTTCTAGTACATCTAGTGGCGGCTCTCAACAGCAAGTCACTAACTTTCAAGTGAAGATACAAATGTTAGAAGTTGTGGATGGTATGCGCCCTGGAATGAGTGCTACGGTTGAAATTATTACAGAACAACGCAATCAAACACTTTCAATTCCGATTCAATCTCTGACTACGCCTAGAAAATCAGAAAAAAAATCCGAATCTAAAGCATCATTTACAGTAGAGTCAGGCTTGAACGAAAGTAGACCAATTACAAATAATAAAAGAAGTGATAAAAAGAGAACTGTTGTATTTGTTGTGAATGAAAATACTGTAGAGCAGCGTTTTGTAGAAGTAGGAATTGTTGGAGATAGAGACTATGAAGTATTATCCGGTCTTGAAGAAGGAGAAGAAATTGTTACGGGAGGATTTGTAGCAATTAGTAGAGATCTATATGATGGAGCAGCCGTCACTGTTAAAAAACAATCTGAAAATAGTTATAAGCGTGGTAGCGGTAGACCAGGTTCAGGCAATTAGAGCTTAGAAGTATAATGCCTAAATCAAAAAAAGAAATTATAGCGATAGATTCAATATCTAAGATCTATCATCTAGGTGATAATGTTGTAAAAGCTTTAGATGATGTTTCTATCAGTATTTATGAAAATGATTTCATTTCTATTATGGGACCGTCTGGTTCTGGAAAATCAACATTAATGAATATTATTGGCTGTTTAGATGTTCCTACAAAAGGAGTCTACAAATTTAGTAATGAGCTAATATCAGAAATGAATGACAGCCAACTTGCTAATATCAGAAATGAAAAAATTGGTTTTGTTTTTCAGACATTTAACTTACTACCAAAGCTTACTTCTCTTCAAAATGTAGAAGTCCCATTGATTTATTCTCCATTAGGTAGAACAGAGAGACTTCAACGCGCAGAAGAAGCACTTAGGATTGTTGGACTATCTGATCGAATGGCTCACAAACCAAGCGAACTATCTGGCGGACAAAGACAACGTGTTGCAATTGCACGTGCATTAGCTAATAAGCCATCTATTATTTTAGCTGATGAACCTACGGGAAACTTAGACTCAAAAAGTGGAGTTGAAATTTTGAATTTTTTTGATGAATTACATAAAGCTGGCAATACATTAATTATTGTTACTCATGAAGAGTCAGTAGCAAAAAGAGCAAAAAGAAGAGTAGAGCTTTTTGATGGCAAAATTGTTGTAGATGAATAGTATATTTAAAAATATATTAATTGGCCTTGCAGCGGTTAGAACAAATCTAACAAGGGTCATCTTAACTTCCCTAGGCTTAACTATTGGTATTTTTACTGTCAGTATTGTTACTGCGGGTGTATCAAGTATCGATAAAGAATTTGATAAATCTATGGAATATTATGGGAATGATAAGATTTATGTTGGTACATGGCCTTGGTCATTTGACTTCGACTGGTGGCAATATCGTAATCGTCCAAAAATTGACGAAGACTCCCTTGAATATATTACAAAATATAGTACCTATGTTACAGATGTAAGTATAAAGAAGAATACGTGGACTAGAGGATCTTTCGGAAATAAAGCTTCATGGTTGCAGCTCAATGGTGTATATCCGGGCTATGATGAAATGTTGAGTGGGACTAAAATTGTAAATGGAAGATTTTTTTCACAGAATGAATGGGATTTACAGAGAAGAGTAGTTATTGTTGGCGGTACGGTAAGAGATGGTTTTTTTGATGGAGAAAATCCTATTGGTAAAAAAATAAGATTGAATAATGTTACATTTGAGGTCATAGGAGAGTTAAAAAAACAAGGAATGGGTATGGTTCCTGGCGGAACTCTAGATAACTTAGTTATTATGCCTTCTTCCACTTTTAGTCGCATTTTAACCAGATGGGGTTTTGATGAGTTGGTTCTAAAAACTAAACCAGAAGATATGTTAAAAGCTAAAGAAGAAGTGGGAATGATTATGAGATTGGCGAGAAAATTAAAGCCAGATGAAGATGATAATTTTTCCGTTAACTCTGCCGATGCGTATCAAGAACAATTTGATGCAATTAAGATTGCTATTGCTGGAATGGGATTTCTAGTTACGGGAATATCTCTTGTAGTATCTGCTATTGGCATTATGAATGTAATGTTTGTATCTGTTAGAGAGCGTACTCGAGAAATTGGGCTAAGAAAAGCAATGGGAGCAACCAGTAATAATATTTTAATACAATTTTTAAGTGAAGCAGTTGCTATATCAATTATTGGAGGTAGCACGGGAATTATTTTAGTAAAGTTGATTACTATGGCATTGTCAGCATTTTCTCCTCTTCCAATCGATTTTGATATATTATTAATTTTTTACACTTTTATGATTTGTGTTTTTATAGGAGTATCAGCTGGTATGGTTCCAGCAAGAACAGCAGCTAATTTGAATCCAATTGATGCATTACGCCATGAATAGAATTATCAATTATCTAAGAGATGCTATTGGTGGAGTCTTATCTTATTTTGGCCAAACTAAGTTGCGTACATCATTAACTCTTCTAGGTATTACAGTTGGAGTATCATCTATTATTGCTATTATGACTGTGCTAGCAACTTTTGAAAAATCTTATGATGGTTTAGTTAGCGATATGAAAACTAATGTTTTTTATATTACAAAAGATAATCCAGTTCAAATTAGTTTTGGAGGTAGTGGTAGAGGCGATCGTAATAAACCAAATATTACATGGTCAGAATATGAGCAATTAAAACGCTCTTTATCTCTTACAAAAAATATATCAGCAACAGTAGCAGAAGAGCCTAGTGAGCGTACAATTAGTGTTGGTAAAAATGAATTAAACAATAAGCTAACTAGTTTTTGGGGTGGTGATGCCGCCATACTTTCATTGAATAAGTATGAGATTATTAGTGGAAGAAACCTAAATCAACAAGATATAGATAACAGTACACGCGTTGCTCTGATTGGGTACGATATTAAAGAAGAATTATTTCCTTATTCAGATCCAATAGGAGAGACTATTAAAATTGATAATCTTCCATTTCAAGTTATTGGTTTGTTAGCACCAAAAGGCGAGATGTTAGGTCAAAGTATGGATGCGATGATTGGCATTCCAATCTCTACTTTTTTACAATATTTTAGTGGTCGAAATTGGAGAAGAGCAGACATAATGTTAATATTAGAATCTGAATCAATGGATACCGTAGATGCAGCCACAGATGAAGCAGTTGGTGTATTTCGTGCAATTCGAAAAATTCCCCCAGGTGCAGAGAATAATTTTTATATCGCAACCAATGATCAATTGATGGATACTTTTGGAGACTTTGCAGGATCTCTAACTCTTTTTATCGGCTTAGTTGCTGGAATTTCTTTATTAGTTGCTGGCATTGGAATTGCAAATATTATGTTGGTTTCTCTTACAGAACGAATTAAAGAAATTGGTGTACGTAAAGCTCTTGGAGCGAGGAAGATTGATATATTTTTACAATTCTTAATTGAAGCAATTTTAATATCACTTCTTGGAGGAATAGTTGGAATCATTTTAGGTTTAGCCTTTGGTAATGTTGTTGCATTCTTTTTAGGGCAAGACCCTGTTATTCCATTAGATTGGGTTTTTTATAGCATCCAGATTTGTGCATCAATGGGAATTATATTTGGATTATATCCTGCCATTAAAGCATCCAATTTAAATCCTATCGATTCAATGCGTTACGATTAATCAGTCTTTTGCTTTTCCTTGATGGAGAGATACTTATCTTATAAATTCTTTTAAATAATCTTACTATGTCAAAAAAACAAAAAGTATCACAAAAAGAAGTTGAAAAAATAGCGGGACTTTCACGACTCTTACTTTCAAAGGAAGAATTGGTAAAGCATACAGCAGACATGAACAATATATTAGATTATATGGATCTTTTAAATGAGGTAGATACAAAAAATGTAGATGAGTTGGTTAATGTGCATGATATGAAGAGCCCATTAAGAGATGATCAATTTGAAAAACCTTTATCTAAAGATTCGGTTATTGAAAATAGCCCAGACTCATCTGAAGATTATATTAAAGTTCCTATAGTGCTAAAGAAGGAAAGTCAGTGAATTTAGGCGTTATTCCTGGTCGATTAAATTCGACTAGATTCCCAAAAAAGATTGTCTACTCACTAAATGGAAAATCAGTTATTCAGCATGTTTATGATAATGCTAAAAAATCTAAACTACTCAATCAATTAGTTATTGCCATAGACTCCATGGAAACACTATCTCACTTAGATAAAGAGTGTGAGACGATATTAACATCAAAAGGTCATGAGTCTGGCACAGATAGGGTTGCAGAGGTTGCAGGAAAAATCAAGTGTAATATTGTTGTAAATATTCAAGGCGATGAACCAAATATTGATGCTAATATCATCGATAAACTGATTCAATTATTTGATGACCCTGATGTTGAAATGGCCTCAGTAGCTTCTACCGATTTAAGCGATGAAGACTTAGAGAATCCTAATATAGTCAAAGTGTCTCTAGATGTTAAAAATAATGCTAGAACATTTAACCGATCTATTGATGATAAGGGAAGAAAATATTTTCGCCATATTGGAATATATGCATATAGAAAAAAAACATTAGAAAAATTTACTAATCTTGAGCAGTCAGAAAATGAAAAAAAAATGAAGCTAGAACAATTGCGAGCATTGGATAATAATATTGCAATTAAACTATTAATTACTGACTTTCAACATAGAAGTATTGATGTAAAAGAAGACTTAAAATATTATGAAATCTAAAACAAAATTTATATTTGTACTTGGCGGAGTTATGTCTGGTCTTGGGAAAGGCATCTCTGCTTCTTCAATTGGGTATCTTCTAAAAAGCGCAGGACTAAAAGTAAATATTTTGAAATTAGATCCTTATTTAAACATTGATCCAGGTACTATGAATCCATATCAGCACGGAGAAGTGTTTGTTTTGGACGATGGATCTGAAACTGATTTAGATTTAGGTCACTATGAAAGATTCATTGATGAAAACATGTCAAAGCATAACAATGCCACTTCTGGACAAATTTATAGCACAGTATTAGACAAGGAACGTTCTGGTCAGTATTTAGGAGAAACAGTTCAAGTCATTCCACATGTAACAGATGAAATTAAACAACGTATTAATAATTTGGCTGATAGTAAAAAATATGATGTTATTATTTGTGAAGTAGGAGGAACTGTAGGAGATATTGAAAGCTTACCTTTTTTGGAGGCTATTAGACAATTATCTCTAGATGTAGGATATTTTAATTCTATGATTGTTCATCTAACATTACTCCCATATATTTTTGCAAGTGGAGAAATTAAGACAAAACCAACACAGCACTCAGTGATGAAATTAAGAGAGATTGGTTTGTCTCCAGATTTTATATTTTGTAGAACATCGCATGAAATCACTCAAGATATAAAAGATAAACTAGCTTTATTCTGTAGTGTTAAGTCTGAGCATGTTATAGAAAACAAAGATGTATCAAGTATCTATGAAGTACCACTATTACTAGAAGAACAGAATATTACAAAAATGATTTGCGATAGATTACAATTAAAGAATAAGCCATCTATTAAAAAGCTACAAAATTTTGTTGATACATATAAAAATCCAGATCATAATGTTAAAATTGCAATGTGTGGTAAATATACAGAGTTGCATGACGCATATAAGAGCATAATTGAATCATTTATACATGCGGGAGTAGAAAATAATACCAAAGTAGAAGTGGTATGGGTTAATACGGAAAAAATTAAAAATGATAATGATGCTACAAAGATTTTTGCTGACATTGATGGCATTCTGATACCAGGAGGGTTTGGATCTAGAGGCGCAGAAGGTAAAATATTGACTTCAAAATTTGCTAGAGAAAATAACATACCATTTTTAGGAATTTGTCTAGGATTGCAATGTGTGATTATAGACTTTGCAAGACACGTATGCGGCATTAAAAATGCTAATAGTACAGAGTTTGATAGTAAGTGTATAAATCCAGTAATTGATTTAATGGAGTCTCAAAAAGCCATTAAGGTTAAAGGAGGAACAATGCGATTAGGTTCTTATGATTGTGATATTACTCCAAAATCAAAAGCTTCAAAAATTTATAAGAAACAAACTATTTCAGAGCGTCATCGTCATAGATGGGAAGTAAATAATAGGTTTGTTAAAAAAATGACATCAAATGGATTAGTATTTTCTGGAATGAATAAAGATTTAGGCGTAGTTGAAATTATAGAATTACCTAACCATCCTTGGTTTGTAGGATGCCAATTTCATCCTGAGTTAAAAAGTAGAGTAGATAAAGCTCATCCATTATTTAGAGAATTTGTTAAAGCATCATTAAAGGAGCAGAAGAATGGCTAAAAATAAAGTTGTCTGTAGGGACACTATCTTTGGTGATCAAGCACTTCCATTTATTGGCGGCCCTTGCGTTATTGAAAGCAGAGATCATATTTTAAAAATGGCAGAAGAAATTCTTAAGATTACAGAAAAATTAGAGATTCCATTTATCTTTAAAAGTTCATTTGATAAAGCCAATAGAACTTCCATTAATTCTTTTAGAGGGAATGGTATAGATGAAGGATTAAAAATATTAGAAGAAGTTAAAAATACATTTAATATACCTGTATTAACTGATATTCATCATCCGGAGCAGGCAGAAGCAGTTGCTAGCGTAGTAGATGTTCTTCAAATTCCAGCATTCCTATGTAGACAAACAGATTTATTAGTAGCAGCAGCAAAAACTGGTAAAATTGTTAATATTAAAAAGGGACAATTTCTATCTCCTTATAAAGTAAAAAATATTATTGATAAGGTTGCAGCTACTGGAAATAAAAACATTCTAGTAACAGAAAGAGGAAACTCTTTTGGATATGATAGTTTAACATCAGATATGCGCTCTATTCAGATTATGAAAGAATTTGGCTTTCCAGTAATTTATGATGCTACGCATAGCGCTCAAATACCTGGAAATTTTGAAGAGACTACCTCAGGAAATAGGCAATTTATTCCTGGTCAAATTTATTCTGCAGTAGCAACAGGTTGTGATGGAATATTTATGGAAGTACATGACAATGTTGATCAGGCATTAAGTGACGCTAGCACTCAGTGGCCTTTAGAAAAATTAGAGACTGTACTTGTGTCAATGCTAGCATTTAGAAAAACATATTTAAATCATGGACAAAAAAATGGATAAAGAATTAAAAAATATTAAGCTATTTATTTGCGATGTAGACGGAATCCTTACAGATGGACAATTTATTAAAGATACTGCAGGTGAAGAATCAAAAAGTTTCAATGTATTAGATGGAGTTGGTTTCGTAATGTTACGACTTTTAGATCTTGATATTAAGACAGCCTGGATTACTGGAAGAGAATCAGCTACTACAACCTCAAGAGCAGAAGAATTACAAGTTGATGATGTATATAATGGAGTAATTAGAAAGATAGATTCTTATAATGAATTAAAGAAAAAATATAATCTTGAAGACAGTGAAATTTGTTTCATGGGAGATGATATTATTGATATTCCTATTTTAGAAAAAGTAGGTTTTGCTGTTTCTGTTCCAAATGCACCTGAATATGTTGCAAGCTATGCACATTATATCACGAAAAAAACTGGTGGGAAAGGAGCGGTCAGAGAAGTGATCGATTTGCTTATTGCATCAAGGGGAGATTTTGACCAACTGTTAGGTCAGCTACTTTCTGAGTTACGATGAACTATTATTATTTAGTACTATTTTTTATTTTAATCAGCTGTTCTAAATCCTATCAAACTGAAGTACCTGTAGACAATACTCACAATCAAGTATCTAGTGATGTAGAGATTACCTTAACTGAAAAGGGAAATATCAAAGCTCTTATTAAATCAAAATTCTTAGAGCAAAATAATGAAAACTTAGAATTAAAGTTAACAGATGATGTTAATGTAGATTTGTATGATAATAATTATAAACATAAATCACTTATTACTTCTCAGTATGCATTTGTAAGCGAGAAAGAAAATAAAATCAATGCATTCGGAAATGTAGTAGTTTCTGCAGATAACGGACAACAGCTTTTGACAGATTCATTGCTTTGGGATAACAAAGAAGATAAAATTTTTACTGATGCAAACTTGACTTTTATTTCTGGAAATTTTGATACATTGTATGGCACTGGGTTTGAATCTAATATTGATTTAACAGATTGGAAAATTACAAAACCAAGAGGCTCTATTAGCGATGAGTAAAACACTAAACGCAAAAAGTTTAAAAAAAAATTATTCTCAAAAAAATGTTGTAAACAATATTGATATCCATTTAGAGAAAGGAGAAATTGTTGGTCTTCTAGGTCCTAATGGTGCTGGAAAAACTACTACTTTTTATATGATTACAGGAATGATTCGACCTTCATCTGGAACTATATCGCTGGGAGATATAGATATTACAAGTCTTCCAATGTATAAACGTGCAAGAATGGGTATTGGATATCTTGCGCAAGAACCATCTATTTTTGGAAAACTAACCGTAGAAGATAATTTAAAAATTGTACTAGAAACAATTTTACCAAAAGATATTGATCAAAATCATTTAATTGATGAATTATTGGATCAATTTAATATTAATCACCTAAGAAAGAGTTTAGGTTCGAGTCTTTCAGGTGGAGAGAGAAGACGTGTTGAGATATGCCGTACATTAGCTCTAAAACCTGATTTTGTTCTTTTGGATGAGCCATTTGCTGGAGTAGATCCAATTGCAGTAGAAGATATTCAGCAAATGATTATTTCATTAAAAAAGAAAAATATAGGAGTACTGATTACTGATCACAATGTAAGAGAAACATTATCAATTACAGATAGATCTTATTTGTTACATAGTGGAGAAATTTTAAAATCTGGAGATGCAGAAACGCTTGCAAATGACGAAGAAGTCAGAAGAATATATCTAGGAAAAAAGTTTAGATTAGATTAATGAATAAGCTTTCTACTAAGATTAGACAAAAACAGTCTATAACACCAAAACAAATACTTCAATCTAGGCTTTTAGAGCTTGGACTGGATGAAATTGAAAAAGAATTAGAGAATGAAATCCAAAAAAATCCTGCTTTGGTTGAAAAAAATACTGAAGATTTTAGATCTAAAGACAATCAAAATTATGGTCTCGATAATCAAGAAAATTATGATTTATTTTTATCTAATTTACCAGAAGATAAGAATGCCATTGACAATCTTATAAGTCAAATTGACCAATCTGAAATTGATGAAAAATCAAAAGAAATAGCCCAACAAATTATATTCAATTTAGACAATAGCGGTTTTCTAGATTCTGAATTAGAGCTAATTGCAGATACTATCGATGTAAGTATGGGAGATGTTGAAAATATCTTAGCATTTGTTAAAACCTTAAATCCTAAAGGGGTAGGATGTAGAAATGTACAAGAATATCTTATGTTACAAATCAATGATAAGGAAGAAATTGCATTAAATATTATTACTAATCACTTTGATCAATTTCTTAATCAAGAATTTTTGGATATAAAATCTATACTATCTTGCTCAAACATTGACTTTGAGCATGCGTTAACTGTTATTTCTTCAAAAAAATTTGCACCAATAGTAGACCTCAATGAAAAAAATCAACAAGTCAATCCAGATGTTGTTTTAAGAATCAAAAATAAAGAATGGTTTATCCTAATTAATGATAGACATCTAAGTAAGTTCAAAATATCTAATGAATATTTAAATGCAGCAATGGATAAAAAAACTTCTAAAGAAGAGAAAAAATTTATTAACGATCACGTTAGTAGTGCACAAGATTTATTAGATACTATTTTATTTCGATCAAATACCTTGAGAAAAGTAGTGAGTGAAGTTCTCAATGTACAACATGGTTACTTATCTGAAAGACAAAAAAATCCTAACCCTCTAAAGTTAGAAGATATTGCTAGAAAAATTGATATGGATATATCTAGTATTAGCAGAACTGTAAAAAATAAATATATTGATACACCTATAGGAACTTTAAGTTTGAAAAGTCTTTTTACTAGTAAAATAGTAAAAAAGTCTGGGCAGATAGTAGGAACAGAAGATTTAAAAACTGCTATAAAAGATATTGTAGAATCAGAAGATAAAAATAAACCTCTATCTGATTTACAGATTGTAAAATTATTAGATGCAAATGACTTTGTCATTGCAAGGCGAACTGTAGCAAAATATAGAGAGTCAATGAACATATTAAATACTAAAAAAAGGAAATTAAAATGAGTCTTAAGCATTGTATCAAAGTTGATGATTTTTCAGGTAATGAATTAATAGATTTATTTGAACTAACTGCCGAACTAAAACATAAGTATAGAACAAAAGAAGACTTCAGGCCGTTTAGAAATCATTCTATGGCAATGATCTTTGCAAAACCTTCCGCTAGGACGCGCGTGTCATTTGAAACAGGATTTTCATGGATGGGTGGTCATGCAATTTATCTAGCTCCCCAAGATATTGGATTAGGAAAGAGAGAAAGTGCTTCAGACTTAGCTCAATTATTTAGTAGATATAATGATTTAATTATGGCTAGAGTATTTAGCCATAACGATATGTTAGATTTTCAAAAATACTCCAATGTTCCTGTTATCAATGGATTAACGGACTATAATCATCCTTGCCAAATTTTAACAGATATGTTTACAATATGGGAAGCAAAGAAAAAAAATATTAATGATTTGAAAGTAGCATATGTTGGAGATGGTAATAATATTGTTAATTCATGGATCAGGTTAGCAAGTATTCTATCATTTGAATTTACTTGTGTTTGTCCAGAAGGATATGAACCCGACCCTGAAACAATCAAGTTTGCAGAATCAAAAAATCTATCTACGATTAATATAACTAACGACCCTATTAAAGGTGTGATGGATGCAGATGTGATTTATACTGATGTATGGGCTTCTATGGGTCAAAAAGAAGAAATCGATGAAAGGGTTAGAATATTTTCTCCCTTTCAAGTTAATAATTCTCTTTCAGAGTATGCTAAAGATGATTATCTATTTATGCATTGTTTACCTGCAGAAAGAGGAAGAGAAGTTACAGACAATGTAATTGACTCAAAAAATTCTATTGTCTTTGAGCAAGCAGAAAATCGCTTACATACGCAAAATGCTATTATGGTTACATTGTGTGGTAAACTTTAAAAATTTTTGATTTTTAATCTATCGCCATCAAATATAGCATAATTATAATTGTCTTCATTGCATTCACCTAGTAGAATTAGTTCCCCATTATTGAATGTTTTATGATAAGAATGATGATAATGACCCATAATAACATATGTAAAATTTTGATTCATTTTTTCTGACGCAAAATTTTCTAATTCAGTATGGATATTATTTATTTTTTCTTCATTTATATGATGCGAATCTTTTCTCTCATACGATATTTTATTTGCAATTTTTAATGCAATACTTTTTGGAAGAAGAGAATAAGTTTTAATAAATATATTGCTACGAAGGACTTTTTTTAATAGGCGATATGATTTATCCCAAGATAAAATTCCATCTCCATGTGTAACATATATATTTTTATTATTATGAGTGATTATTGTATCATCCAAAAAAGTTTTTGTGACATATTTTTTAAAATATTTTCCAATCCAATAATCATGATTACCAGCTATAAAATAGATTTCAAAGCCTTTATTTTTAATTTCTTCAATTCTAGTAAATATTTTTTCATAATCACTAGTGACCTGATTTTTGTATTCAAAATAGTAATCAAAAAAATCTCCCATAATAAATAAAGATCCTTTTTTTTCATTTCTAGAGATAGAATCTAAAAATTTTGAAAATTTTTCTAACTTTTTATTTTCTTCATTTGAACTTGAAGCCTTAAAGTGGGTATCTCCAAAGAAATATACTGGTAACTGCATCGCAAAAATTACTCTTTAAACTAAGCTTGTTCAATATTAATATTATTACTATGAAACTCATTATAATATATCTTTTATGCAGTCAGTTAATATTTGGACAAAATTTTGGACAAAATAAGGTCCAGTATGATACTTTCGATTGGGAATATATTGTTAGTCCTAATTTCAATGTTTACTATTATGGAGACAATCACGACTTAGCTATTTTTACGTCTAAAGTTGCAGAAGAGTCTCTAGATCAGATAGGTAAGCATTTAAGATGGAGAAGTAATAAGCCAGTAAAGATTATTGTATACACATCACATAATGATTTTCAACAAACCAATATTGTGAACACTTATATGCCCGAAGGCGTTGGTGGAGTAACAGAGTTATATAAGAATCGTATTGTAATCCCATTTGAAGGCTCTTACGAGCAGTTTAAGCACGTAATTCATCATGAGCTAGTTCATGCTTCAATTAACGACATGGTCTACGGAGGAAACGCCCAAGGCTTAATAAGTGGAAGAATACTTTTGCAAGTACCACTCTGGGCTAATGAAGGATTATCAGAATTTCTATCTGTTGATTGGGATACTAATTCAGATATGGTTTTACGTGATTTGGCTATCGAAGAAAGATTACCAGAAATTCAACAATTAAACTATTCTATACTGGCCTATAAAGGTGGACAGTCTGTATGGCAATATATTACCAAAAAATATGGTAGGGAAAAGGTAGGCGAAATATTTCAACAAATGAAAAGAACTCAGAATGCAGAAAAAGGATTTAAAAATGCATTGGGTGTAGATTTTGAACAACTGACGGATGATTGGCATGATTATTTAAAAAAAGAATATTGGTCTGATATTAATCAGAGAGAAAAAATTACTGATTTTTCAGACAAAATTACCGATAGATCAAAAACAAAGAACTTTTATAATGTTAGTCCTTCATTTTCGCCTGATGGGAATACAGTGGCATATTTCACAGATCAAGCTGGTTATATGGATTTAATACTATACAACCTTGATTCAGGAAAGCAGAAGAAGCGATTAATCCGAGGTAATAATAGCCCAGATTTTGAAGAGTTAAAATGGTTACAGCCAGGATTATCTTGGTCTCCAGATGGAAAGCATATTGCTTTTGCCTCGAAGAGCGGAAAGGAAGACTCTATTATTATTGTTGATATTAAAAGTGGAGACTATAAAAAAATACCTATTCCATTGGATGGAGTCTTTACTACTGCATGGCATCCTATTTCTAATAAAATTGTATTTATAGGACATAAAGATGATGCAAGTGATTTATATGTAATAAATATAGATACACAAGAATTGATAAATTTAACGAATGATACTTTTTCAGATTTTTCTCCATCATGGTCAGCAAGTGGAGATAAAATTATATTTAGTTCTGATAGAGGAACCAGTAAAGGTTCTCCTGATATGTTTGATATAGACTTCTCTCAAACAGATTTATTTATGTATGATTTCTCTAATGAAAAAGTTACACAAATCACAGACACTTCTTATAATGAAAATTATCCGGTCTTAACTAAAGATAATGTATTGTTTTATACTGCAGACTATAATGGCGTATATAATATCTTTAGACATGAAATGGGTAGTAAAATTTTCTCTCCTATTACCAATGCTATAACAGGAATCCAACAAATTGATGTTGATAGCTCAGGTGAGAAATTAGTTTTTTCCGGTTACTCTGAAAGAGGATGGGATTTATTTGTGATGAATCAACCCCAAGATAAAGAAGAGAAAATAGTGCCAGAAACCAGATTCTATAGCGAAAGAAATAATGTAGATACTTTTGAAGATCTACGTTTTGTAAAAACTGGAATATCTAATCAGGAGTCGGAAGATTATTCAAGTTATATTTTTGCCAGGAATTACAGAAAATTTAATGATTCTGATAAAGATATTGATAAACAAGATACAGCGATAGATTCGTTACGTTTTGCTGATGGATATATATCTAAGGCATATAAAACTGATTTCTCTATTGATTATATAGCCACAAGAGCATCTATTGACAATCTTTTTGGTACTCGCGCATTAGCAAATCTTGCTTGGAGTGATGTTATGGGAGATCATCAGATTATGATGGGGACAAATCTTGTATTAGATCTAGATAATAGCGATGTAGTAATTAGCTATGCTTATTTGAAAAATAGAATGAATTATTATGGTACATTATTTCAGCAGGCTAATACGTTTTCATTGGGCTATAGTCTTACTTCTGATTATATAGGAAAATTAAGAGATTATGGGATAGGATTTTTTGCACAATATCCTTTTTCTAAATTTAGTCGTATTGACTTTGGAGGAACTCTCAGATCTGTAAACTATGAGGTGAAAGAATTTGATATTTATAATTTAACTTATAACTCTCTATATACAGAAAACCTTACAGCAATGATGCCAATGGTTAGTTGGGTCTTTGATAATACTACGAATACTTACACAGGACCAAATGATGGATTAAAACAATATCTTACTTTTCAGTTTAGTCCAGATATTGGAGACGACTCTGTTCCTTTTCAGACTATTAAGTTTGATATTAGAAAATATTTTAAAATTGACAGAAATTATAGTATAGCAGCACGATTGATGTTAGGAAAAAGTATAGGAGATAATCCTCAGAGATTCTTTTTAGGTGGAAACTCTCAAATGACTATCTTCTCAGATACTCAAACAGAAGGTAGAGATGACTCAGGTTTTTATGCTGAAAGAGTTTTAGAATATGAGAACTCTTCTCTATTGGAAGATATCTATTTTAGTGAATATGTTTTTCCGGTAGAGGTTCAAGATATAGGGAACGTACTGGAGAAAATGTCGCAGTTGCAAATTTTGAATTTAGATTTCCTTTTGTTAATTATGTAGATGTCAGTTTTCCTGCAAGAATTAGATTTGGAAATATTTTTGGCCATATATTTGTTGATGTAGGAGCTGCATGGGATTCTAGTGAGGAGTTTAGTGATAGCGCTTTAGTAAGAGCAAAATATGGCTTATCTGACCCAGAAGCTTCTGCAATTATTTCTACATTTGGTATTGGAATGAAAATGTTTACTCCTTGGGCATTGTTAAGGCTTGATACTGCTTGGGATCGATATCCTAATGGAGATTATTCTAAACCCCAATATATTTTATCTATAGGCTATGATTGGTAATCTCTTGAAGTTTACAATTGAATCTGAAGATAAACATTCATTAGCAAGAGTAGGTAAAATAGAAACAGATCATTCTATCATAGAGACACCTGTTTTTATGCCAGTTGGTACTCATGGTGTAGTTAAATCAATATCTCCAAATGAGCTGTATGATATTAATACCCAAATTATGCTATCTAATACATATCATCTTTATCTAAGGCCTGGTACAGATATTATAGAGAAAAATGGAGGGCTTCACAAATTTTTAAACTGGTCAAATAGTATTTTAACTGATAGTGGAGGATACCAAGTTTTTTCATTAAGCAAGATGAATGAAATTACAGACAATGGAGTAAATTTTAAATCACACCTTGATGGAAGCATGCATTTTTTTACACCAGAGACTTCAATGGAAGTACAAAGAAAATTAGGCTCTGATATTATTATGGCTTTTGATTATTGCCCTTCTGCAGATTGTTCAAAAAAAGAATTAAAACGAGCTTCTAGATTGACAGAAGATTGGACAAGAAGAGCATATGAATATCTAAATGATCAACCTACTTTATATGGGCATAGTCAGACATTATTTCCAATTATTCAAGGAGGTATTAACAAAGAAGAGCGATTAAAATGCTTAGATCAAATGCTTCCATTTACTACTTGCGGTTTAGCTATTGGCGGATTATCTGTAGGAGAAAAGAAAGACCCTATGTTTGATATCGTAAATATATTAGGAACACATATGCCAAAAGAACAGCCTCGCTATTTAATGGGGGTAGGAAAGCCTACTGATATTGTGAAATCAATTTTGTCTGGAATAGATATGTTTGATTGTGTTTTGCCTACTCGTAATGCAAGAAATGGACAAATTTTTACTCATGAGGGACCAATCAATATCTTGAATAGTAAGTATAAAGATGACACCTCTCGCATTGATAAAAAAAGTAGTATTTCATTTGCTCAAGAATATTCTAAATCTTATTTAAGACATTTATTTAAAGTGAACGAAATGTTCGGTATTCGTATTGCAACATTGATAAATATTGCATATTACTTCGACTTAATTGATGAAATTAAATTTGAAATTAATAATAATAGTTTTGTAAAATGGTCTGAAGATTATTTAAAAAGATATGATAGATAAGAATAAACAACTGATGTTACTGGATCGTTAAATGAATAGATTATTTCTTATTCTACTAATTATGATATCATTAAATAATTGTGCATCGGTTATGAGTCCAGAGGGAGGTCCTTTAGATAAAAATCCTCCATCACTTTTAGGAACTCAGCCAGAAGTATTAATAAATATTAAATCTGAACAAAAAATCACTATTCGTTTAAGTGAGTATCTTAAAGAAAGCTCAATCAAAAATGCTATCAATATATTTCCAATGCATGCTGGTAAGGTCCAATATGAATTTAGAGGAGATAAGATTGATGTATGGTTACCGTCAGATTTATCTAAAGATACTACTTATATGATTGTATTAAATACCACACTTGCAGATGAGCATGGAGTAGCAATTACAAAAGATATTAGTATTCCGTTTACCTCAGATTTTATATTTGATTCTTCTGCGATACAGGGTACAGTTTATGGAGATTTTGATCAAGCAGCTGTTTTATTGTGGAGAGGAATAGTAGATCGTGAATCCATGCTAAATACAGCTCCAGATTATATTGCAAATACAACAGATGATTCTGAATATATATTCAATTATTTGCCATCAGATAATTTTTCTATTCTTGCAGTAGAGCAGTATGGATCAAATATTGATTATTCCAAAGGAGAGCATGCATTTTATCATCAAAATTTATTATCAACTAAAAAGGTTAATCTGAAAAATATTGATTTCTTTATACATAAAAATTCTGATTCAGAAGTATTAGATAAAGATACTTTGGATGTAGCTGAAGATAATAGCGATATAATAAAAACAGCTGATATATCAGGAGTGGTGAAAGGAAAATTTTTACATCCGATAAAGATATTATTACAAAATAGTTCTCATTCTTATGTTCAGGCCGTTAATTTAGATGGATCGTATGTTATTAATGATATTATAGGAGCTAAATATCAATTGTTGATATATGAAGATAGAAATAATAATGATAAATTAGATACAGGTTCTTTTCTAGATAAAACACAGTCAGAAGAATTTTATGCTTATCCTGACTCTCTATCTTGTCGAGCGAATTGGGAGCTAGAACTGCCTTTATGGAAATATCAAGAGGGGACTATCAAATGAAAGTTGTAGCAGTAAGTGGATATTTTGATCCTATTCATGTAGGACATTTAGAATATTTAAAAATGGCTAAAAATTTAGGAGATAAATTAATTGTTATTGTTAATAGCGACCATCAAGCAGGATTAAAAAAAGGTACATCATTTATGCCAGAAGATGATAGGTTAGAAATCGTTAAATCATTGCGTTGCGTTGATGAAGTTTTTTTAAGTATCGATAAAGATAAGAGTGTTTGTAAAAGCTTAGAATATCTAAAGCCAGATATTTTTGCCAATGGTGGAGATAGAAGTTTGAATGAAATTCCTGAGACTGCTGTTATGAAAAAATATAATATAGAGATGATAGATGGCTTAGGTATGAAAATTAGAAGTAGTAGTAAAATAACAGGTATTAAATGAACTATAAGACAAAAAATAAGAAAAATCAGCTGCTTCTTGATGATTTTATCGCATTAAGTCATAAATTTGACATTAAAATTATTCAAGATAAGGGCGATTTTAATGGAGATAGTTGTATGTTATTTACTGATAATGTTGTAGTAATTAATAAACATAAACCATTAGAACAACGTTTACATATCTTAGCAAAATGTTTTAGTAAGATAAATTTAGATAACATATATATTAAACCAATATTAAGAGATTTAATTGATAATGTTGGATCGGATAATGAATATGTCGCATAAAAAACACTTATGGGCTCCTTGGAAAATGGAATACATCAAGAATAAAGATGATTCTCAAAATATATTTTCTGATAAACCCAATGAAGGCAATGATAGAGAAAATTTTATTCTACATCGCGGTAAAACATGCTATGTAATTATGAATTATTATCCATATAATAATGGGCATCTTATGGTGGTTCCATATGAAGAAAAAAATGCAATAGAAGATTTAGAAGATAATATTTTATCAGAGGTTATGCAGGTAACAAAAAAAACAATGGCTATACTAAGAACTCATTTACACTGTGAAGGATTTAATTTTGGAGCCAATATAGGTAAGGGTTCGGGCGCATCTATTGAAAGCCATTTACACTTTCATATTGTCCCACGATGGTCTTCAGATACGAGTTTTATGCCAGTAGTAGGATCAACTAAGGTTATGGCACAGGGTCTACATGATACTTATGATTTATTAAAGCCATCTTTTGAGGAATTAAGATAATGGATTTATTTTCACACTCATGGTTGCCTTTTATCTACCAGTATAGTATTGGACTATTCATTTTTGGTGGCGGTCTTTTTGCAATTTTTAAAGCTTATGGAGCTCAAAAGTTTTGGGCTGAATATAAAACATGGGTGCTAGTATTAATTTGGGGATTCATTTATGTATCTTCTATTCATCTACTGATGACAATTGCTGCATTAAATAATACCCCACAACTCTATCTAGTTATTCTGTCTGGATATCTTTTAACAGCATTAATTTTAAGTAGGTATGTTCGATGACTCCTGAAATTGCTACAAGTCCACTTTTTTGGGGTATCTTAATATTCTATGTAGCATTTGTATTAGGTGCAGGATTATTTTTTGCGCGTAATAATCAGTCTACAGAAGACTTTTTCTTTGGTGGAAGACGATTCTCATGGTGGTTAATTGGAATGTCTATGTTGGCTACGGGAGTTGGATCGCATAGTTTTGCAAAGTACGCATCAAAAGGATTTGAATATGGCTTTTCTTCAACCATGACCTATATGAATGATTGGTTTTTTATGCCCTTACTTCTCTTTGGCTGGATTCCTATTATTTATTATATGAAAGTAAACTCTATTCCAGAATATTTTGAACGACGTTTTAATTCTACGGTAAGAAATCTATCAACTGTTACAATGATATTATACTTAATAGGCTATATTGGAATTGGTTTATTAGCATTAGGGTCATTATTGCAACCTATTCTAGGATGGGAGATCGAAACGATCATTATTGTGATTGCATTGATTGCTGGTATCTATGTTTCTTTAGGCGGTCAGACAGCAATTATATTTACTGACTTTATACAAGGAGTAGTATTGTTATTTGCTGGACTCCTAATTTTTGGACTTGGGATTGCTTATCTAGGAGGATTTGATATATTCTGGAATGCACTCTCTACAACCAATAAATTGCCGTTAGCTGATTTTAATTCTCCCCCTGATTTTAATTTTGTTGGTGTATTCTGGCAAGATGGAATAGTCGGATCTGTTGGATTTGCTTTTATGAATCAAGCAGTTATTATGCGTTTTCTATCTTCGCGTTCTGTGGCGCATGCTCGTCGAGCAACTATGATGAACGTATTAGTGTTTTTACCGATTGGTACTGTTGCTGTATCTAATGCTGGTTGGGTAGCAAGAGCAATTACAAATACGTCAACTGGGGTGATTGCAGAAACGACAAATCCAAATACTATTTTTACCGTAGTAGCAGGAATTGTAGCATCTTCAGAAGTGGTGTTTGCATTTTTAGTAGCTGCAGTTGTAGCAGCCTTAATGTCTAGTCTTGATTCTCAGATTAATGCATCAGCTGCAGTTGTAGTAAATGATATATATACACCTCGAGCAAAAAATCCTTCAGAAAAAACTCGTTTGAAAGTAGCTATGCTAACATCTGCAATGGTAACAGTTGTAGGAATTGGAGCCGCATTTTTATTCGCACAATATGGTACCATTTATGAAGCGCATGGAGCGTTCCATAGTGTGGTAACTCCACCAATGGTGACAATTATATTTTTAGGAATATTCTGGAAACGTTTTTCTGCACAAGCAGCTGTTTTAAGTTTTGTAATAGGCTCTGTATTTATTGTTTTAGGATTGATTTATCCTTTTGAGCTTATTACTCCTTTTGCGCATGGCATTGAGTTTGTCGCAGAAAAACCATACTCTTATATTAGAGCATTATACAATCTTCTGGCATGTGCATCAATTGGAGTGATTGTTACTTTGCTTACAACTTTCACTGTTAACAGATCTAAAGTTTTTCCTTTTATTGTGATTAGATCTAAACCTTTAGATGAGCATTATAAGAATATTAAAGGACTAACTCTTTGGACAATTAAAGATGGAGCTGAATATTTTAAAGGTTCTAAAGTAAATCCAAATGCTGGAATTA
>Ga0114994_10000187_pt1 | contig 37148 bp, 21 predicted proteins | sample ArcticOcean_MG_C_9_FD_87043 | JGI IMG/M metagenome (GOLD analysis project Ga0114994, IMG submission 87043) | Marine microbial communities from western Arctic Ocean - ArcticOcean_MG_CB2_152 | ecosystem: Environmental > Aquatic > Marine > Oceanic | place: Arctic Ocean: Canada Basin | collected...
CGAAGCGGAGCGTGTTTAATTTGGATGACGCGCACCACCGCACCTCGAAACGCGCCCAGGAGTGGCGGGACAACGCCCGGGCGAACCCAAACGCGGCGCTCTGGCAGCCGAAGGAGGACGCCAAGGCCTGCACGCGGTGCAACGCCCGCTTCTCGCAAGCGCGCTGGAAGCACCACTGCCGCCTCTGTCTGCGCGTGTACTGCCGGGACTGCTGCGACAAGCGGCGGCGGGTCCCGACCTTTGGGAACGACACGCCGATGTACGTCTGCCACGACTGTTTGCGGCGGGCGGAGCTCGTGAAGCGGGGGGAGGCGCGGGCCGCGGACCGCGCGTTCCCGGGACCGGAGACGTCTGTGGTGGAGAGTAGTCCGGCGAATTCGCTTGTCGACGACCCCGCGGCGAAGTCGCGTACGGGCGGTAGGGGCGGCGCCGTGGCGCTCAAGCTGCAGCCGGCACTGCTGTGAGGATCTCGCGTCGATGCCATCGACGCGGCGTATCCCCTAATGTGCTGTGTTAACTACGTTTCTTTTACTCGTGGCCTGAAGATGGTCAGGGGGTCGTCATCAGGCCGGCGCCAGACCGTCGCCAAGAAGCTCGAGCCCTCATACACGCGGGCCGTGGGCACCGCGACGGACTCGAAGCCCGCGGCCCCGCAGAACCGCTCGAGCGTCTCCCGCGAGCGCCAGGCCACCCATGCTCGCATCTCCCTCGAGCGGGCCTGGGACCAGCCCTCCGCATCCTTCCCCAGCGGGGTGGATATGAGTAAAACGCCGCCCGGCTTGAGGCATTTGAAAACGCCGTCGAGTGCGTTCGGGAGCGATTGCGTCGGTACATGTTGCAGCGACGCGTTGGCGTATGCGCCGTCGAAGCTGCGCTCGGGCAGGTCCAAGGCGCACAGGTCCTGCTCCTCGAAGATGCCGCCGGGGCAGCGCTCCCGCGCCACGGCCAGCATCTTCTCGGACCCGTCCACCCCAACACAGTCCACGCGTCCATGCTCGAGAAACGCGGCGACATCGCGCCCGGCTCCGCACCCCAGGTCCACGATCCGCCGGCGCGCCGCGGTGTGCGGCATCGCCGCGAGCAGCAGCTCGATGTGCTCGGCGCTCGCTCGCCGGTTCATCTTGGCGTACTGCAGCGCCACCGAGTTGTACTCGCGCATCGTTTCCGCGAAGGCGTCCTCCGTATCATTCTTCTCGCTGGGCGTGTCAGTTGTGTCTGCGACGGCGTCCTGCGTCGTCGGGTCATCGTTCTCGGCTTCCTGCGTCTCCGATTTATGACTCTCGCCTGGCGGCTGCTCGGTGGTCATGGTAGACTGATTTGGCCTGTTCGTCCTAGCCTGTCCACGGCCTGCTGCGACCTCTTGTTCGCAGTGTTGGCAGTGTGCGTCTCTTACGTTGTTTGGCACTCGCTGGCTGCTTTTCCCTGTCAATTGCGTGCTCACCTAGATCAGGCTGCCTCTCTCACGAGTCTCGGTGGTAATACCCGCGCTAAAAAGCTTGATCGCCTTCGTACATCGTCGTTCGCCTATATGTATAGAGCGCTCATCGGTGCGGAGGCCCGTTTGCCTGGTTCGTCGCCCTGATTTTGCTCGCATGCGCAAGTTTGACACGAAAAATCTGCTCGCTATTGGTATTGGACCGGGCCGGCGGCGCGGGATTCAAACACCGCGCGTTCTGCAGTGCCTGGCATCTGCGTGAACCGTTGCCGTGCTTTGTCGACGCGAAACACGGGCGCACTGTGGAGGTCAGAGACTCGGCCTGTCACAGCAAGTACGAGTCCCATCGTCGGCCGTGCGGACCGCGGGGCGTCTTTCGGCGCTCGCCCAGAGCGGCTCGGCCCAGCGCTCGTCCGAGGGCGGCGTGACCACCGCCACCGCGGGCGAGGGCGCGGCGCCCTCGCCGTCGTCGTCGTCGACGAAGGCGATGCCGAGGTCCATGCCTCTGAAACCCATGGTGCTGTCCGCGCGGCGGCCTCGGCCGCGTCCTCTGCCGCGGCTGCGGCGCTCGCTCGGGCCCGGCGCGCCCATGTACGGCCTCGGCTGGGCGAGGTGCTCGGGCGTCAAACCCTTGAAACCCGGAGATTTGGGTAGGCCGGCCGGCGCCGAATGTGGTTAAGCTCTCCGGTTTTGGGCGTTTTGGGATCGCTTTTTTGCCCGGTCGCGCCTTGTTACAAATGCGCTCCCTCTGGTTGACCGTGGTCAGCTCTCGCGCTCGTCGCAAGGAGTACTGTGCTGGGAATCAATATTTGGTTCCAAGCTAAGGGTCTCTGTGCGGTTTTTCGTATTTATCTCTTCACCCCGAAGGTACAACTACCTTGGAAGTCCGCTGCAGTGATCTCAAGCTCGAAACCGAAACTCGCAAAGAAGTTGACAAGCAAAGCACGCTCCAAAACCGGCTTGACTTGTACCAGGAGCATCTTCAATCTCGTACACGTCTCCCACTCGCCCTCACCGCTGCCTTGCGCGTGTGGATACGTCCCCTGGGGGTGAGTGAGGGACGTCGAGCGAATTCTGGTATCAGGACGGGTTTTCGACTGCATACGATGTATCAATGCACCGGAGACAACAAGGACACATGCTCTAGAGCTGGTGCGCAGCAGCACGCGGTCGAATCGATACCAACGCGCATCATGCATCGACCACTCGCCGCAGCAGTCCTCGCGCTCTGCATCAGCCGGGCCATGGCCATGCGCAAGACTGCTCCGCCGCCGGGCCTGCTCCCGCCCTTTGCCGGCCTGACCTTCGCGCCGCCTCTAAACCTCGAGAAGTGGGACACCATGCAGTCGAAGCGCGTGCAGGTGCAGATCCTGTACACGACGGGCGAGGACAAGGACGAGGTGAACCACGAGCGCACCTTCCTGCGCACGAAGCGCGTGCTCCAGGACCGGTACCCCGACGTGCGCGTGGAGGGCATCGACGTCAAGGAGGACGACACCTTCAAGATCCTCGTGGACGCCAAGGCCGTATATTCGAAGCCGCGCGAGCGCGAGGGCGTCTACCTCTCCACCAAGGTCCTCGACAAGGAGATCGGGAAGGCGCGGAGCGCGCGGCGGCCCACGACCAACGTCTACGGCGGCGCGGACGACCTCGAGAACTTCTCGGACGGCCGGGCCGCGGCGGACGTGCCGAAGTACGACTAGCGACGATTTTGTGTGTGTAAATACCCCTGTGTACATATCACGTTCTTACTTGGAGAGGAGGAGCCGCAGCGCCCGCGTGGAGTAGGTGCCGTCGATGATCTGGATCTCGTTCGAGCGGATCTTGTCGTGCAGCTCGCAGATGGCGTCCTCGATCGTCTGTTTGTAGGCGAAGCGCACTATGTGCACGTCCTTGAGCTGGCCGAGGCGGTGGACCCGGCCCGCGGCCTGGATCTCGTGCGACGGGTCGAGGCACGGCTCGAAGAGGTAGAGGCGCGTCGCCGCCGTGAGCGTCACGCCGCAGGCGCCCGCCTTCAGCGTGAGCACGAAGACTTTGGCTTTATTCTCAAAGGTTTGGAACTCGCGGATCAAGCGGTGGCGCTTCGTGATGGACGTACTCCCATCTAACCCGGTCACCTCCCACGTGCCCTCCTGCTGCAGCATGGCGACGATTTTGACATGCGCGCCCGAGTGCTCCGTGAACACGATGCAGTGCGCGTGCGGCTCGCTGGCTTTGACGGCTCGTGAATCGTCGCGGAGCGCGTCCAGCTTCGCGGTCGTCGGGCAGTGGATCGGCGCGACGACCGGCACTAACGACATCCAGGAATAGCGGTTGGCCTTCGGCGCTTCATTCACGTGCGCGTCGGCGCAGGCCCGCCGCACCTTGGCCAGGTCCATGTCGAGCCCGAGCTGTTTCACCATGCCGACGCGGCGGCGGACCTTGTCAGCACACTTCGCGCGGAGCTCTTCGTAGCCCGCCCGCACGGCCTGCGGGAGGTCGATGCGCACCGTGCGCGCGTCCAACTTGGGGAGCGCGAGCGCGCGCCCGCCGTTGATGACCTGGTCCTTCGTGTGGCGGATCATCAGAGAGCGGAGCGCGTCCGCGGCACCGGCGAACTCTTTGGGTCTCAGCTTCCTGTCGAACTTCGACAGCTTTTCGCCCTAGCACCCGAGGGCCGCCGCGCCGCTCTTCATCTGCCCGAGGCCGTTCGTAAACGGCGTACCCGTGACGAGCCACACCGAATCGAAGCGCGGCGTGAACGTCCGCCGCCGCCAACCGGAGTCGTGTTCGGTCACGGCGTACTCGGCCAGGAACCGCTCGGTCGCGCCGCGCGTCGCGTGCGCCTCGTCGACGATCAGTCGATGGTACCGCAGCTCCCGGTGCGTGAGCAGCGAGTCACCCCCGAGCCGCGTGTTAGGCGACACAATGATAACATCATACTCTCGCAACGACGCGTCGAGCTTGCCCCTGTTGAGGTTGTTGCGGTCCTTGGACGAGCCGTGGTTGACGAGGATGCGTAGCTCCGGGGCCCAGCGGCGTATCTCGTCCTGCCACTGCCCTATCAAAGTGACCGGACACGAGATGACCGTGGCCTTGAGCACCAGCTGCCGGGCGCCGCCCAGCAGCTTGGGCGCCGCGACGAAGCCCTTGCGCTCCGGGTTCGGCACGTCGCGCTTCTCGGCTTTTGAACTCTCTTCCTTCTTGTCGCTCCGCAACATCTTGTAGTACGTTCCAAACTCGACCTCCTTGCCCTTGTAGAAGTACTTGCGTAAAGTTTTCTCCGGGCCCGCGACCTTGTCGGCGTAGGGGTGCCGCCGCTGCAACGCTTTCCATTGGGCATCCGTTGGGTTCGTCCGGGGGCGCGCGAGGATCAGCGAGATGACGGACAACGTCTTGCCCATGCCGACCTCGTCGCAGAGCCAGCCGCCGCGCAGCGTTCTCAGGACGGCCCCGACGCCCTGGGGGTTCCACCGTGGGCTCCGCGCCAAGCGCTCGTCGCTGTCGGGGGCGTTCTCCAGATCGAGCATGAACGCAAGCGACTGCCGCTGGTACGGTCGGAGAACCGTGCCCGGCGCCAGCCCTTGCGGTGCCGGCGCTTCGACGGGCCAGACTTGCGCCGTGGCACGCAGTAGAGCGCCCATCGACGTCGCGGCGTCCGGCTGGTAAAGGTCTGTCGTGAAGCGGCCCGGCTGGGCCGCGGCGGCGCTCGGCGGCGCGGGGCCGCCCGCCTGCTGGATCAGCGCCGCCGCGCGCGCGTCGTGTCTCAACCGCTGCGTCGCCGGGTCCACGTACAATAGGCGGCAATGCTGCGGCCACGCGGCACAGCGCGAGGCCGGGACATCACACACGACGCAGAAGCAGTTCGCGCAATGCTTCGTCGCATCATTCGCAAACAGGTGTACGACGCAGTTTTCGCGACAATGGGGAAAATGTTGCAATGCGTTCTGGCCCTTCGAGCCCGTAATGGCGACGTCCTCGTCGTCCTCGTCACCCACGTCCTCGTCGGGCTCGTGCTCCGGCAGCGGCGGCGGTGGCGCAAACGGGTTCTCGTCGAGGCACTCGACGCCGTCGTCGCTGTCGTCGTCATCCGCCAGCGCGATACGCGGCTTCTTGTCGGTGTGCTTCGCTGCCTCGTCGTCGCTGCTGAAACAGAGATCTATGACCTTTGCATCCGCCATGGCTGCGCTTAGAGCCGACGCGGCTGCGTAGTACAGCCGACAACGAAGCACAGCGGCGGGCCAATGCCAGTGACCGCGGCACTCCAGAGAGACGCAGCGCGTCCTGCAGTGGCCAAGAGACGCAGCGCGTTCTGCAGTGGCCAATATATAATCGACACACGTATCGGTGCGCAGCGTTCTAGCGCAAAGCTTGGACGGCAGCTCGACTAATTTTTTATGAATTCGATTTCGTGCGGGTTTCTCCCCGGCGAGCTACATAGCTGGCCTCGGGCTAGTTGCAAAGGATTCACACATAAATATAATTTACCAAAGCGCCTAGAGGCGCCCCGGCGTCGCCGCCAGCGCCCCCGCAATTTTCGCTGCCGCGTTGCCGTCGACGCCCATAGCTTTGCGATCGCGTTGGGCGGCGTCGTCGTTCCCGCTCCAGACCCCCTTGGTGAACGTGGCCAGGCCCGCGGCGAAGAAGCCCCCACTCATGGTCCGCGACGCCTCGATCTTCCGCTCCTGGAGTGGGTCAATCTTTTTGGCGGCGGTTATGCGCGCCCATCGCTCTTCCGTCCGCTGCCGCTGTGTGCGCTCCGCTAAAACTTGATTTCCCGTCACGGTGCCGCGGCGCCACTTCATGTAATCATCTCTTTGAGCTTTAATGGCCGCGGCTTTCGCCGCCCGCGTGGCCCGCTCCTCGCGCGCCGCCATGGCGGCATTGAACTTGGCCAGTTTAATCGCATCTAACTCCAGGTTGGCCTGGTAGCACGCTCTTTCCTGCATCGTCTTTACGAGTTGGATCTCCTTCAATGTCTCCTCCGGGGCCTCGTTCTGTTCCGCGGCTTCCAGGACAGTTCGTCCATTGGAGTCCCTGACGAGAATAGAGGCGCCGTGCCTCAAAAGTAAACGGCAGATGCTTCTTTTCGTACAGTAATGCAACGGCGTCGCGCCGAACTTGTTCTGAATTGTAGGGTCGGCGCCCGCCTGGCACAGCAAAAAGCACGCGTACCTATGCCCCCGTTGGCATGCCAAATGTAATGGCGTGTCCCGGCCCAGCAAGCTCCGCGGGTTGCACGGCGCACTAAAATCATGCAACAAAACATCTAAACAAGCCACCCGGTTGTTAATGGCCGCCACGTGCAACAAATTCCGTCCTCTCGAAGACCCTCTTTCATTGAGGGCCTGCCGTAGGCGACCTTCTCGTTCGGCCTTTTCTAAATAGGCCCGGACCTGATGTGCTAGACCCGCGGCGCACTCCCGGTAGATGCCGTCGTCCTTCTCGCCCCCCTTCAACGCGTCTGGCAACGACTCCTTCCGCGCTTCATCAAGCTCCTCCAAGTAGACCCTTGCGCGCTCACAAGCCGCGGCCGCCATGCGCGCATCCCGCTTCAACGCCTCGTCGATCCGCTTCCGTCTTTCAGCACCTTCCTCTAGTTGCAGGAGATAACTCTGTGCACTTTTCACCGCCTTTTGTGCCGCGAGCCGGTCCGTCACGTGGGGGTCGTGGAACCGATCCAGGGCTTCGTTGTACCGTAGCATGAAGCGCACCTCGACCGCGCCGCCCCCGACGCTGTACCCGTCGTCCTGCAGCGAGACCCACTCCGTGTGCACCTTGCGATCCAAGCCCAGGCGCAGGGGCAGGTCCCCCCGTCCGAGCGATAGCCCGCGGGAGCGCACACCTAAGTGAACGATGGGCGGATGCTTCCGCAGGAAGGGGTCCTCCAGCCCCAGAAAGAAGGCCTCCTTCCAGGCCGGGTCGCCCCCTTGCCTCGGCTGCGTTTCGACCTCGTGTTCCACGTCTTCGCCGTCCGCGGTCGGCACCGCGAGCAGCACGGAGGCATGACATTCGCCGTCCGGGGCATTGAGCCCGCGCGCCCTCACGATGGCGACGCACAGCTCGTTCGGGTGCTGTTTTGTGTTTTCGCCTTGATTCGGTGAAAACGGCTCGTAGTGCAGCACGGGGTTGTGCGACCAGTGCAGCGTCACGAACACGCCGCACCGCCACTTGTCCAAATGGTCATCGGCCTCCGCTCCACTTGGTGCCCGCAGCGCGACCCAGCCCTGGAAGGTCCGTCTTGGTAACGAGTCGCACAAATTCGCCAAGGGGACCGCGCCCCTTCCCAGCACCGCGTGGTCCTTGAGAGTGAGACCGATTTCGTACTCCTGTAACGATTCCCAGTTGTTCCGGGGCGTCGTCGAGTACTCGTCGGGCGCGCTGAGTCCGACGGTCCGCACCGCGCGCCACAAAGGCGCGCCCGTTCGCTGCCTCGCTCCGATTTGGAGAGGCGCATCTAAACCGGGCACCGTGAGTTCAACAGCCACTTCATTTCTATCGAACCGGTCGTAGGATTTGGGGGGCGGCGGCGGCACGCCGCGCGCCCTAAAAACCGCGACCGACAGCTCGTTCGGCGGGAAGGGGCCCAGGTCCCTATCCTGGGACACGTCGAAGGGCGCAAACACGTGCGAGGCGTCCCAGACGCACTGGGCCTCCATGAGGCACCGGCCTCGTATCTGATCCCGCTCGTCTAACAAAGGCACCCAGGCGCGCCCGACCTGGCCCGGTTCCCTTGTTAACGCCCCGAGCGGCATGCGTGCGCGGCCGATGAAGGCGTCTAATCCATCGACCCCATCGCGAGCGAAGCAGTCGGCCACGACGCATGTATTCGTGTTGTCCCCGGCTTCCGCTACACTTTCGCCGTCGATCTCAAAGGCGAAGGCCTCGTCGAAGATGGGGTTGAGATCGGCGAACATGGTCCGCGTCTTCTGCACGAAGCCGTCGCCCGGTTCTACCGAAACAGCGACGTAGGGGTTCGCCATTGTGACAGTTCTTTGTAAGGGCCGCCAGGCCGCAGTCGGCGGCGCATGTAAAGCTTCGCACCGCAACACCGCGACGCGCACCTCGTTGGGCGCCCGGTTCAGCATTTCGTCGTCAATAGCTTCTGCGCTGAAGAACGGCGTGTCGTCTACACTCACTAGGCTCGGCTCGTGGACTAGTCTACACGCCAGGAGGATCTCCCCCCGATCATCATCATCAATGTCGTCGGGCCCCGGCGTGAGGGCGTACCAGGTCGCAACGGACGACCCGTCCTCCTCTAATTGGGAAGGCAACCGGTCCAGGCGGAAGGCGCAGCAGCCCATCAATTTTCTGGAAGTGATCCGATCTTCGTCGACGTCCAGCACCCGCACTCGAAGGGCCATGGTCTTGACATCCACGTTTACAGGTAACGGAGCAGTTAATGTAGAACCCCAGACCGGGTCACAGTCGTCCTCTCTGGTCAGGGTCTCGACCTCGTCGCCGATGCCGCCCGACCCGACCACGTCCAAACACACGAGGGGGTTCGACTGGTGCCTTCCAATAGTACCGTCGTCGACGGGCCGCAAATCCTTGGCTCGCACGACGGCGACCTTCAAACAATTGGGCGCTTGCTCTTCCGCGAGCTCGTCCAGGTCGTCTCCAATGATGTCCGGGAACCACCTGCTTTCCAGGGCGTCCCTGATGGCCAGAGTCTTCGGCTCCAAGGCATTCAAAGGTAATAAGTCGACTTTCAACGAAACCGCGCCGCGCTCCTCGCCGCCCGCCTTCAAAGGGTACCACTGCGCCGCTACTGAACCGTGGGCGCCACCTAATCTTTGGAGCGCCTCCAGGCTCACGTCGACGGCGCCGAGGAGCCGCGGGCGGTGCCGCGGCCCGTTGTAGTCCAAGAGCTGCACTCTCACATAGGGTAAAGCCGGCCCCACTCCATCAAAATGGAACTTCTCGTCGCCCCACTCCGGCTCGTTCGTGTTCTTGACGACGCTCGTCCGCACACTGGTATCGAGGGGCGCCTCAAGCGGCTGCCGGGCGACGACGTCCACAAGCCGCACGGCCGCAAAGGGGTCGCTTTGGGGCAGGCCGCGCGCGCCGAGGACCTCGACCGTGACGCGGCCCCGGCGCCAGGCCTCCTCGCGCCATTCTTTTTTGCGCGTGGCCTTGCGCGCCGGGGAGCCGGACATGGTCCGTCGCTGCGCCGGCGGCGGCGGCGCGCGCACGGCTGCGGCTTTACGTACACGTCGTCCGCTTGCGACCTAGGCCGTGTGCCGGGCGCTTGCATTAGGGCAGCCGTTTGGCAGCGCCATCGTCCAAGCCTGCCGAGGCGCTGGGAGCTGCACGGTTGGGCTGTGGCACCCACTGGCTGCTCACGATGGCTCCCCCGCTGGGAGACCTCACGATGCGCTTGAATGTGGCACAACACGCCGCCGCGACCGCGAACGCGCTGGCGCCGGCGGTCGAGGGCCAGCCGGCGTGGTGGCCAGACAAACAGCAGAGGCCGGTGCCCCCGGCGCGCGCGGACGTCGCCGTTCCGGACGCCCCGGCGCCGAACAGCACTATGACTGAGGCACCGCCGCCCCTGTGCGTCGATCCGGGCGCAACCGCCGACGCGGCCGTTGACGCGGCCGCGCCGGCCGCCGCGCCCGAGGTGCCGGACCCCTTCACGACCGTCTGCATGCAGCCGGCCTTCGACGCGGACGGCGTCGAGTGCGACACTGCGGGTTGTGAGGACCTGGACTTCACCGCCACGCTGTTAGGGCCGTGGGGCGGGCGCCTCCCGACGCAACAGGACGGCATCAGTGCGTTCGCCTGCGCCTACGACGGCGCGCTCCTGGACGCGTGGGTCAAGCAGCCGTCGCCGTGCTGCGGCGCCGCGGTTATCGCGGGCGCGGTGAACGGGCTGGGAGGCCTGAACCGGCACGACGCCGTCGCGTTGGGCCCGCTCGACGTCCTGGCGGCGATGCGCGGCGTCTTAAAAGATATGGTCGAGGCGAAGATCGCGTCCTTCGAGCGGAAGCTGGGCGCGGACCTGGGGCCGGTCCTGGCCGCGGTGGCCGAACGGGTGTTACGAGACGGCCGGATCTTTGGCGTTTCCCCTAAAAAAGATAAGGAAAGGGGCGTCGACGGCAAGTACCTCCTGGCGTGCGTCCGTCTCGAAGTCGAGGCCCGGGCCGAGGCGTGTAGGAACGCTGTGCAGAGACAGCGGGCGTTGGAACTTGGCGAGGAGGTCCCGCCCGGAGCCGACGCGACAGCGCCGCCGCCGGCCTTCTGCCGCCTCTGGGAGCTCTACGAGGAGGCGGCCGAGAAGAAACGGAAGCTGGCCGAGGCGCGCGAAGCGGAGGGCGAAGACGCCGACGAGTCCGACGACGGCGAGGCCGGGTCCGACGAGGAGCCCGACGAGGACGTTGTGCTACCGAAGAAGAAGGCGCGGCCGCGCGCACGCATCGCCGCCGCGCGGAAGGCCGCCAGGCCCTGGAACTGGAAGGGCGAGCTCGGCGAGATTCTGCGGAAGAGCGACGGCGTCGCGAAGACGTGCGCGGCGCGGCCGTCGACTGGTCCGTTCGGCAACTGGGGGCTCATCAAAGGCGCCCAGCGCATGCGGGAGGATTCGAGACGGCGCGTTCGGGAGGACGAGGCCCGGGCTTTGATGGAGGGGAAGGACGAGGACGACGCGACGGTTCAGGTGGAGTCGTCGCACGAGGAGCAACAATTCCCGACGGGCGGGACCATCGCATTCCTAGGGCTGCCCGCCGACACGCTCTTCGCGTGTCCCAAAGCACCGCCGACGCACGTCGTCATCAGTTTATTGGCTGGAGGCGGAAAAGCGAAGATCCCGATCCCTCTGAAACGCGACGATGCGCCGGACGCGATCGAGCGCCAGTGGGGCAAGGTGTCGGCGGCCTTCCACCGGCCGGACGCGGCGCTGATCTTCCACCTGAAGAACCATTATGCGTTGGTCTACGGGCTCCGCGAGTGGACGGCCGGCGACCGGCGGGTCCGCCAGATGCTCTGCGCGCGCAAGGGCCAGCGGCCCTCGGCCTGGGTCGACTGGCTCGAGGCGCGGGAGACCATCCTGGGCTGGGCGGGGTACAAGCTCATGGTCGCGGAGCGGTGCGGGCTGTTCTCGTAGGCGGCGCCGCGTGTAAGGTACCGGAATCACAGCAATCCGAGCCGGGGGGGGGCGGGGGGGAAACCAATACAATTCAGGTGCCGCGCCGGAGCCGCCCGTCGCCCGGGCGCCGAGCCGACCGGCCGTTCATCGTCGACAGCGACGAGGAAGTCGAGTACTACGACGACGACGACGATGACGACGACGAGTAACTAAACTATTCTTAACAATAACACGCCCGCCGGCGCATCAGCTCGCCGCCTCGGCCGCCAGGATCTGCTGCAGCTTGTAGTGCGCGGCGCACTCCTTAAACGTCTTGTCCTCGACCTTCTCCGCGACGAGGCGCCACCGCTCCTTGGGCGGCAGGCCCATGAGGGGTCCGAGCGCCTTCTGGAACTGCTTCTCCTGGCGCGGCGACCACTCTTCCAGCTCCTCGTTATCCCGCCAGGTGGGCGCGGGCTTCAAAGCTTCCCCTTTCGCGGCCTTCATGGCCTCCGCATAAAACTGCGTCTTGCGGATGGCATCACGGATCTCGTCGTCCACCTTCCTAGCGCCCTTGTTGTCCACCGCCGCGGCAGTACCTTGCAACACCAAGAACGAAATACCCAGTAGTAACAGACTCCCGGTGAAGGGCACGAAGAAGCTCATGAACTTCCGCCGCCGCTCGGCGTAGTGCTCCTCGTTCTGGATGCGCCTTTGTTCCCTTCGGACAAAGTCGTTGATCACTTCAATGGCCTCGGCGTTCGTGCAGCCCCGGCACTCCAGACCGTGGTCCATGAGCCGCTGGCTCGTTTTCTTCGTCATCTTCCTCCGCAGGTCCTCCTTCCTACCAACGCCGGTGCCCTCGACCCACTGGTCGCGCACGCCCTGCTCCTCTCTTCCTCCCCTACTCTGCCGCACCGTCTCCTGGAAGGCGGCCTGCTCCAGCTCGTCGATCTGCTCCGGCGTCATCAGCTTCCGCATCTCCTCGTCGATGACCATAGTCAAATCGAGGTCGCTCTGGATGCGCATGGGGCCGTCGCGCGGGTCCTCGTACTTGACCTTGAGCCTCTGGGGCTTCTCTTTGGCCATGGATGCGGTGGCCAGCAGCGCGACGGCGACGAGGCGCACCATCATGGCTGTAACTCTGGTGGCACAAAGCACAGCACGTCCGCTAGGCACCGTAACGAGTATGGAGTCCAGCAGTGTTCGAACACGTCACGTCGCTGCTTATTTGGCAGCGATGCGACCGATTCTGCCTAGATGAAAACGCTGCGTGCTCGATCGAGCTTTTACGCTGAGCGTGCGGGTTTCTAGGCACAGCCTAGCCTGGAACTCTCGTTCTCTCTCTTCCACGGCTTCCTGGGACCTCTGGTATGCAGCTCTCGACGGTCGCGCTAAAAAACAATGCGATGAACTCGATGCCACACACCGCGCAAAACCGCCGCCGCATGCCCACCAGGCAAGCATAGCTCGGTTGGAAGCTATCGCCGGGCCACAGAAACAAATATCGGCAACTGCAACCCAAAGCAGCGAGCAACGAAGCCCTCCCAGAGCAGCAAAAGTGCCGCCTGTGGAGAGAGCAGACGATGCCCGTCGACTACTCGAAGTTCGACGCCATCGAGGACTCCGACGAAGAAAAGACCAAGGCCGACGACACGAAGATCACAAAGGCCGCGAACACGCCGATCAAGCACGTGAAATGCAACAGCTGCGGCGACACCGAGGCCGTGCTCAAGGCCTGCCAGCGCTGCAAGAAGGTGGCCTACTGCGGCGCGCGCTGCCAGCGCGACGACTGGCGCTTCCATAAAAGGGTGTGCTGCCCTCCGAAGGATTCAAAACCGAAGGAGGCCAAGCCCAAACCACCTAAGAGAACGACGCCCAAACCTTCTGTGATAGAGTCCTCGGACGACGACGATAATGAACCCATCACGTGGTACAAGCACCGGGAGACGAAGCTGCCCGACTCGAACGTGCAGCACGTCAAGCTGCCCTCCACGCCCAGTGAGGAGAATTTGAGTAGAAAGGACTCGGCCGGCTCCGCCTGGAACACGGCGGGCACCTGGGAGGAGCGGGACGTGCTCATTAAGGTCAAGGAGCGCGTCGAAACTGTGGTGAGGGGCGTGCCGGCGCGGGACTTCGGGAGCGGCATCATTCAAGTGGACCGGGTGAAGAGCGTGACGGGCGACGCGTCGGTGGGCGTCATTCGGGGCAAGGCGCGCCAGTTCCTCGATGTCAAAATAGAGGTCGCGTTCCGCGTGAAGATTGGGGGCGACGACAAGACGGGCTACAAGGGGACGCTCACGCTCAAGGACTACTCGGCCGACGCCGCCAGTGAAGCCGTGGACGTCGAGGTCAAGTTCACGGACGTGAATCGGGTGCCCGCGCACCTACGGGACGCGGTGCGCGGGGCCCTGGGGCGCACGGGCGCCGTCGAGGCCGGTGTGGCGGGCACGTTCTCGAGCGACGTCGTGGCGGCGCTCGCGGCGCATCTGCTGCCGGCGCTGAAGGACCTTTGACAGGCGGTGTAATTTTAATTTATGGTACGTACGGCGCTGTCGCGTGGAGGCGCAACGCGAGGGAGGGGGGTACCGCCGTGAATCGTCTACAACGCGGAATACCCGGGCTTCGACGGGGAGAACACTAATACATATTTAAGACACGCGCCAGCCGTCGGTTTCGCAGAGCGTGCACGCACCCTTCGTGAAGCATTTCCCCAGCGCGTTGCAGAACATGCCTTGGCCGGGCTTGCACTGGCCCTTGCCTGCCTTGATCCACTTCTGGAGCTCCATACACAACGCTCTCTTCGCCTCAGGATTCGCGGCCGCCGCGGCGAGGCGCTCCTTCGCCCCGCGGAGGCGGGGATTTTTGCGTCGCTTCTCCGGATTCGTGGCCGCCGCGGCGAGGCGCTCCTCGCGGAGGCGAGCACGGACGCGTCGCTTCCCACACACGCGCTCGAGCTTGAGGTCCGCAATTAGTAGCGCACACGACGGTGGCGTGTAGTCCCAGCGCGTGGGCACGATCTCGTCGCAGGCGTCGCCGAACGTGAACTGGGCGCGCCGCTCCGTCGAATACGCTTTCGAAAACGCTCCGAACACACGTCGGAGACCACGAGAATGCTCGTGGGGCGGCGCCGGCGGCATACCCAGCCACGAGTGAATGTCCTTTGCGACGGCGTCCGGGTCCCGCACGAAATCCTGGTAGCGGATCAGGCGCCACGCGTCTGTCGTCTCGGCGACGTCCACATTGCGCGCGATGTGCCCCGAGTGGCGCAGGACGGCGCCGGCAGCCACGTCTTGGAGCGTCTCCAAGCACATGGCTTCGCCCTCGGCGCCTGACGTGTTCTCCACGTCGGGCCGACGTCGGCCTGCTCCCGGCTGGGGCGGCATCCTTATTGTTCCTCGCCGCAGATCCTCGAAGCCCGGGGTCTCGTACTTCGAGAACAGCACGTCCGCGGGTTGCCTGACGATCGTGATCACCGCGATGCGAGGCGCGCAGCCCAGCGACGTGCGGAGGGCCGTGGTGATATCGTTTTCAAGGAGGACCTCCTGCCCGAGTTGGCCATTGAGCCGAAGTACCTTGCTCGCGCGGACCGCCGTGGCGGCGCAATTCCCTGCCCAGCGATCGACGACCGGCCCGGCGAGCGCGGTAAGGCATTTCTTTCGGCGGTAGTGCTCGTGTAGCGGCAGGAGCAATTTGTGGCGGCAAGCGGGCGCCTCCGGGAACAGATCTTCTGGAATCGCGTGGGAAAACTGGCGGAAACCGTAGTCGGTCCAGCCGCGACTCCAGCGACTCCAGCGGGACGGCGTCCACTGCCGCGGCGGTCCCTCAAAGCACTTCTCCGGTACCGCCACCGCCACGCGGAGCAGGGCCACGCATGCTAGTGCGGCGCGCATTTTAGAGGCTTATTAGGTGAGTCAACCTTCCTCCGCTGAGTGCAAACCGAGCGGATCCATCTGAGTAGGGTCTGCGTTGATAGCCGACTTTACATTAAACGCGAGCGATACGAGCCTCGTACAGGAACAAAATCAGGCAATTGCCGCAGATACCGACGTGTGCGGGTTTTCGCCGACGGAGTACGGGGCTACGTAGCTACTGCGTAGTCACAATAAGTAGTCACACACACACGGGCGCGGAGAGCCCCCGCCGACGAAGCACGCGCTAGCACGGGCCTGGGATAAGTCACAAGCGAAAGAAGTTATGCGGGCGCCAGGGGCACTTCCTCGGGGATCTTGTCCTCCTTCTCCCCTTCGACCCCTTCTTCCAGGACGGCCTCCTTCTCCGCGTAGGCCGTGATGAACTCGGCGTACTGCTTGTCCGTCACGAAGGGCCGCTCGCCCAGGCACTCGACGATGTCGTCGTGGTTGATCGTCTCCTTGTCGATCAGCAACTCCGCCAGCAAGGACAGCTCCGCCTCCTTCTCCCCCAGTAAGCGCAGCACCCGCTGGTACGCGTCGTCCACTATTTTTTTGGCCTCCTCGTCCATCGCTTGCGCGGTCGCTTCGCTGTAGGGCCGCTGGGCGAAGGGGTCGTCTGATTGAGGAAAGGCGAGCTGCCCGATCCGGGCGTTGTCGGACATGCCGTAGTCCCGGATCATGGAGTAGGCCATGCCCGTGACCTTCATCAGGTCGTTCGAGGCGCCGTTCGTCACGTCCCCGAAGATGAGCTGTTCGGCGGCGCGTCCCCCCAAGGCCATGCAGATGATGTCCACGATCTGCGCGCGGTTTCTGAGCGCCACTTCCTTGGGCAAATACTGCGCGAAGCCGAGCGCGCCGCCGCCCCGCGGCACGATGGTGACTTTGAGTAGAGGGTCGGCGTGTTCTAAAAACCACCCGCTCACGGCGTGGCCGGCCTCGTGGAAGGCCACGATGCGCTTTTCCTCGGGCGTCATGATCTTGTTCGATTCCAGACCCGCCAAAACGCGATCCGCCGCGACCTCAAAGTCCTTGTAGGACACGGCGTCGGCGGATCGCCGCGCCGCGACGATGGCCGCCTCGTTGCACACGTTCTGGATCTCCGCGCCCGCGAAGCCCGGGGTCAAGCCGGCCATGCGCCCCGCGAACTGCTCGGGCGGGCCGTCTAGATTTAAACCTTTCAGGTGCACTAAGAAAATGTCCTTCCGACCCTTGATGTCCGGCACGCCCACCGTGATCTGGCGATCGAACCGCCCCGGCCGCACCAACGCCTTGTCCAAGACGTCCGCCCGGTTGGTCCCGGCGAGCACCACGACCTTGTTCTCCCCGCCGCTCTCCGTGAAGCCGTCCATCTCCACGAGTAACTGATTCAAGGTGTTCTCCCGCTCGTCGTTCCCCCCGGCAAACCCGCCTTTCCCCCGCTGCTTCCCAATCGCGTCGATCTCGTCGATGAAAATCATGCACGGCTGGTTGGCGCGGGCCTCCTTAAATAAGTCCCGGACGCGCGACGGCCCCACGCCCACGAACATCTCCACGAACTCGGAGCCGGAGATGCTATAGAAGGGCACATTGGCCTCGCCAGCCGTCGCCTTGGCCAGCAAGGTCTTGCCCGTGCCCGGCGGCCCGCAGAGCAGCGCGCCCTTGGGGATCTTGGCGCCTAATTTCGTGAAGCGGTCCGGCTCCTTCAAAAACTCGACGAACTCCATGACCTCCCTTTTGGCTTCGTCGCAGCCCGCAACGTCCGCATACGTGACGTTTACGTCCTCCTTCTTTATCTTCTTGGCCTTGTTCTGGCCGATCCTAAAAATGTTGGACATGCCGCCGCCGCCGCCCCCGGACCCGCCGCCGCCCATGGACTTCATCACGTACAGCCACGCGCCGATGATAAGTAAGGTCGGGAGGAACTTGGCGCCCTCGGCGGCCCAGTTCGTCTCCGTCACGTACTGCACCGGCACGAAATCCCGGGCTTCAATACATAGCGCCCGTTGCGCCGCTTCTAATTTCCGTTCGAAGATCTCCACAGAACCGATGGCGAAGTGGTACGAGGGCGTCTGCTGCGGGCCCGCGCTCCCGATGCGGGGGTACCGCGTCTTGGGCGCCGCGGGCTCCTCCGTGGTTTTGGTGGAGTCCCAGGCGTAGGGGTCCCTGAGTTCATCGGTCTTCTCCGCCTGCTGCCCCTTGGCCAGCGACACGGACGCGTTCGGCCGCAACAAGACTTCGGCCACCTTGGCGTTCGTGACAATAATCCGGTCGACCTCGCCGGACTCGAGCAACACCGTGGCGAACTCCTGCCAGTTGATCTCGGTGCCCTGGTTGTCTCTACTTGAGAGCCACACGCCTAATAGGCCCAGGGCGGCTAAAGCGGACACAACTCGAGGTCCTAAGTCCGGCGGCAAGCCGTTGCCGTCGCCACCACCTCCTGTGGTCGCCTTTGCTGTTGTTTTCTTGCCGGCCGATTTCGCGCCGGTCTTTTTTGTTGTGGTTTTGCCGCCGCCCTTGGCGGTCTTGCCCTTGGGGAAGAAGTGGCCGAAGCCCTTCGGGGCGTTGCCGCCGAAGAGGAAGAAGGTGCGGCGCGGCGGCGTGTTATGGCCGCGCTGCGCTGTTCGGCTTATGCTGGTCGTGCGCCGCGCGGCTACCGCTAGCCGTCGTGCGGCCGCCGCGGCGAGCATGGTGGTGAGCCGTGCGCCGCCTTGCGTGCACCTGGGCTCCTTGGCAGTTGAAGGCGAGTTCCTGTGCACCAACTGAGTGTACCAGCTCGAAAACCGAGCTCGCTTCTGCTGCTGGCTGCTGACCGCAAAAACAAAGCTCGAGGGGTCCGCGGCCCCGCGGACGGCTCGCGGCACGGGCCGACGGCTGCTTTCGTGCTTCGCCTGCGCTAACATTCTATTCGGGTTTCCCTCGCTTGGTCGGCTGGGTTTTGATTGCTCTATACGCAAGCGCCGTAGCGCGCAGTGCCAGTTCGTCGGCAGCGCTCTTTTCGCAGCGCCAGTGGCTGTGAACCGCCGCGCGCGAGAAACTGCAGCCGCCCGCGCGGCGCGCTGACCGTCCCGGTCCAAATAAAGTCCGAGCGCGCTTGCAGCGCAAGCGGCCGTGGCGCACGTTCTCTCGACGGGCCCGCACTGAAACAATCTGCGTGGTAAGCCAGGGGGTTTTGTGCGTGTCACCAGCGAGGACCAGGCACCAATTTGTTTCCGCACCCGATTCAATTAAACTTAAACCATGGTCATCCTGTCCGCGGCGGTGACGACGAAGAACGGCCGCGCCTTGTTGGCGCGGCAGTTCGTGGACATGAATAGACTACGGGTGGAGGGCTTGCTGGCCGCATTTCCAAAACTACAAGACACGGGAAGGAAACAACACACGTTCATCGAGACCGACAGCGTGCGGTACGTGTACCAGCCTGTGGAGTCCATCTTCCTCTTATTGATCACGAACAAGGCGTCGAATATTGTGGAAGACTTGGAGACCTTGAGGCTTTTAGCCAAGGTCGTGCCCGAAATAGCCGGCGGGACCACGGAAGAGAAAGTAAGTGACCACGCCTTCGAATTGATTTTCGCCTTCGACGAAGTGATCACGACGGGCGGCTACCGGGAAACGATCGACATGCGCACGATCCGCCAGAACCTCGACATGGACAGCCACGAGGAGAAGCTCGCCAACATGGTCAAGAAGTCCAAGCTCGACGCCGCCAAGGACCAGGCGAAGCACATGAGCCAGGTCATCAAACAGCGGCAGCGGGACGAAGCGAAGTCGGGCATCGGCCCCGGCGGCATGGCGGGCATGGGCGGCGGCGACGTCGAGGAGGAACCGGACGCGTACGGTGGGAGCCCGTTCGGCGGCTCCCAGCAGAACGGGAACGAGGACTTCATGGACCAGTACGCGAACCCGATGCCGCTGCCCGAACCGGAGCCCATCATCCAAGTGCAGGGCATGAAGCTGGGCAAGAAGAAGAAGGGCAAGGTGGACCTCATGTCCAAGATGGCCGCCGAGGACGGGTTAGATGTTAGAGCGTCGCTGCCCCGGGAGGAGGAGGCGGCGCTGCCGCCGCCGCCGCCGTCCGCGCAGCAGCAGCAGCAGCCCATCGCTCTCGCGGTCGAGGAGAAGCTGACCATCGCCCTGTCGCAGGAGGGCGCCCTGGAAGCGTTTGACCTGAAGGGTACGCTCTCCTTGACGGCCAACGATGACGTCGCGGCCGCGTGCCGGCTGACCGTGGCCCACAAGAACGCGGCGCCCGGGACGACGTTCGCCACGCACCCCAAGGTGGACAAAAAGGCCTGGGAGAGCGACGGTGTTGTCCAAATGAAAGGGGCGGCCAAGGGCTTCCCGGTCGGCCGGGCCGTCGGTGTCGTGCGCTGGGCGCTATCTACGACCGACGAGCAGCAGGTACCCCTCACGATCAACTGCTGGCCGGAAGATGAAGGCGACGGCAACATGAACGTCAACATCGAGTACGCGACCGCGCGGAGCGGCATGGAGCTGTATGACGTGTCGATCAAGATCCCCGGCTGCGGGGCCCAGCCGGAGATCGTCAACGTGGACGGCACGCACTCGCACGACGCGCGCAACGAAACCTTGGACTGGCAGATCGACTGCATCGATTCTGGGAACGGCACCGGCACGCTCGAATTCAACATCGCCCAGAAGGACGAGGCCGCCTTCTTCCCCATCGAGGTCAGCTTCCGGAGCAAGTCCCTGTACTACGACGCGCCCGTGCAGGGCGTCGAGTCCGTGGAGGGCCACGGGAGCATCGGGTACAGCCTGACGAAGAACCTCGCGGTCGACTCGTTCCGGATCGCCTAGTACGTGCTTTGACATGGCGGTGGCGGCGTGGGGTGTGGCTTTCCACTATCCGCATGAGTAATGGGGAACACAACATGTACTAGTCCGGTGGCCTCGGGTGATGCGTCGCGTCGATGGCGTACGGGCTGTTCCGAACTCGAGCGGGCCCGCGTGAGGCCATTAGCGCGCCAGGCAGCGCGGGTCTATGCCCAACTAGTCTAGCGTGGGCCACCAGGGGGCCCGGGCCGTCGACGTGCCGCGAGTTAGTCGAGCGGTGGGGTCCCGGCCCGCCGGTAGGCGTTCTCCGGCCGGCCCAGAGACTCCGCGCCCCCCACGTTTCCAGGAAATTGAGCTGGGAACTAGCGTCCACACTAGCCTCCATGCTAGTAGCTGAAACCTCGATTTGTTTTATTTTACGGTGCACGCCAACTGCGGGCGCCAAGGCAGCACTCACTGCTGCCACCGCAAGCAGCGGTTGTCGCGAAGTGGTGCCTGTGGCAGCACTCTTCAGCCGAACCGCTTTTGAACAGCTGTTGCCAACTCCATCAACCGGGCAGCCCTCCGAGCTCTAGCTGCCGGTTAGAGCTCCCTCGCGCACGCCGCTGCACCAGAGAGCCGCACCATGCCGAGCTACCTGCGCCCGCTCGGCGACGGCGCCGGCCAGCCCCTGCCCCTGCGGAAGCGGACCACGTCCCTGGGACGGGCGGAGGACAACGACGTGCAGGCCCTCCCGCGGAGCGTGAGCGGCTACCACGCGGAGGTCGAGTTACTCGACGGCGGCGGCGCCGTATTGCACGACCGGGGCGCGGACGGGTCCGGAAGCCGGTTCGGCTCGTTTGTGTCGGACGACCACTTCACGGGGGGCTGGCGCGAAGTCGCGCACGGCGACATCATTCGGTTGGGCACGCTGCAGCACGGCGTGGCTTTTAGATATGAAGAAGACGACGGCGCGCCCCTGCCGCCGCCCCCGCGGCCGGAGCAGTTTATTACCGAACCTGAAACTTTACAAAATGCGGCGAAAAACGCGTTACGGGAAAGGAACGGCGACCGGAAGGAGCGCGTATCAAAGGACGAGGTGCCCGCGGCGGGTCGACGGTCAAAGACGGACGTTCCCGTGAGTGTCTCGTACGCCGTGGCGGACGGCGTGCGCATCGACGACCAGCACAACAACCCTATTGGCAGGAACCGCATGGGCTACGACGAGGACATGCCCCTCAAAGAGCAGAAGCGCGCGGCCTTAGAATCAGAAAGGAGACGCCTCGAGGAGGAGAAACGTAAACGAGACGACGAGCACAAGCTCGACGCGCTGCGCGAGAAACGATTGAGACATAATAAAGAGAACCTCAGCCCGCGCGGGTCGGAGCAGTCCATGAAGCACTCGCTCCGCTACGACGAAGCCGTGCCGCCGGAGCGGCCGTCTCAAGTCGAGGAGGTCGGCGACGAGCCGTTCAGTCCCCCGCTGCCCGACCCGCCGTCGCTGCCGTCGCTCTGCGAGCGCTTCGAGTCCCCGCGGTTGCCAAGGGTCGTCGCGCAGGGCTCGTTCCTGGACGTGGAGGAAGTAATGGCGCCCGCGTTGCCATTTAACGAACAGACGGCGGTCCTCGCGGCGCGCGACCGCGCCGCCGCCAGCATGCGGCGCCTCAACCAAGCTCTATGTGGCGTGCGGCCCTTCGACGAGCTTCAGATGAACGGCGATTTGGCGGCGCCGGGCCCGGCGCCCGCGGCATCCCATGAGATCGAGGGGTTGCGGAGCAAAGTCGCCTCGCTCACGGAGGGCATGAATGACGAATCGCGCCTGGAGCTCAAGGCGTTGCAGGAGCAGATCAGCGCCCTGGCGCCCAAGGTCGACGGTCTGGTGGCCAAAGAAGGGACGGGCGAGGACGTGCAAGAACGGATGGAGCAATTACGGGAGGAACTGTGCGCCGCTTTGCGCGACGACGTCCGGAGGATGCTGAAGAAGGAGCAAGCGCAGGTGGCGGAGGAGGCCCCGTCCTCTCAATTACAAGAGATTAAAGTGGAGATGGAGCGCGATCGCAAGGAGCGGCGGCGGGAGCGGAAGCGCGACGACCAGAACGCGTTGAAGGAGAAGGTTAGTGAGGTCCTACTGCGGCAGCAGATCGGGCGGCCGACGATGGCTCCGGGCGTGAACCTCGAGGAGCTCCAGGCCAACCTGGAGCAGCCGATGATCGACCTCCTGAAGCGACTCGACGGCCTCCAGCGCGACGTCACCCAGCTGAAAAATGGTACCCAAAAAACAAAGAAGGAGGGCGAGCTCGCCACATATAAACAAGCCGTGGCGGCCCTGGCGGCGCGGGCGCCGTCGGCCGCGCCTACCAACGAGGTGGCCAAGCTGACCCAACGATTACACAGCCTCGAGGCCGAGGTCCGAGTATTGCGGGACGAGAGCCCGCCCGCTACTCCGTACCGGCAAAGTGTGGTCGAGGCCCCCGCACCTAGGTTCCAGCCGGACGCTGTCTTCAGTCCCGCGCGGCCGCGGCGGAGTCTGCGGGGCGCCGCGCGGGCCGCGACGGCCTTCAGGCGCCGGTCCACGGCGGGCGATGACTACCGGCGGGACCTGGCCGCGGTGCGGCGCGAGGTCGACGAGGCGCACGCGCGCATCGCGCAGGTGGGCGCGCCCGACGACGCGTTGCAAAAGATGCGGGCGGATCTCGAACAGGCCCACATTGTCGCGGAGCGGCGCCACGACGCGTTACTGCAAGCGGTGGCCTCCACGACTAGCGCGACGGACGTGGAACGTTTGAATGATGGAGTGCGAGTGGCGCATACCGCGGCCATACAACAGCTGGCGACCATCGAAGGCGTGGCGCCCGCAGACCTTAATGCCGTTAAACGTGTCTTGGAGGGGGCCACGCTACAAGCCCAGCGGCGCCACGAGAACGTGTACGCCTACTCGGCCCCGGTCCCGGCGCCCGACGTGCGGGCGGTCCTTACGGACCCCGCCCGGCATGGCCCCGCGGCCGCCAGCTACTGGGCGAAGCTACGAGCGAACGTGCGCGTAGGCAAGACGCGTGGCACCGAGGTGCGGCGCGACCTCCGGGCGGCGCGCGCGGCGCTCGACGAACGCCTCGCGACGGACGACGACCCGTCGCTGCTCAAGCTAGATGAGGAACTGCGGAAGACGGAGCAGGTTGTACAAGAGCCGCCAACGGCCCGCGCGGCGCTGCGCCTGGCCTTTGACGCCTGCACGGGCACCGGTGCTACGCTGGACGCCTACCGAAAAGCGCTCGTCGCCGCGCTCGACGACCCGGCCGCCGAAATCGACGAGGCCAGGGCGCAAGTCCAGACGTTGGACGTCCCTCTCTTAAGGGAGTTGGTGCGGGCGCCATCAATAGCGCAGGACCGCCGCCGGTCGCTCTACGCCGCGTTACGGGCCGATCTAAATGAGGCGACGGAAGCCGCGAAGCATCGCGCGGCCCAGGGCTTTCGGCGGTACGCGCAGGAGGCGCAGCACGAACTCGCGGCCGCGCCAGCGACGCTGGTCCAAGCCATTCGAAGGGAGATCACCTCCCTGAAGAAAGGGGCGACGGGCGCCATCAAGGAAGACCTCGCCACTTTGTTGGAGGACTGCGGCGCCGCCCACGCCCCGGCTGCCGCGCCCGAGGCGAAGCGCCGCGACGCGTTAAGGGACTTGCAGGCGGAGCTGGCCCACGTGGCGTCGGGCGACGTCCATGCCACGGAACGGATCAAAGGCAAGTTCCGCGCCTACGCGCGGCGCGCGCGCCTCGCGCACCGGGACGACGTGGCGCAAGAGCTGGCGGACATTCGACGGGGCGTCGCGCGCGCTGCGGCGAACGCGGAGGCCGAGGCGCCCGTGGCCGCGCTCGCCGCGTCCCTGGAGGAGTTCGACCGCGTGGCGGAGGCGCCGGCGCCCGCCCAGGAACGCGAGGTAAGCCACGCCAAGGTCTGCGACGACCTCGCCACTCTGAGGCGGGAGGTCTCGGCGAATTCACGGGACGACGCGGCGGTCAGCGAAGCTGTAAATGCTCTAGAATCGCGGCTCCAGACCTACGTCGTCAGTTTGCGGGCGGACGTCCCTCAAGACCGCGACGACGTGGAGCTCGCGGCGCTGCGAGAGCAGGTAAAGGAGCTCCGGGCCGCGCGCACGCTGGCCAAGTTCGGCTTCGGTAGAAAGAAAAATACGAAAGCAAAGGAGGATGCGAAGACATTAGGTGCGCTGGAGGCGAAGATCCGGGCGGTCCAGGAGGAGCTGCGCGGCGCGCGCCCCGTGCCCGTTGTGGAGGCGGAGGCGCCCCCCGTTGTATCCGCGCCCCTGGAGTCGCGGGGACGGCGCGAGGGCTCCCGGGACGACGCGGTGAAGACGTCCGACGGTTTGAGAACAGCCCTCTTTGCGCAGACGCGGGCGCTGGCCGAGCTGACGGACGAGATGCGGTCGGACCGCGCCGCAAAGCAGCCGCCCAGGCAGACCTGGGGGGGACAGGAACCTAGAAACGACCTGCGGGACCTGGAGGACGCATGTTTAAAACTATTGGACGAGGACTACGGGACGTCCACGGAAGCGCCCCTCGCCAACCTGTTGGACTCGATCCGCGCGGCGTCGGGTCGAGGGCGGACCGAACTTAGGGCATTGAAGTCCTGCGTCGAGGACTTAAAGCGGGTCTCCACGGGCATTGAAGTGTATGACGCTTTAACATCAAACGTCGACGCCTTCGTGGAGCAGGCGCGGAAGCACGTTCGGAACAAACCCGTGCCATCGATTCGGTTTGAAGAGCAACGACCCATCAGTCCGTCGCTTCATACACCGCCCCAGTCGCCGACGCGGTCGGAGCTCTCGGTGACCTTCCGGGACGACTTCCCGCGGGAACAATTGAAACGCCAGCACTCGGTCCAACGATCTGTGGACGGCCACGCCCGGCAATTACATGAGGACATGGGCCATCTCCAGGAGGACAACTGTCAAGGTGCCATTGCGGCCGTACGACGCCTCCAGGACCGGCTGGGGGGCTCGAAACCACGTGAGGTGAGAGACTTGCATGCGCAATTACAGGACCACATTGAAATAGTGCGGGAGGCATTACACGCCTCGTCTCGCTTAGATGATGACCAGTACCGGGAAGGCCTTCGAAGCTTAGAAAGGCTCTTGCACGACCAGCTGCGCTCTTTAGCCACGACGCCCTCGCCCTCGGAGCGGGCCTTGACCCAGCAAGTGCGAGCACACGCGGGGAACGTGGACGAGGCCATGGGTTACTTGCGGGAGTCGACGGCGCGCGACACGGCGGCGGACGAGCTGCGGGCGCTGAACGACAAGGTGGGCGTCCTAGGGCACTCGCACTCCCAAGCTTCCGAAAGGACGGTGCGCGCCGTCGACGCGGCCCTGGCGGAGCACGCCGAGAAGTTGGAGCGGGCACGACAAAACGCTGCGTTGAACGATGTGGCTTCAAGGCGCGAACTCGACGATTTGAGGCATTTGGTCGATGCTGCTAGATCAAATGCGGGGGAGGCTACTGAAAACCAGATCGCGCGGCACGCCGCCGCGTTGCGGGAGGAGATGGCCCAGACCATCCGCACCTCGCGCCAGCGGGACGCGGTCAAGCACGAACTGAAAGAACTGAAGGCGTCGGTCACCGCTCTACAAATGAATCCGCGGGACGCCACAACTCTACTAAGCGACTTCAAGAAGCAGCTGACGGAGCACGTGGAGCAGGTCGCTCATAAGCTCGCCGCGACCCAGGACCAACAAACGCGCGGCCACCTCAATGAAGTGAGATCGGAGCTGAAGAGCGTGCAGGTCCTCGCGACTGATCGTCGCTTCGACGACTTAGATCGGAGCATCTCGCGGCATGCTTCCCAATTGCGGGACGAGATGCGCGACCTGCATACAAGGGGCGCACAGGACGAGGTGCGCGTTTTAAGGGACCGCCTCTCCAAAGTTAATGAAGAGACCTCAGTTGTGAGGCAGTTGGAGGGGCAATTGCGGGAGCACACTAAACATATTGATGATGCGCTGCGCTGGGACGGCGACCGCGGGGATTTGCGGGATTTGAAGGGCGAATTAGTGTTACTGAGGGAAGCCCTGCCGGAGAAATTAGAGAGGAAAGTCGAGGGCCACATCCATGCGGTGAAAGAAGAATTGAGACACCTGCGGGAGGGCGCGACCGTCCAGGGGGACGTGCGGGAGCTCCAGAATTTAGTCCGGGAGGCCTCGGGCAGGCAGTGCGCCGTGATTGATACCAAGTTGGAGGGCTTGGTGACTATTATCAGGGACGCGGCGGAGAGTCGCCCGTGCCGGGACCTCGAGGGCCTCGAGGCTTCCATTCATGACTTACGCAAGGAGGCCCGCGACCGGCAAGAAAAGGACGACGACCGGTTAAGTCAGTTGGAACAGCGCGTCGCCGCGCACGCGCAAGCCCTGAGAGACGACTTCAGCAAGTTGCGGGAGGAGGGCGTGAAGGAGCGCACGCACCAGGAGATCTCAGGGCTGAAGGACACCATTGATGAATTGAAACAGTACAAGGACTCAGTGCCCGAAACATTGAAGCGGGAGCTCGCCGCGCACGATGCCACGTTACAGCGCGACGGGGCCTTTGGCGATTTGCGCAGAGAGTTGAAGGAAGTCCAGGTGTTGTGCGGCAATACCTTCCAGAGTCTGGAACAGTCCATTACGCAGCACTCCGTGGCTCTACGGGACGAGATGCGCCACCTGCGCGAAAGTAGTGGCGCTCGAGATAGAGCCGACGTCGAGCTCAGAGCCTTGAGAGACAAGGTCGCCCAGACGTCCAACGAGGAGGTCGTGCGCAATCTGGAGCGGCAGCTGGCGCAGCACGCGTCGCGCGTGGAACGGGCCCAGGAGTCCGCGGATCGGGACGTCAAGAGCGAACTGCAGGCGCTGGGGGCGCGCATCGAGCAGGTGCGCGCGGCCGCATCGCAAGGTACTCTGGAGAAGAACGTGGAGGCGACGTCAAATGCGCTCCGGGAGGAGTTGCGGGCGCTCAAGGACGGGCAGTCGCGGGACAAGGCGGATGATGCCATCAAGGCCCTGGCGGGGCAGGTGTCGGAGCTGCGGGAGCGGCGCCGGGACGGCGACGAGCACGCGGCCAAGATCATGGAGCGCCTCGAGGCGCAGTTGGGGAGTCACACGCGGGATTTACGGGAGGCGATCCTCAGCGGCCAGGGGGAGCGGAGCGAGCTGCGCGACCTCCAGACGCAGCTCGTGGCTCTACGGGAGCAGTCGCGCCGGGACGTCGAGCTGCTCATCGCCCAGACGCCGAAGAAGGAGGACATTTCGCGGGCCGTCGAAGAAAAGACCTCGTGCCTCAAGGAAGACATCCAGGCCATGCGGAACTCCTTCGCACGGGACGCGGCCGCGGACGAGGTGCGCGCCTTGAATGAGACGGTCAGGGACCTGAAGCGCAACAGCGAGCAGCGCTCGTCGACGGAAGAATTACGCCTCGCCGCGCTAGAGGAGCGCCTCGCCCGGACCGCGGACGCGTCGAACCGCGCTTTGTCGGAGAAGGATTCCCAGGTGCGGAGCGACCTGGCCAAGTTGCGGGACGAGGTCTTGTCTCAGGTGCAGGCGCGGCGCGACGAAACTGTAGAAGCGAAGCTGGCGGAGCACGCCTCGCGCCTGAAGGAGGAACTACGACACGCGCTGCAGGGGGCCTCGCACTCCACGTCCACGGAGTTGCAAAGCCTCGCGACGAAGATCGCCTCCCTCGAGAGCGGGGGCGGCAAGGTCGCGTCGGCTTTAACCGCGCTGGAGAAGCAACTCAGTGCCCACGCCGCATCGTTGAAGGACACGGACTTGACTACGCTACGGCGAGAGGTCGAGGCGGTCCGGGACGGCGCGGTCCGAGCGAGCGAGGCCGTACATGCGGACAAGTTCCAATCCATGCAAAAGCAAATCGATAACCAATCAACCCAGGCGCAGTTCGCCGAGACCCAGAAGCAGCTCAACGAGGTGAAGCAGCGCTTCGCGGCCAAGGACGCGTCCTTCGACAAACTGTCCGAGGAACTTGCTTCCCTACGACGGGCCAAGGATGCCGAGGTTTTACACGCGCGGCAGGCCGAGACGCTCGCGTTTGCGCGGAGCGTGCAGGAGAAGGACGCAGAGATCGAAGCGTTGCGGAAGCGGCTGAATGAGGACGTAAGTACGCCGCGCGACCGGGGCGCGCTGTTCGCTTTAAGACGGCAGTTGGCGCGGGGCTCGACGCGGCGCTTGCGACGGGACTTGGAGGACTTGAGGCAGGTGCGCGCGTCGGACGCGCGGGCCGCGCGGGACGCGTTGGCCGAGATCGCGCGTTCGCTGAGTACCGCGCCGGCGCCGGCGCCGTACCAGCGAGATCTCGCCGACCTCCGAGAAGCACAAAGACGGGACGCCGACGTGAGTAAACGGGCCATCGATGAGCTCACAAGGCACCTGGACGGATCTGTGGCCGAGGCCCCCGCACCCGCGGACCTCGACGCCCTCGCGCGCCAGGGCGACCGGGCCTTCGAGAACGCCAATCTGGACGCCGTGCGACGGCGCCTCCGGGAGCTCGCGGAGAGTGCGACGCGGAGCCATAGACGAGCGGACCGCCTGGAACGGGACGCTCTGAAGCGCCTGCGAGGCGACGACGTGGGCGGGCTCGTGGACGCGTTGCTAGATCAGGTGCAGACTCTAAATGCCTCGGTCTTCCCCGACGACACGCCGCGGAGCGACGGGGACACGCCCCGCGGCGACGCGCTGCGGCGCCTGGCGGCGATTGGCACGGGGAGAGGTGACGTGGCGGAGTTAAGACGCGAGGTTGCGGAGTTGCGGCGCACGTCCGTCGGCGACGACGCGGAGGCGGTGGCGACACGCGATGCGAGCGACCCCGAACGGGACCGGGCGTTGGTGCGGTCGCTCCGGCGGCAGCTCGCCCAGGCCGACGGCGAAAGGGACCGGGCCATCAGAGCACTGGCACGTAACGCGGCGGGCGCCGACGCCGTCAACGGCTACGCCGAGAAGCAGCGGGACGCCCTCTCGAAGGCCGAGCACGAAACTCAAGTCTGGAAGGAACGCGCGGAGAGCGCGGATCGTAACTGGGCCGAGCTCGTGCAGGAGCGCGACGCGGCCACGAATGCGGCGCAGCGGGAAGCGGAGGCCTGTGCCCTGCGGGACGAGCAGTGGGCGGAGCAGCTCGCCGAGCGGGACGACCGCGTGGCGCAGCTGGCGAATGAATTAGCGGAGGTGGAAGAGGGCGGGTCCGCCACGGAGGCCTGTAGGGCGCTGCGCAACGCGTTGCTGGAGCAGCAGGCGGCGGACTTAAATAGAATGAGAGCCGCCGCGGCTCGGGCGCGCGACGCACTCGCGGACCGCGACGCTGTGGAACGGCGCGCGGGCGACGGCGACTGCGCGGCCTGGCGCGCCACGGCCCAGCTGACCCAAACGCAATTGCTGGCGGCGCAGGCCGCGCAGGGAAGCGTGTCGGACGTCGCCGCCGCGCGAGCAGACGCGGACCGGTTGAATCTGGAATTGGCGCGGACGCTCGCGTCGAATCGGTCGTCGACGCAGAGCGGGGTGTTGAGGGCAAGGGGGACGTGAGTAAACAATAGACAAAACATATTACTTAGCAACTCCCCGTAGCTTCGCCACGCGGTCCGCGAAGCCCACGTGCCGCGACCCGTTCGCGGCGCCGAGGTAGCGCACGCCCACGAGGAGGTCCCGGAGCAGCGTTCCCCGCAGCGCGGGCAGGAGCGCGGTCGTCGCGCCTTTCTCACTCTTCCCGACGAGGCCCAGATAAAAGACGCGCCGCGGTCCGAAATCGTTCGCCGGCGCGCGGTGGAAGAGTGCAGCATCGTACAAAACAGCACCGCCGGCGGCGTCGAACGCGCGCCGCGCGGGAATACCGGGCGGGTCCGGCAGGCGCCCGCCGAACGCGTCCCGCACGTGCGCGTGGAAGTGTGGCGCGTGCGTCCCGGGGAGCAGCTCCAGCGGCGCCGCACTGTCTTCGAGATTCACCAGCAGGACCAGTCGCCGCGTGGCCGTGGCGTCCGCGTCGGCGTGCCACGGCTGCGCGGCGGCGCCTGCGTCGCAGACGCGGCAGCCCAGCTCCACGATCTCGGGCTCGTCGCCGCCCAGCGCGGCCCGGCACGCGTCGTAGGCGACGCCCAGCTCGCCGACGGCGTGGCGCACTTCTGGCGTCAGGTCGAGCGCGACGGCGTGGCGGTGCTCGCCGGACCTCGCCGCGAGGCGGCTGTTCGCGGCGACGAGCGGTAGCTTGAGCAGTCGCTCCACCTCGCTGCTCGCGTGGGTCCGCAGCGCGGCCCGCCTTTCAAAGTCGAGCAGCGGCCCCAACAACGCGAAGCCCGACTCCGCGAGCTGTTTCGCGCAGGCCTCGGCGAGCTCGCCCGGCGTCTGCGGCCGCGGCATTACTGGGGGCGGCGGCGTGCCGCACGTGAGCTTGTGCGCGCGCCAGTGCGTCGCCTGGCACGCGCGGCTACAGTAAAAAACGGCACGGCATTTGCCGCAGCGCTTCGTGGCGTTCGGTTTGTGGCAGGCGGCGCAGAGTTCGTGAGTTTGGGGGATAATTTGGCGCGAGGCCATCGTGTGTCCCTCTTTTTCGATGGCCACGGCTGGAGACCCTGCCTCAGGCAATCAGTGGTGCTAATGCAGCAACACAATTATGCCATGAGCAATTGTCGGCGGCTCGTCTGGGGCCCATACGCCACACACAGCCAGGCTGCATGCATTGTATTGCGTGTGGCGGCCCTAGGCCTATAGGTCGATGATTTCTCGTGCGGGTTTTATGCACGGGTTTCGTGCGGTTACAAAGCAGGTGCTCGCACCTATACGACATGTCCGCGCCAAGCTAGCACCAGTGATCATGGAGAGAGAACTCAAACGATACTCTGTCCACGCTGATCGCAGCACTGGGGCTTCCAAGTCATGGCATCCGTCGATTTGACGCCCACCGTGCCGGTCACGCAGCAGCCGAAGAAGGCCAAGGGCTCGCTCACGAACGAGGACGTCCTGATGACGCACGTTGCGCCGTGCTTGAGCTATATGGACCTCTTCTCGCTCATTCGGACGACGAAGGAAATGCGGTCGCGCCTGACGCACGAGCACTCGCTGACGGCGGTTTTGCTCAACGCGGATGATAAGTTCGGCAAGAATGCGAAGACTACCATCAGGGACACGATGAGCCTCTACGGCGAGGGGAAGATCCATAAACCGTCTCCGATGCGCTTGCTGCGCCTCGCGAACGGGAAGCGGTGCGAGTTCGGGCCGCCCTGTGACACGCGTGAAGCGCGAAATGTTGTCAAGACACGGCCGGACTGGGGTCTGTTCTGCTGCTGGCCGCACACGGTGGGCGGCAGCGTCGAGCTCTCTCACTCTAAGAAATCGCTCGCGGTATGGGGAGATACGATCCGCGATCCCCGAACGTGCCGGCACCCGATGTCGAACAAGAGTTTCCTGTGGAAGCAACCCGCGCGGGCCGCAGATGGCGAGGCTATTGGCCCCATCGTCACGACGACGACTCCGCACGACGGCAGCACGCCGGACGCCGCGCTCGTTCAGCTGTTCGAGCGCTTGGATAGAGAAGTCCGCGAGCGCACGAGCGCCGTGGCGGATGCTAAGGCCGCCCGGAGTCGCGCCACAAAAGCCTCGAAGGAACAGAAAGTAGCGGCCATCGAAGAAAGCGTGAAGAAGTTGGCGGGTGATGTCCAGGGCGTGATCGGGTCTCGCGCGCTCGTGGAGAGGCTAGATCCATATTACCTGGCGCCATCAAAAGCAACGCCGTCGAAGCTCAAAGCGATTGTGGACGATGTCAAAGGCGCCTATGCTGCGGTCGACGCGGCGCTCGGGGACTTCTCGTTCCTCGACGAGAGCAACCTCCGCGACGCCGTGCTGAAGAAGGCGCTCTCAAGCCCCGTGGTATCTTTGTTATCTTATAGGCCAGACGACATATTATATCTCGGCAATTTCCTGCGCTATGCCTCACGTGAGGTGCTGGACCTGGCGGCGGCCGGCAGACTCCGCGAGGCACTAGTGCTGCGGCTGCACAACCAGGCGTGCATTGCATACGCTAAGCGGCAGTCCCCGCAGCTGTTGGACTTCAGGGGTATGAAGCGCGCGTCCCCGGAACGGCTCCAATACGCATTTAAGGAGCTCATCGGCGGAAAGTCGGACCACCATCGAAGAGTCGCGCTAAGCGCCTGGTACCTTACGATAAATTCCGCTGAGCCCACTCTCGTCGAGCCCTTCGTGCGCAACAATCTTCTCAACGAGGCCATCTTGAACGCGGCGCGGGACTTGTACGAACGCGCGCTCGCCGCCGCCCGCGAGGTGGGCCAGCGCATCGACGCGGCCCGAGGCGCGGAAGCGGGCGCCGGCGAGTCGTTTCTCCTCACCAAGTTGTACAATTGCTGGGAGTTTGTGTATCGTCGACCTGAGCACTACGCCGACGTCCTCATCGAGCTCGTCTCCACCGGGGATGATGCGAAGATACTGGAGGCCTACGACAAACGGGTCTTGTCTGAAGCTGCCATTGGCAGTGCATGGTCCTGTGCATGGGTTCCAGTGAATAACTAAGATATTTAAGAAGCACCACTAGATACCCCCTCCGTGCCACCACCGCCGCCAGCGCGCGCCGCCATCTGTTCCCGCCGCGTCCGGGGCCTCGGCAGGCCCGGCGCAGTTAGCGGCGGTCGCCGGCGCTTCCGCGGCAGCAACGGCGCGGCGGCGCGGCTCACGACGACCGCGGCGACAGCGTCGGCCAGCGCGGCGCCGTCGGCGACGAGGCCCGCGGCCTCGAGCGCGGCGAAGATGCCGGCGTCGTGCGCGCGGCCCGTGACCGCGTCCACGGCAAGCACGTGCACCCGCGGGAGGTCCGCGTACTTCCCGAGCTTCTCCGCAACGGCCGCCTCGGCGACCGCGGCGTCGCCGCCGAACGCGCGCACGGTCACCTCGACGAAGGACCAGGCGCCGTCCCGGCAGATCGAGACGTCGACTCTACGCCGCCCGGGTCCCGTGAGGTCGAGGCCGAGGCGCCAGAGCGGCGCGTCGCGCCGGACATCGCTGCAGCGGGCGCGGCAGGCGGCCGCGACGCGGCGGCAGACGGCGTCGTGGCGGTTGCGGCGGCCCGCCGCGTCGCGGACGTGGGTCGCCAGCTTAAATGCGGCCTCCTCGGCATTTAACTCGCAGCCCGGCGCCTCCGCGAGTACGAGGGCCGCCGCGGCCGCGCCGCCGAGCTTGACCTTTCGCAGTTCCACGCCGAAGTCCGCGGGCGCCAGCGCGGCCGCCGCGGTCAGGAGGAGCGCTACTGCGGCCATATCGGCGGCGCCACGTCGATGAGGGCCTCCACGAACTCGTTCAGGATGGCGTCCTCGAGCTCCTCGTTGCGCGGCATGAGGTCCTCGTCGCCGCTCTCGTCGCCGTCGACCTCGCTGAAGGAGTCGCTTTCTAATTCCTCGTCCCTGGAGCTGGTGCCGCCCATTGGTGCGTTTCGCTGCGGCTGGACCGCTGGCGTATTTACGGTATGCTGTGTCCTCTCGAGCTGTGCAGCTGCGATGCGGCGGGCGTGTTTTACGCGGCTGTCGCTGGCGTATGTGAATGAGATCTGCGAGCGAGCGCCGATCGTGCGGCAGCGATGCTGCGGCAGCGATGGAGGTCAAATGCTAATTTGAGTTGAAAAACCCGTGCATGTCGAATTATTCGGGTTTTCCGCCAGGCATTCGCAGGGTAGCTTTCCTTCGACGGGTAGTGGCGCGGAAGCCTCATGGGCTTCAAACTTTTTGGAGGCTGTGTCGACTTGGTTTTATTTGCAGCCTTGAAAAAGCGCCCATAGATGCAACAAAGACGACCACGTGCAACAATTCCAACGCTCTCCGGTCACCGTGACAGCGATATATAGATCAGCAGCAAAGTTTTGGTAGCAGTACGACGACAGCGTCTCTCAATACAGCTTTGGAGAGCCTCCCGCGCTCTACTGCCTGCGGCGTCGTCGGCGCAGCAGTGATGCTGCGCGACGACGCGCGCAGCGGTGGTGCACTATCACATCGTTGCGTAGCCGCAGCGCCGCTCGTCGGAGTGGGCACGCCATCGCCGCCATCGTCGCGTCGCCATCGCCGCGCGTCGCCATCGCCGCGACCGTCGCATCACAGGTCTGAAACGATGGCGGACTCGTGGGAGGACGAAGACGCCGACGTCACCCTACCGGGCAACGCGCCGCCGGCCGCGTGGGACGACGAGGAGGAGGAGGACCTCGCCGACAACGACGTCGTGAAGCCGCCGCCGGCGCCCGCGACGACTGCGCCGACGGCAGCGGCGGACCCCGACGCCGTGGTCCTCAAGCTCGAGAACATGAGCGACCACCTGAAGCTCGTGCCGCTCCTGCTGGAACGCTTCGACGCGAAAAAGAGCAAGGACTCGCACGTCTTCATGTTCATGAAGGAGCTCCTCAAAAAGTGCGAGGGCCGCTTCTCTGCGTCGGAGTGCGGCGACCTCGCCATCCTCCTCACGAACTACCAAAAAGCGAAGCAGCAGGCCATCGACAAGCCCACGGAGACGAACGCCAAGAAGAAGTCCAAGAAGAAGTCCAAGAAGGAGAAGTTCGAGATGAAAAAGAAGGTCGACGACATGTTCGGGGCCGCCGAGGCGGGCGAGTACGACAACTACGAGGACCAGTTCGACGACTTCTTCTAAGTGGAGTTCAGCGTACTATTAGCCCGGGGCCCCGTCACTCGTCGAGGAACTCGCCCTTGACCTTGCGGCCGAGGTGCCAGGCGCTCGACGAGAAGAGCGCCACGTTCACGGAGCAGAGCATGTAATTGACGGGCGACACCAATAACGCGTATCTCGAGAAGAACAAGCCGGTGGCCGTGAGCGCCGTGTACTGCGCCAGGGAGATCTTCTCAATCGGTCGGTCCAGCTCCATCATACTGGCCCCACTGATGAGCCACTTGGACATGGGCGCCCAGAAGTGGACCGTGAAGGGCCCGGCCGCGGCCCCCGCGAAGCTGGACACGGGGCCCAGGTTGGCCGCTACGAGCGCCGATTGCAACGTCGGGCCGGCCGCGACGAGACCGGCCAAGCCCGCGGCGCCGACGCCGCTCTTCATCAGGATGTCCTGGACTTCTTCGTCTTTGCCTTGGCTCGTCTTGTGCTCGATCGCGCGCCGCATCTGGTTGAGTTGCGCGAGGACGTTGGACCCGTGGCACGCCGCCAACGCCAGGTTCTGCGGCTTCACGATGACGGCCCACCGGCAGAATAAACTGGAGTAGACGATCATAACCGGGGTCATCGTCATGGAGATGGCCTCGGGCGACGAGAACTGGGCGTCATAAATCGCGGCACCGGTCATGCCCCAGCCGGCCAACGCGCCCAACCCGCCCCAGAACTCGGCGCTGCTCCACCAGCCCGGTTTTCCGATTGCGGCCGCCTCCTTTGCCGATTCGAAGCGCTCCGGGTCCGGCCGCGTGCTGCGCGGCCGCTTGGAGAGCAGCCGGCGCGGCGCGCGCTGCGACGCGCGGGCCAGGACGGCGCGCGTGCCGCTCGTGGCCGCACGGCTCAGTGCCCGGCTGAGGAGCATGATTGTGTTCTACGTACTGTACTGGGTTGCAGCCCTAGTTGTATCTACCGCGCGCGCAAGAGTCCTGCAGCGGCGAGCTATATGTGTCGTTTTGAAGCGTGGTGGTAGCCTACTAACAGTGCAGGCCAAGTTGATGGCATGCCCTGGTGCGCAAAACCCGTGTAAGGTATTTTCTTCTTGAGCTGTCCTTGCGCTTATGGTTCTATCAGAAGGTACCTGGAGACGTGGTGGGACGTCGCTGGAACGCAAATTCAACTCTAGGACGAGTTCTAGGACACGGTCTCGAGACCTCAGGACCAGGAGAGAGAGGAGGATAGAAGAAGACGCGCCACAACGTCACCATCGTGCGAAGCAGTGTCACGCACACGTACAAGTCGTCGCTTCGTCCGTTTGCAGCGCGCCGTGATCTGCAGGCTGCCCAGGCTGCTCAGCTCTGCAGGAGGCTGCCATTTACAAATCACGTCGCGCCCACGCGCCTGCAGAGGGAGCGGTCATTTCTGCGCGACGCAGGCAACATGGCCGAGGACAAGAAAACGAAGCTCATGGACCTCGGCCTGCCGGAGGAGGTCGCGGCGGCTGCCGTGGCGACCGACGCGCCCGACGGGTTCAAGGATTCGACGACGCGCACGAGTACGTTCTACTCGCTCAAGGTGAACAACGACGCCAAGCCGGAGTGGAAAGATCATTTCCTCGCGTACACCAAGGGCGCGAAGGCGTCCAAGGGGCACGTGAACGTCTCGCACTCGTACAATGAGGACACCAAAGAAGTCATGTGCGTCGAGTGCATGACTGGCAAGGACGCCATGCTGAACCACATCGGGAACTGCCTGCCTGACTACGCGGCCATGTGCGGCGCGGGCGTCGTCATGAAGGAGATCGTTTGCGTGTGCGACCCGGCGGAGGCGGACTGGTGGAAAGCGTCGCTGGCCGCCTGGCAGGCCGAGAGAATGATCATCACGCCCAACCACTGCCCGTAGAAGCTCCAACCTCTCTCATTTCTTCCCCCCTCCCTCCTGGCATTACCACATTAACATTCCACATTAGCAATCACGTAGGCCACTCGTCGACCACGCCAGTCGTCGCCGGCGCGGGCGCTGGCCGCCTCGCGTGGCGGCCCTTGAGCCGCGCGTCGACGACGGCCGCGCAGCGCGAACACGTGCGCACGTATCCCTCCACGGCCTGGCCGTCCAACAACGCGGCCGCGCGCTGCAACGTATTCCCTCCGTCGAGGCCCTGGCAGAACCGCAGGGGCAGCCGCTGCTGCGAGCAGCCATCGCACACGCAGGCGCCGCAGCGCCGGCAGTGGTGCCGCCGCCGCAGCAGGAACCGGAAATAGGTCCCGCAGATCATGCACGCCGGCGTCGAGCCGTCGGGCACGCGCGTCAGGCCGCGCGTCGCGAGGTTCTTCCGCCACGGCGCATCGAGCGGGTCGCCGTCGCCGATCGGCG
>Ga0114994_10000188_pt1 | contig 37110 bp, 28 predicted proteins | sample ArcticOcean_MG_C_9_FD_87043 | JGI IMG/M metagenome (GOLD analysis project Ga0114994, IMG submission 87043) | Marine microbial communities from western Arctic Ocean - ArcticOcean_MG_CB2_152 | ecosystem: Environmental > Aquatic > Marine > Oceanic | place: Arctic Ocean: Canada Basin | collected...
CGCGGCAGGCCAAATAAAGCCGCCGCTCGTGCGGAGACGCGGTCGACCGCCTCGGACGCGCGCGACGCGGCGTCCCGCAGCGACGCCGTCTCGGACGTGCGGTAGTTGCTTTCGTCGCCCGACGCGGCGCTCGCCGTCCACTGGTCTGCCGCGAGGCGCAGCAGCTCGTCCGCGTCCGCCTGGTCGATGACGTCCGAAGCCGCGTAGACGGCGAAGTCGCCGTCGGCGCCGAGTTTTGTGCTATCCGCGTGCGCCTCCAGCGAGCGCAAGCACGCTTCGGCCACGTCGGCGGGCGCCGCGCCGCGGAACGGCGCCGCGTCGTTATTACACGCGCCCACTTCCCGCGCGGCCGCGAAGGACCGCGAGATCGTGGCGAAGCTGCCCGCGTCGACGGCCAGCCGCTTTGCGCGGCACGCCTCCTCCAGGGCCGCGAAGAGCCCCTTGTATTCGCCCGGAGCGGCGGACCGCGACGCCTCGACGGCGAAGGCGCGCGCCGTGTTCGCGAGCACCTCGGCGCAGCGCGGCGAGTCGGCGGCCTCACTTAGGCGCGGGGCGAGCTTCGCGGCCAGCGTTTGTAACAGGTCGCCCTGCTGCTTCTGCGCGGCCGCCCAGGAGGCCATGCACAGCGCGAGCGCGTCGCAGGGCTGCGTCGGCGGCCGCTCGGCGAGCGTCTCGGCGCCGGCGCGCACCTCGTCGACCGTGCGCGCCGGCTCGAGGAGCCACAGCGCCAGGGACCGGTCGTCCTTCGGCGGCGCGCGGAGTGCGGCCGCGGTCGCGAGCGCGAGGAGCCAGCGCATTATTCGTGTACGCTGTCCGCAGTGATTCCTTTGTCGCCGTGACGGCGTGCCGTGGCTGACGGTATCCCCGCGACGCGCGTCCGGCAGAGCTTGCTGTGCTCTGCAGCTGTGCAATTGGTTGGTGTTGCAGGCCGCCACGCAACGCGTCAAGAGGTGCTCCGACACGGCGTCACAAGTTTCTATAGTGCACGTACGTGTAGCCTGCTTGCGTTTGCAGGCAAACCCGTTTTGCGCGCAAAACCCGTACCCGTCGATTTCGATGCGCGTCGACGAACGCGCCGCATCCACGCTACACTAAACGCTGTTGTCCAACACGTTACAGAGCATCTCTCCGCCCCAGCTCAACGCCGCCGCCGGCGCCAGACGAGGCGCCTCCCACAGAGCTGCCTGAAAGACCAGCTAAAGCCAGCGACAGCGCGACGCCACGCCGCCGTTCTAAGACACCCGCGCGCCGCCGCCGCGCCACGTAAACACCATGGGCGAGCGCAAGGTCCTGAACCGCTACTTCCCGCCGGACTTCGACCCGTTATTGGTCCCGAAGCGCAAGTTCGACCCCTACAAACAGGTGGAGGTGCGCATGATGATCCCCTTCTCGCTCCAGTGCATTAAATGTGGGGAGTACATGTACCGCGGCAAGAAGTTCAACTCGCGGAAGGAGGACGTGATCGGGGACGACTACCTCGGCATCAAGAAGTACCGCTTCTACATCAAGTGCTGCGTGTGCAACAACGAGATCGCCTTCAAGACGGACCCGAAGAACCAGGACTACGTCTGCGAGTCCGGCGCGACGCGGAACTTCGAGTCGTGGCGCCAGCAGGACGAGGCGGAGGAAAAGTTCGCGGACGAAAACAAGGAGAAGAGCGCGGCCAACGCCATGTCCGCGCTCGAGTCCAAGACCCTGGACTCCAAGATCGAGATGGATATATTGGACGCGCTCGACGAGATCAAGGTCCGCGGCCGGCGTCCCTTGCAACTTCCATCGTAGTGGCGTGGACGCCCTCGACGCGACCCCTGCGCAGGCCTACAACGAGCGGCACGAGCACGTCGACCGGGCGGAGCTCGGGTCCCAGAAGCCGGACGCGGACGCGCTCTCGGCGAAAGAGCGCGGCGAGATGGACGCGTTCAAGCGGGCGCAGGAGTCCGCGCGCGCGCCGACGCTGGCGCCGGTCCAGGGCTCCTCGTCGGACGAGGCGGCTCCGCCCGCTCCCATCGCGAAAGTCGCGGCGCCGCCCGTCGCGCGGCCGCCGTCGCCGCCCGCGCCCGTCGTGCTCAAGCGGCGGCTGGCGGGCGCGCCGCCGCCTGTCGAGAAGAAGGCGAAGGTCGGGGGGCTCGTGGCCTACTCGTCGTCGAGCGAGGACGGGGCGGGGTCTTCGTAACGTTTGTGTTTTACTAGTGCGACTTTGTGGCTCAAGGGTCGCCCTTGGAAGCCTGGGCGTGCAGGGCGGTTGGAGAGTGGCAGCCCCGCATGGGCCGGCTGGTACTAGAAGTAGACGCGCCCGGGACGTCGATGTTGACCAGCCCTTGAGGCGTAGTTGGGGACAATGCGCGCTAGATGAGCACATTACACCCTGGGGGAGTCTCCGAGGCCGGTCTGGGAGCTTAGCTCTCGGTGTCACAAAAACGCGTTTTCGCGTGGGGGCCGGCGAGGATCGGTATTACTACGTGCAATATAGTAGCTTCTTGAGGTTCGGGCGCGGAGGGCGATCATCGAGGATGGTCTAGCTGGCAGCCCCCCGCCTACGGCCCATGTCACGTCATTTCATTCTCGCCGTCGTTTCGGCCAGCGTTTTTGGCCTGTCCTCCGATTTCAATAAAAATGTTCTCACGAGCACGCCCACGCGTGTGCGAAGCAAAAATTAATAAAAAGTCGACACTGACAGGACTCGAACCTGCGACTCTAACGAGAATTGCTTTCTAGGCAATCGCCTTAACCACTCGGCCACAGTGTCACAGATGCATCCAAGGATGCGTGCTTGAATACGATGGGAAAAACCCGTCAATTCTTTAATATATAAAACGATTAAAAGTAAATCATGCGGGTTTATTGCTTTGCCGGCAATGCCACAAAACGCGCTGCTTCGCTCACTTTTAGCTAGTAAAGTGTGCAGGTCTCACTCATCAATTGGCGCGCATCCACAGTCTGATGTCCGCCCTCACCAACTACTCCAAATGGGACAGCATACACGACAGCAGCGACGACGAGAGCGTCGACCTCGCGCCGAAGGACGACCCGACGCTCGTCGCGGCGCGCAACGTGGTCCGCGAGCTGAAGCACCGGCTCGCGCTGCTGGACCGCGCGGCGGACAGCGTGTCGGACCGCGTGTCGGACAGCGCGCTGGACGAGGGCTGGACGTCGCCGCCGCTGCCGGGCGGCGCCTCGAGGCAGCAGCTCTTCACCGCGACCTGCTTGCGGCTCGAGTTCCCGGGCGTCTTCTCGAACGAGCCCGAGGCCGCGTGCCCGCACGTCGACACGCTCTCGAAAGAGGACGTGCGCTACCTGCGGGTGACGCGGCCCAACGGCCGGGCCACCCACGTCTACGCACATGCCGACGAGATCCACGTCGTGCCGCTCGTGAACGAGGTCGAGGCCCCCGTCGAGCGCGTCCACGCCTTCCTGGACGGGCGCATCCGCTACTTCGACCGGGACCGCGCCACGAAGGTGGTGGCGTCGTCGGCAAAGATTTCGACGCTCCACGCGGAGCTTATAGACGCGGTGGAGACGGCCGCGATGCTCGGGCCCGGCGCGCCGACGCCCTGGCTCTCCGGCGCGAGCGAGGACGAGTTCGTCGTGCGGGAGGTTGAGTAGACGCGGCGCGGGAGATCTTGCCCGACGTTTGCGCTTCACGGCCAGCTGCGTCGATGGTGGCGGACGTTCCCCGTGCAGATCGTGCAAGACATCGCGGGCGTCCATCAGCTGCGGCTACCCGCGGCGGCTACTAGTGAAGATATGTGTTGCGTCGGTGGCGTCGAGGGCGGAAGTGTAAATGAGTATGTGTACCTACCAACAAAGTAGAGTCCCGAGTCCCCACTGGCACACGGCATTTCTCTTTTACGCAGCCCCCCGACGGCTCTTCGCTTCGCGGGTCGCGGGTCCGTGCTGGCGCGATTTTAGACGGGTTTTGCCACCAGCAGCCGCCGCAAAAACGCCAGGGCGCACTAGCATTCCCCAGCCGCATCGGTGGCTAACACTCCTGCAGACAGATATAAACGCGGTCCGACGCGTAAAGGGTGCAACGTCGCCGCGCAGCCAAACGCCAAAAGGCACAAAAAGAAGCACCCAGCAGAAAGCAGCAAACGCGCCGCACGCATTGAATCATGGGCGTCGACCTCGAGGAGCTGCGCCACGCCGTCTACGGCGACCCGCCCGCCCCGGCCGCGGAGGTGCTGGAGCTGACGCGGCGGCAGCACTGGTGCGCGCCCGAGGCGCGGTACTTGGCCGGTCGAGCATTAGCGGCCGGCGCGCTCCTGCGGGTCCTGGACGGGGACGTGGCCGAGCTGGACAAGGAGAACGACGACCCGGCGCTCCGGGCGGCGACGACGAAGCGCGACGCGGCCCTGAGCGCCTTCGAGGCGACGGCGGCAAAAGCCGTGACGGTAGAGAACGAGGTCCGGCGGCCCTCCGTGGCGGAGTGGCACGCGCGGCGGCGCAAGGCCATTCTGGAGAAGCACCCGGAGGTCGCCGAGTTGTTCGCACCGTCCTGGGCCTCGGCTATTTCCTGCCTGGGCCTGTTTGCGCTGCAGGTGTTTGTGGCTTTGTACTTGGTGCGGTCCACGTGGACCGCGATCGTGTACGCGGCCACGGTGGGCGCGACGGCGGCCTTCGGGGCGCAGGCCTTGAATCACGAACTCTCGCACGATCGAAGGAAGCTGGTCGCGGCGCCCTGCGCTCTCTTGGCCTCGGTCACGACCACCTTCCCCTGGTTCAGCTACTACTTCGCTGGCGGCCACGAGCGGCACCACCTGCACGTCGGGACACCGCGCGACGCGGACGCGGATGCTTTATTTTGGTTGTGGGAGCGCCAACCGGTGCACGAGGCCGACCTGTACAGTTTGAAGAACAAGAAAGCCACGAAGTTCCTGTGGCTGGACTCCGTCTTGGGTGGGGTCCTCTGGGCGTCCGCGGTCGCGGCGGCGTTGCCCATCGCGTACGCCTACGCGTTATTAAGGTGCCTGGTCCGCGACTGGGTCGCGAACTGGCGGGAAACGGTGTTCTGGCTAAGCGAGTCCGTCGCGTCCTACGTCCTTTTTAGGACGCTCATGTACTATGCCGTGGATGCGACCCACGCGCGCGCGGCGGTCCTCTACCTCGCTCTATCCTCGGCCTTCAGCGTCGGCTTCCTGTGCCACCCGTGCATCGGCTTCTGGTTGATGCAGCACGCCTGCGCGACGGACCTGGATATCCACTCCCAGATGGCGCCGGCCTACGCGCGGCCCCGGAAGGGGCGCGCGAACACGCCGTCGCTCGGGCGGCTCCAGCCGACGCTCTCGTACTGCGGGTCCACACTCTGGCACTGGCTCACGTTCCAGGAGCTGCGGCACCTGGAGCACCACGACTTCCCCTGGGTGCCCTGGGTGCGCCTGCCTTTGTTGGAGCAGATGGCGCCGGAGTTCTACTCGCCGTACCACGTCTACCACGTGCCGTCCATCGCCCGGCTCTGCGGCGCGTGGCTCGGCGCGATGGAGGAGAAGTTCGACTTCGCGTGCCGCAAGCGTCTCGTGGGCCGCGCGCGCGCGCGGGCGGCCGCGTCGGCGGCGCGCTACGACGCGCCGCCGACGGCGGGGAAGGGCGCGGTCCGGTATATGTGAGGGGAGTCTAATGCTGTTGCTAGTACCGAAAACGCACAAGTTAGACGACTACGCCACCACACACCTCATTTTCCGCCGCTTGGCCCGCTCGGCCTCGACACGCGGGATGGCCGCGGCCATCATCTCGTAGTCCTCGAGCTTCTTCGCGTCGGACGGCGAGGGCTCGGCGCCCCGCAACAACTGCGCGGCCTGCTTCTTCCGCAGGACCCGGACCTTGGACTCGTAGAACTTGAGCGCCTTAGTTCTTCCGTGGATCGCGACGCACCGGTCGTAGAAGAGGCCGTACTGCTCGTCGGCCTGCTCGGTCTGCCCGCCCATCTGCAGGGCCTTGCCCATGAAGTAGTTGGCCTCGGGCGCATTGGGGTCCGCCGTGTACTTCTTGAAGGCCGCGCTCAAGTCCTCCATGCGCCACCAGCCGCTCGCGTTCTCCGCCGGCGGCCGCTGCTTGGGGTCGGCGGCGACCTTGCCGTTCTTGGCCGCATTCGCCTGCCGCAGGCCCCGGGCCCGCGACGACTCCTCCAGCTCCTTCGCCGGCGCCGGCGCGAGCGGCAGTAGTGCCAGCGCCTCCTCGTAGCGCTCCTCGACGTGGGACCGCTCCACCAGGTCCTCCGTGTTCAGGCCCGCGTTGACGATGGCCGCCTTCATCTCCCGGATGGACGCGCGGCTCCCGGAGGACCCTCCGGACCGCGTCGACGAGGGCCGCGACATCGCAGCGGTGCGATGCTGCCCGCGCCCTGGTAGCGATCGGGTTCCTGTCCCAGCGTACACGCCGTACACTTCGGCCGGCTCGATGGCGGACGCGCTTGGGCTGCAATCTGGGCAGCAGATTTTGGCCAAACAGGCGCTGGACAAACCCGTACGCTAGAGCGAAGGACCACTGGCCGGGCTCCGGGGACCTCTATGTCCACGCTTCGCGCGCGTGGCCACCATCGGGAAAAACCCGTGCGGGGCAAAAAAAGGCTGAACAGCGTCATAAATCACACTGCGTACACCGTGGTAACAGCTCGAGCGCCTGCAAAAAACGACGCGTAGCGCCCATATTTTGACTGGTCTGAAGAATAGACGTAGCGCTCGCCCGTACTGCCCAAACCAAGTGAGTGCAGCAACAGCTCTCCTCGGCAAACGGAGCATAGAGAGCGAGCGCTGAGCGCCGTGAGGAGGACACGCGGGACTGACCAGCAACGAGCAATAACTAGCAAGCGCGGGGCTGATAGCAAGGAAAGCACACCCGCGGACTGGCCGACGGCAACGAAAGGACTCCTGGTAAGCAGCGGGGCTGAAGGCAAGGACTGAGATGTCGCGCGCGGCGCACGACGCCATCGGGCGCGTGCTGAACCTCGAGGGCGGCTGCCCCTTCGGCAACGCGGCGTCGCGCCTGACGCGCGAGTGCGCGGCGGACAAGGACGCGGGCCAGGCCCTGGCCGTGGCCTTCGCCGGCGTCACGGCGGCGGGCTTCTCCGAGGACGACGCGGCGTGGGCCTTAGCGGCCGTCGCGGCCCGGCGCGGCGCACGGAACTCGACGAGCCGGGCGGCCTTAGATTGGCTCTGTCTTAGATTGGGTTATGACGACCTGCCCAAGGCGTTCCGGGAGGACGACATCGAGGACCGCCTCAAGAAGAAGAACTCCCAGGGGAGTCTGGAAGTGATATCGCGGGGCGTGCCGGAGCCCGAGAAGGAGGAGCCGCCGTCCCTCTTGATGCTGATGGGCCTGAAGGAGGACCCGGCGAAGCCGCCGCCGCCGCCCGTGCCGGAGGGGCCGCCACCCGAGCACGAGCGGGCGCCGCGGGGGCGCAAGGACTCGGACGACGAAGCCCTGAAGCAGTACGCGCTGCGGGCCGTGGAGCGCCAGGAGGCCGATGCAAAAGAAGCGGAACTACGAGCACAAGCGGCGGAGCAAAGAAGGCGGGAGTTCGACGCGCTCCCTGCGGACCAAAAACGGGACCACCTCGAGGCAGCCTTATTAGAGCTGCGCCTCAAGCACGTGGCCCTCAAGAAAGCGAGAGCTTATGACGAGATGCGCGAGGTCGGCGAAGAAATAAAGGGCGCCAACGAGGAGTTAAGGAAGCTGCCGGAGCGGCCGAAAAAAGTCGAGGAGCCCAGGGCCTGCGCCGCTTGTCAAGCAGAGAAGCCGCGGGGCAACTTTAGCAAGGCCCAGTGGACCGCGTCGTCGGTTTCAAGAAGGTGCCTGGCGTGCTGCGCCACGAAGCGCGTCGTGCCCAAGTCGAGGGCGGGGTCCGTCGCGTCCAGTAAAGAGGCCCGCTCGCGCGCGGGCTCCGTGGTCAGTCAGGCGTCGACGACGGTTGTAGACGACGACGCGGCCGTGGGCGCCATGTTTGAGGAAGCGGAGGCTTGTGCGGCCGCCGCGCCGCCGCCCGTCCACAAGGAAACTGTTCCGAGGGAGCGGAGCCCGCCGCCCGTGGTCTGGTCCGGCGCGACGCCCCGGGAGAAGCTCGAGCAGTGGTGCCGGGAGCGGGGGAACCCCAAGCCGTCCTACGAGGTCGCCTCGCGGACGACCGTGCGCTGCAAGGTCTGGGCCCTGTCCAAGGAGCGGGTCCAGCGCAAGACCATGAAGCTGAACAAGGGCTCGAAGCCGCCGCCCGGGACGGCGCCCACCGTGAACCTGATCGCGGACGCCGAGGATCCCATGCTACGGCCGTGGGCCAAGTCCCGCTCGTGTTCCGGGGGGGGCTCCAAGGCCCCCCACGACTTCGCGGCGTGCATGGCCTTGTACGCGCTAGCGCCGGACCTGCCGTTGTACCGCGTCCTCCCGCCACCCTTCAAGCAGTGGTGGATGGAAAAACTCGACGTCATCAAGAAGGAGCGCGAGGCCGAGGCGTCCTTAAGTGCCGCGGAGAAGCAGCGGCGCTCGGACAAGATCATTGCGGACGTGGTGCGCCAAGTCCTGTTACACGCGTCCTCGGCCGACGATGCGGCCGCCGACGCCGCGGAGGAGCAGGAATTGCTCGAGCAGGAAAGGAAGCCCGTCAAAGTAGAGGTGGAGCTGGAGTCGTGGGAGGATTTGCTGGGCGACGACGAGGAAGAAGACACGTGGGAGGACCACGCGCCCTCGACGCCCGTCATCGAGGAGCGCGAGGACGAGGAGGACTTACGACGACTCCGGGACAAGGGCGACGATTTGAGGGCCTGGTGGCTCGAGCGCAAGGCGTCTCCGGCCTACGCGGCCATGCGCGACGAGCGCGCGGCGCTGCCGGCGCACGGGGCGCGCGAGTCCTTCATCCTGCTCGCCGGCGACGCGACGCGGGACGCGCACCGCGACCGGGTCGTGGTCTGCGGCGAAACGGGCTCCGGCAAGACGACGCAGCTGCCCCACTACTTGATGGACGCGGCGCTCTGCGCGGGCGGCGAGCGGGCCGCGCGGATCCGGATCGTGGTCACGCAACCTCGAAGAGTGGCGGCCACGTCGGTAGCTACAAGGGTCGCCCAGGAGTGCGGCGAGCACGACGTCGACGGGCTGGTGGGCTACCACATCCGCCACGAGCGGCGGTGCTCGGCCAAGACCAAAATCCTCTTCTGCACCGCGGGCGTCTTGTTACGGTGTTTGCGGGGCTCAAAAGCATCCCGGAGCAACGGCGACGACGGCGCGGACTTCATCCGGAACGCCACCCACATCATACTAGATGAGATCCACGAGCGCGCCGCGGACAGCGATTTGTTGTTGGCGGCGCTGCGCCGGACGGTCGCGGCGCAGCACCGCATCGCCAAGGCGCGGAAGCTTTCCCTCATCCTCATGTCCGCGACGCTCGATGCGCAACTGTTCCAGAAGTATCTGGACGCCGCGGTCAAGGGGTCCGATAAGGGCGACTACGCCACACCTCTAGTGACGATTTCCGGGCGGGCCCACCCGGTCCAAAACTACTTCCTGGAGGACGTTGTTGCTGCGACAGGTTATGTGGCGGCGGCTTGTGGCGGCGGCGATAGAGATGTTGGGAGAAGGGACGAGGGCACCGAGAGCGTCCGAACAGTGCGACGGGACGACAAGACCGACGCCGAGCGATTGGTGGACCGGGCCGTGGACCGTTATAAAGCGGAGGAGGTCGACAACGGGTGGAACATACACAAGTTGGACTACGACCTGGTCGTGGCCGCGATCGAGGCCGTCGTCGAGGGCTGCTTCCCGGGGCCGCCCTCGGAGGCCTCCTGGGAGGACCAGGAGGACGCGGACGACGGCGCGGTCTTGGTCTTTCTACCCGGCGTGGGCGAGATTCGACGCTTAGCGGACCGGGTCGTCGCTTCTAGAAGACTGGCGCACTGTTTGTGCGTCGTGTTGCACGCCAACGCCCCCCGGGAGGACCAGAAGGCGGCCTTCGCGCGCGTCCCGCACGGGTACCAGCGGAAGATCGTGCTTGCGACGAACGTGGCCGAGAGTAGTGTCACCATCCCGGACGTCACGTGCGTCGTGGACTGCGGTCGCGTGAAGGAGGTGCGGCACCACCGGCACGGGTCCGAGAAGCTGTTCAGCGCGTGTCCGACGCTCGAGACGGCCTGGTGTTCCCGAGCGTCGGCGCGGCAGCGCGCGGGCCGCGCGGGCCGCGTGCGGCCTGGCGTGGCCGTGCGCCTGTACACCCAGGACCACTTCCTCACGCGCCTCCCCCAGCACCAGGAACCGGAATTACAAAGAGTGCCGCTCGAGGAGCTCATCTTATCGACGAAGGCCACGTGCGACGAGGCCAAGAAGAACCGGGACTCCGAGTTCTTCTCGTGCAGTTCGGAGTGGCTCCAGGACTGCGCGCAGCCGCCCCCGAAGCATGCTCTAAGTGCGGCCCTGTCGGAGCTCGTGAGCGTCGGGGCCCTCACCTATATCGACGAGGAGGAGCAGGGCTGGGGCGCCATCGAACAGGCCCTGGCCGCGGGGAGCGACGAGAAGCTTGTTTTAGCGCCATTGGGCCGGCATCTGGCCCGCCTGCCCGTGCACCCGCGCTTGGGGAAAATACTGGTCTACGGGACGCTCTTGGGCTGCGTGGGGCCCGTGGCCTCTGTGGCAGCCGCCGTCGGGAGCGGGGGCCGGCCCGACGCCATCTGGGCGCCGGATCCCGCGCGCTCGCAACGAGAGGAGCGGAAGAAGCTCTGCCCGCCGCGCGCGGACTTGGTGGCCGCGGGGCGGGCCCTGGACGCCTGGCGCACAGCACGCGGCGGCCGGCAACAAATGGCGAAGAAGCTGGGCCTGCACGAACCTGCATTGAGAGATGCGCTGGAAGCAAGGGATCACTTCGTGCAAGTGCTGGAACGGGCCGGGCTACTCGCGCGAGGCACCGCGGACGAAGAAAGAAGCCACGCGAACCGGCACGCCTGCAACGCGAACGTGATCGCCGCCGTGCTTGTTGGGGCTCTAGCGCCGCACGTGGCGCGCGTGGACGCCGTGGCCAAAGACGGCAAAAATACTAATTCCAGTCATACGGAATTAAGTGTCCCAAAGATCGCCTCGGCCAAAGCGAGCGGCGAGGAGACCTCGACCTTCGTCCAACAAAAGGTGCGCTTCGACCGGGCCCGGCTGACCCAGTCGTCCATGCTCGACGCCGCCGATTTGGACGAGAAGGCCTGCCACGTGGCCTTCTTCTCGCGCCGGTGGGAGGCCGGGCGGGGGCGACTTTTGTTAGGTGGGTGTGCGGTCGCAACGCCTTTTGCGCTGTTATTGATGTATCCTGGGGAAGTGGAAGTAAATCACGCGAAGAAGGAGGCGACGATCGCGCGCTGGATCCGTTTGGTGAAGACGCCGGCGCGGACCGCGGTCTTATTGCGGGAATTGAGGAGGGAGCTGAACGCTACATTAGCTGAATTGTTCGAGCGGCCGCCGGCGTCCAGCGGCATTTCCGACCACACGACGTCGGCGATCGACGTCGTCGCGCGCCTGCTCGCGGAGGAGCCCACGCGGGCTATTCTGGGGGAGTGACGGGGTTCTAGTATAAGTGTTTACAACGTGGATTAGTGTAACCGCGGTAAGTGAGTGCCCAGCGCGTCCACCACGTGTGTGTGTGACTACTTATTGCGACTAGCCCCACTACCACGACGGCGAAAACCCGTCACCAACGTCGCGTAACCACATTAACTATCGGCTCGCCCAAATACGCCACCGCCGCCCACTGGGTCTAAAAATGATTCTCACCAACTGCGCCGCCTGCGCCGCGCCTCTGGCCCACGACGCGCCGAGATGTGTGAGGTGCCAAAACAGGTACTGCAATTCCACGTGCCAACACGACCACTGGCGCCGCGGCCACAAGCAGATCTGCAAGAAAATACACCGCGGTGGCAACGCGGAACAATACCACGCCGGCAATAGATATAAGGAGGCCGTCGCGGAGGCGGTCGAGGCGTGCGCGGACGACACGAACGATCAGACGTGCTACATCTGCCTCGAGGCCGTGCATTCGCGCACGGGCGAGGGCCTGGTGCGCGGATGCGCGTGTGGAGATCGTGACGGCGTCGATTCCGGGACAACAGGCGTCGCGCACGTGTCGTGCTTGGCGGAGCAGGCGAAGATTTTGGTTGCGGAGGGTGAGGAGAACAATTTGGGCGCCAAGGCGTTGAATGAGAGGTGGCACCGGTGGTACACGTGCGGCCTATGCGAGCAGGACTACCACGGCGTCGTACGATGCGCTCTCGGGTGGGCGTGTTGGAAAACGTACGAAGGCCGGCCCGAGGAGGACTGGACTCGACGTTCCGCAATGGCACAGCTCGGGAACGGTTTATCCATTGCACAACAGCACGAGGACGCGTTGTCCGTGAAAGAGACCGAGTTGGCGATGATGCGGCGCGTTGGCGCATCAGAAGCACAAATGCTCGTCGTGCAGGGCAATCTTGCAAACACGTATCAAGTCCTTGGGCGGTGTGACGAGGACTTGCGCCTAAGGAAGGAGGTTTACTCCGGATGTTTGAGGCTCGGCGGCGAAGAACATCCAACAACCCTCGCAGAAGCCAACAACTACGCGTGGAATCTGAACGAGCTGAAGCGCTTTGAAGAAGCCAAGTCTCTGTTGCGCAAAACAATGCCCGTGGCGCGACGCGTTCTCGGAAATAACGATGAATTGACGCTTAGAATGCGGTTGGATAACGCGCGGGCGCTCTACCTGGACGCCAGCGCCACGCTCGACGATTTCCACGAGGCGGTGACTACGCTCGAAGAGACGGAACGGACCGCGCGGCGCGTGCTCTGCGGCGCGCATCCAGTCACAGTGTGGATTGAGGGCGCCTCACGAGAAGAGCGAGCCGCGCTCGCCACCAGCGAACCGCCGTCGGGGGTGCGTAAAAGAAGAAAACTTCATCTTAGAACTTCATCTGAGTAGAGTATACTTCGCCTGCCGCGGCAAGTAGGGAAGACCCTCGACGCTGTCGACGCGATCGTCCATATACACAATTCCATGATAATATAGTTAGGCGCGCGCGGCAGAAAGTCTAGCGGCGGAGCGAGAAGAGCAAGAGAGATGATGAGGAAGAGGAGCTAGTCGAAGGAGATGGACCGCCGCAGGGGCTTGCCGGCGCCCGTCTTCTCGAAGGTCATGACGCGCTGGTTCTCGCCGCTCCCACTGAGGTGCGCCTTGTCGTCGCCCACCAATGTGCACGCGCCGCCCGCCTGGCCCACGAACTCGATGACCGCCTCGGGGTTCCCAAAGTCGCGCTTGGCCGGGCCGATCAACGAGAAGCGCGTCACGCGCGCCGAGGTCGCGCAAGCAGAAAGAAGGGCCTCCTTGGCCTCCGTGTTGAAGCCGTGCCAGACCGCGCTCACCGTGATCTCCGTGTCCGTATTCTCACTAAAAACCTCGCCCAGCCAGGCCTCGACCGTGGAGCCTCTTAAATCGCAGATATCGATGGACGTCGCGAGGCGGGCGGCGCTGCCGCCGAGGGGGTGGTCCTGGGCCAGGATGTCGCGCATCGCGTGGAACTTGTCAGACAAACCGGGGCCCGAGATCTCCAGCCCGTACACGTGCGCCGCGCCCAGCGCGAGCGCGCCCAACAGGACCTTGCCGTCGGCCGCGCCCACGTCCACGTGCGTCTTGCCCGCGACGTCGCAGCGGTCGATCATCGTGCGCATCGTGCCATTGGTCAAAGTGCCGTACAAACCGACGCCGTCGTGGCCGAGCCCGGGCTGGAACCGCCGGAAGATTTGCCTGTGGGGCGGCGTGTGAGAAATGAGTACCGTAATGGAGGAACGTACATTGCTTTTTTCCACTTGGCGGCGTAGGGGCCGTCGTCGGCCTTCGCCTGGCTCTTCTTCGTCTGGGGCGTCACGACATTGGCTTTCTTTGTCAGCTTCTTCTGGTCGGCGTCTTCGGGGCCTTCTTGGGCGTCAGCTTCTTCGCGGGGGCCTTGGCTTTGGCAGACATGTTTGCGGGCCTACGGAGACAGGGAGAAGCGCGCTTGGACGCGGGTGCGGTGTGTGATTGGCGTGCGAGACGCGTGGTGCGGTGCGCGTGTGGGCGCGCGTAAGCGGGCGGGCGTGGGGTTTTTGTCGTGCGGTTACGCCTGCGCGACGCAAACATTTTTGGGGCGTGCGCGCGCGAAGTGCGAGGTGGGCGCGCGGGGTCCGTGAGGGCGTGGCGCCCTCGCGGCGGGCGTGGGGTGCGGACGCTGCGGCGCGCGGCTCTTTGGGAGTCCGCGAGGAGATGTCTTATTTTTTGCCTGCGCGGCCCGTGAGCGTCGCGGCGCGGCAATTTTTTTGGCGGCGTGCGGTCCGTGGTATGTGGCCGCAGCGCTGGCGCTGCGGTAAGCCTTGTGGCGCGGTTGGGGCGCTGCTGCGTGCGTTTTGCTTCGTGAGATCACGCTGAGTTTTTTGCAACAGGATAATGGCGGTCGAGAGAAGGGGAGTTTGGAGGCCCCTTCGGAGTCCTTCCGCGGCGGGAGCACTCTTCACGACCCGTGAGAGGGGTCCATGGAGGCGCTAGCGCATCGACCGACGGTACGGGTTTCAGACCAAAACCATAAAACCGGCCGCGTTGGGCAGCCGCAGCCGACGGGGTCGCAGGCGACGGACGCGACGCTGCACGAGAAGCAGTTGACGCACGTAACGCCGCGAACGGCACGCACAGCTTGGGCAGCCCACACCCATAAAGCCTAGCAGCCATGGCGCCCCTCGACCTGTCGGCGCCGGCCTGGAAGGTGCGGCGCCAGGCGGCCTCGAAGATCCAGGGCCTGGTCCGGGCGAAGAAGGGCGGGAACCTACTGCTGTTGATAGCGCGACGGGTCTATGAGATCGGGTACGACGCGGAAAGCGAGGAGTATTTCTACTACAACAAGATGACGGGCGACTCGCACTGGGACACGCCGTTGATCTTGAAGGCGTGCCCGCCCTACCGCTCGGACAAGACCGCCATTTCCTGCGCCACGACCATGCAAGCTATTTTAAGAGCGGCTTTAGCGCGAAAGGAAGTGACGAAGTTGATGAGGGAAGTGTATCGGAAGGACTTCGATCCCGATAGCGGGGATTACTACTACACGAACACGCGGACGAACGAGGTGCGGTGGGACAACCCGGCCGAAGCTTTATCCCTCATCAAGGCGGAGGACGCCGCGCCCGAGCTCGGGCCGGACTCGCAGCTGATTGTAGAGAAAGATGTTCAAATAGAACAGCTGAAGAAGGAGGTGGAAGAGGCGAAGCGCGAGGCCTTCGAAGCGAAAACATCGACCCACGCGAAGCTCGACAAAGACATCCGGTTGGAGCGCATGGCCAACGCCCTGCGGGGCCAGAAGCGTTCACGGCACTTCGACGAGTGGGGCAACGCGCACATCGTGGCGTGGTTCCTCGAGATGGACCTGGAGGAGTCCGTGGCACGGTGTCTTTTGCCTACGGTGGCGTCCACTCACCTTATATGCACACAGGTACGTGCCGGCCGTCTTGGCGTCCAAGGTCGACGGGTTGCTACTCTTAAATATGGACGAGGACGACTTCCGGGAGCTGGGCATCACGAAACGGCTCCACCAGCGCAAGATCGACATCGCCCTCAAGAAATATAAACTACGATATGAGAGGCGAGAGGCTGGGGGCGACGACGACATCGACATACAAGCGGAAGAAGTGGAGGGGGACATGGACGACGAGTCCAAGAGTTCGAGCGAGGAGTCCGAGTCCTCCTACGAGGACGATGACGACGACAAGGAGGAGGAGAAATTGATGGTGGAGGACGGCGACGACCTACTCCCCACGGAAGAGGAGCTCCTGGAGCTGAAGCGCGACCGGGACAACATCCAGATCGACGTGCTCTTTCCGGGCGACGAGGAGACCTACCCGCAGATTGGGGACGTCGTGCGGTGCCACTACGTCTGTAAATTAGCAGATACGGGCAAAGAGGTGGAGAACACGCGCAAGGCCAAGCAGACCTTCGAGTTCGTGCTGGGCATTGGGCAGGTCATTAAGGGCTGGGACCGCGGGGTGCTCCAGATGTCGTTTGGAGAACGGTCGAAACTAACTATAAGTGCGGAGTACGCGTACGGCGAGCACGGCATCAAACCGCTGATCCCGCCCTACTCAAAGCTCATCTTCGACCTGGAGCTCCTCCGGTGGCATCCGCGGCCGCACTGGTCCAAGCCGCTGATCCAACAGCCCGGCTTGACGGAGTACCCGTACGAGGATCCGCGGGCGAACGAGGAGGACGCGGACGACGACGACGAGTTCGACGTGGAGGACGACGAGGTCGAGGGCGGTAACCTGGACGCGTCGGGGAAGATGTCGGCGCTGATGGGGGAGGGGTAAGTTTCTATTGTGTAGTTAGTCGCGGGCCCCGGGCACTTCGCCGGCGGCGCGTCCTCTAGAGGCTCCTAGCGCACCGAGCAAGAATATGCTACTTAGAACGCATACGTAGCCACACTGGTGCCCAGGCTCCGAAACCGCTGCATGGCGGCGATCAAGCCGCGGACTCTTGCCGCGCGAGGCTCAGCGAGACCGGGCAAGGTCTCGCCGAGCCGCCGCACTGCGTCCTCGTCGCGTCGTCGGCCGACGGGCTCGGCGCGCGCGCTCGTCGCCAGCTCAGGGACGGGTCGGCCTTCAAAGCGGCCAGAGCATCCACGCCGACGCCGTGCTTCCAGTCGAGCGCGAAGCACTCGCGGCATTCGATCCACGGTTCGTCGGGTTTGAAATACTCGGCGCAGATATCCTCGGCCGCGCGGGCGGTCACGTCGTCCGCCGTGCGCCCGGCCGCCACAAGTTTCTTTGCGAGCTCAGTCGGACTATAGCCGTCCTCCCAGTGAATGCCCACGTCCCAGGGAAACTGTCCGTACCTCTCCCTCAACCCTTCTACGCCGAACGCGTGCCCCCTCACAGCGCACCCATCGTCGCCGGCAATCGACGGGCGCGGGTCGCCCTCCGAGCATCTCCAGTTTTCGGGCGGCATGTCGCCCTGATATCGATTGTCGCCCCAAAACCTCTTGCCGCCGGGACAGCGGTAGCACTTGATGGACCACCTCGAATGGCCCATGTTAAACTTCTCCTCGCGACTCGGCATGCCCAGCGAGTGCGGCGGGCCCTTGCATCTCGACGACCACCGCGCGGCGTGCACGCGCTCCTGTATCGATGCCGGAAGCGTTTCTATGATCGCGCAGCCGTCGACGCGGGCTTTGATTACCTCAGCGCAGCGGGCGAAAAGATTGTCCGACAGCAGCTCGTGGCAGTACACGCAGTGCTTCGCATGAAGGGCAGCCGAGATCGACTCCGCCTCGCGGCGCTGGACCTTCCGCGGCGCTGGGGTTGAGGACAGCCGTGTATGGGCTCGTTTGCGGTTCTCTGCCATTGAATCGTACAGCGCTACTGCAGGAGAGCAGCATGATCGAGGCACTGTAAAAAAACCCGCGAGTTACAAAACTCAGATCAGCGCCGAATATACAGCTCCGGTGCCCTGCGCCCGGCAGCGACAAATTTGACGGGTTTAGCGCCGCCACGGTCACAAAGGCAGCCCGCCATGGCCACCCCCCTGGCCCTGGACCCCATGCGGGTCCTGTTTGCCATGGGCGTGGGACCAGTAACCCCCCCAGCGACGCCGAAGGTCAGGACTCGCAGCAGACGCCTGAGCAACCGGGACCGGCAGACGCCGCCCGCGCGCGTGCGGACGCCGAAGGCGAGTCTAAGGGAGCCGTCGCAGTCGCGGCCGGGCACGGCCAAGGCGACGGGCGCGGAGATGATGCGCCTCATCGATGTCCTGGTCGAGTCGATGCCGAAAGAACACCAGGCCATGTGTGTGCGCGTGATGTCGCGCATGGAGCCCCAGCACCGGCGCGTGTTCACGGAGACGCTCAGTGACCACGTGACGGTTGCGGACCGGCAGCTGCGCGCGTTCCAGTGCTGCGACTCGTTGTTGACGCAGTACGGGCCGCAGAGTTGCGCGGCGCTCGTGGCGAGTTTCCAGGACGACCCCGCCGAGGCCGCGACGATTATCGATCTCCACCCCTGCTTTGTTGAGTCAAGGTGGAAGGAGCTGCCGGAGCTGGATCGGGCTCAAAGGACTGAAATCATAAACCTGTTCCGGCTGATGACGCACGCCGAGCAGAAAAAAGTAGGTAGAGCCTGCGGCAAATTACTCCCGATGACCCGCGTCCTCCAATTACTCAACCACTTGCCGGAGAAGCACTGCCCGCTGTGCCGTATTAAGCGGTCGCACGCGGAGCAGTACCTATTAGAACAGGGGCTGGAGGAGGAGACGAGCCAGAACCAATTAAGACTGCCGTTCACGCCCGACGTCTACGCGTTTGAGGAAAGAGACGAGGACCCCTCCTCAGATCATGCGTCCGCCTTACGGCAGCTCGGCTTGGAGGACTCCGATGCTTGCGTTATATTTGACAAGAAGGGCTACAACTTCCGCATAGATACCGCTAGAATATGTCCGGAGTGTAGAAGGGGCGTCTACGGCGTCATGGCGCACCTCGCCAATGATAGAGAATACCACCACCTGACGGGCAAGAAAAAGTTCAAGCAGCTCGAACTGCGGATGGCCAACGAGAAGTCCAGGGCCGCCTGGTGGACGGCCGAGAAGAAACGAAGTTTGCTCCATGTGGCGATCCAGGCTCTAAATGAAGTGAAGGAGAAGGTCACGACGCGCGCGGAACTCAAGAGAAGGCAGGCCGAGCGCCGGGCGCGGCAATTACTCGAAGACGACGCTTTACTGGCCAAAGAGGTCGCTAGAAACGCCGTGGTAGACTACACCCGGCGCATAGCTGAGGTCATGAAAGCAAAAGACAAGGAGCACCAGGTCAAGGAGCTCGCGCGGCGCGATTTGTACTTCCGGCTCCAGTCGGAAAAGGAGCATCGCGTGAACTGCGAGCCGCGGAAGGAGCAGTGGCGGCGGTCCGAAGTGGAGAACAACGGGATTTCGAGTCGCAAGCGGGAGTTTAGTGATGACGGCGTGCCGTTGACGGCCGCGGCGGCGGCGTCCGTGTTCGGTCTGACGCCCTTGGTGGTACGAGACGAGACGGCGGAGCTCCAATCGTTGCGGCGAGAAGCCGCGGACTTCGAGTTGCGATCGGACCGGGCGCGCGCGGCCTTCAAGGAGCACGCGGACTCGATCGCGCGGCGGGAGTTTTCGACGGACTGCGAGGGCTGGGTGCACGACGCGCTGATGGTCGACGACCTCAAGGACAAGAAGCTGAAGCAGGAGCAGGCCGCGCGCGAGGCGCGGATTCGGGCGCGGGACGCGGAGAAGCTGCGCCTCAACTGGCTCCGGGCCGAGTTTAGGAAGGACGGCATGAAGCGGGTCGCGGACGCGCGAAAAGCGCTGGACGCCGTGAAGCGGCGCCAGGCCCTCGGGCCGAAGCGGGAGGCCGCCGAGCGGACCCAGATGAGCTGCCAGGAGGCCGACCAGAAGCGGGTGGACATGTACTGGGGGATTCACTTGAACTACGACCGAATCAGTCGCCTGGAGGAGATGGCGCGCCTCGTCTACCAGATGAAGCTGGAGGTGACGAACGAGGTCATGCGGAAGACGGAGAGCATTAGGCCCTTCTACCTCGACGAGAAGGAGCGGAAGCGGCCGCCCTCGGCAGCGCCGGTCGACCCCTTCGCCGGACGGTCGCCCACCAAGCTCTAAGTTGTGTTGTATACAATTCACAGTAGTTATTTTGGGGATGCCGTCGCGATCATGGCTCGGCTGACGCACCGGCACAACGCCACAACTTCGCCCGGGAGGTCTCCGACGGACGTCCCCTGCCCCACTAGGCTGCCCAGTATGAGGAGGAGCGCCGCCCCGACCCAGACCGCGGCCCTTCTGAGCGCGTCCTTCGCCTGCAATCCCCCCTCGGCCTGGGGCGCGGTGGCGGCGGCCACGTCGCGGAGCTGGCGCATGTACTGCAGGGGTTTCCGCAGCGCAAACCAGTTGACCAGGCGGCGCGGCGCGGCGCCGCCGGGGTCGATCTCGTGCACGCACGTGTACAGGCAGCAGCCGTCGCCCGCGGGCTCGACGAGGTGCACGCCCCGTAATTTGCCGCGGACCGTGCGCCGCGGCGCCGGCGCGCTCCGATGCGTCGCCGCCTCGTTCGTGATGAGCTCGGCCCTGCCGATCTGCTCGCGGCGGACGCGGCAGACAAAGTCGCGCGGCTGCAGCGGGAACACCGCCTTGGTCAGGATCCAAGTGACCCGTTCTTTCCGATTATTGGACCACTCGAGGTCCGCGCCCTCGACGACCGTCGGGTTAAACTTGCGAATGACGTCGTAGTCGCGGGTCGTCAGGATCGCCGCGAGCTCCTGGGCGCTGCAGGGATAGAGCATCGTCGCCTTGACTGCAAAATTTGCGTTGTCATCGCAGCCGGTTCGCTTCCAGACCTTGACGCCTTGTTTTTTGAGGACGAACTTCCAGCCCTTCGCGCTTTGGAGTTCGCGCAGCGCTGGGTGAGGACCCCAGCGGCTCTGCACGACGATGCAGAGCTGCAGCAAGACGACGACGACTGCTGCCGACATCGGAACTGTGCGGACCATCACAATCACTCACAGAGGCGGTGACGATGGGTTACACTGCGCGAATGCCATCACGTTGTTATTATTGTGCATGGCACGGGTTTTATCGTGCGGGTTGTAGTTTAACAGTAGTTAATCACAAGTACACGGCGGGCATACCAACTCACCCCGCCACTCGGACGGGTAGCCGACGATGACGTCGTTCTTCGGCGTAATGCCGAAGGGGCGCATCACGAAATGCGAGACCGTGTAGCCCCGCTCCGCCGCGAGCGCGAGGCGGTCGCCGTCGATGACCGTCTTGCAGGCGCGCCGCTCCCGGTCGTCCGCCGTCAACTTGTCGCGGGCCGTGCAGTCGCCCGCGCGAGCCAGCGCCTTGGCCTCGTCGGAACTGAGGGCGTCGCGCCACTTTGATGATTTGGGCAGGTCGGCGCAACCCTTAAAGGCCTCCGTCTTCGGCAGACTCGCCTGGGCGTTCCGCCCGCGGTTCTTCTGCGCGAGCCGGCCGACGCAGCACGGAACGAGCACGAAGGCCGCGCGGCGGCGCAAACAAGTCTCCAGCACCACGTCCGTGGCCACGCCGCAGGCGTGGAGGGCCACGCCGATGTCGAAGGGTTCCGTATGGGTCTCCGTCGAGCATACGCGGGCCGCGCAGCGAGCCCGCAGGGCCGGGGCCAGCGCGGCGATGCGCGCGCGCGCGATGTCGATCGGCCGCTCGCGCAGGTCGTTGATCTCGACGGTGACGCCCTGCTCAGCGAGGACTGCGACTGCCGGCAGCGCGACGTGGCCGCTCGAGGCGCAGAAGTCAACGATGCGCGCGGGCCGCTTCAACAGCGCCGTCAGCTCCGCGAGCGGCCCCAGGACGTTCTCGATCTGGCGCCGCTTCCGCCAGGCCCGGATCGGCGGCACGCCGCCCCACAGCGGGTCGCACGACCGCGGGAGCGCGCGGAAGTCGATTGGGTGGCGGTGGCACACTGGATCCGGTGCTTGCCACTCGGCAAAGTGCCGCGGCTGACACTCGCGCGCGACCGCGAGCGCCCGCTGCCACGCTTTCCCCGGCCGAACCGCGCTCTGCCGCCTGGCGGTGGCGCGCCGCCGGCCGAACTGGGGGTTCGAGCGATCCTTCCAGTCCGGCATGATCAGCAGTCGCCCCACTTCATTGGGCACAGCCTCCCAGCCTGGTCACTGGCAGCGCTATAAATGCCAGAGTCGGCGGCAGCCCAAAGCAACGAATTATGTGACTTCATACGCACGCCAATATGCCCGCACGCACGACAGCATGGGCACCGGCCTGCTCGACTGCCTGGCTATCGTGCGGGTGCTTCGTGCGGGTTTATTTTCGTCGACTCACAACTTAAGACAAGGCCGCATTGCGGCTACAACGCACTTCCACTTGTCGCGCCTTACAAACGCGCTGCGCCTACACCTGGTGTCGACGCGCTGCAAGAAAACTAGACTCCGCGGCCGAATCAGCAGTGATATAGAAGATGCGCGTCTTCCGCGTGCTGAGCGCGCGTGCCGCGCAACGGTCGGCCCGCGCGCTGGCCACACGGGCTACCGCCGTGCAACGCCCGGGCCGGCCCGCGCGCACCCTCGGCCGCGCGCCGCCCGCGCAGCGGGCGCGGGCGCTCTCCTACCCGGCGCACGAGGTCGTCGGATTGCCCGCCCTCTCGCCGACGATGGAGGTCGGCACCATCGCGAAGTGGCACGTCGTCGAGGGCGGCAGCTTCGGCGCGGGCGACAGCATCTGCGAGATCGAAACGGACAAGGCGAGCATGGACTTCGAGGCGCAGGACGACGGCGTCGTGGCGAAGCATTTGCAGCCGGCCGGGGCCGAGGTGGCTGTGGGCGTGCCGATCCTGGTGGTGGTCGAGGACGCGGCCGACGCGGGCGCGTTCGCGGACTTCGAGGCGCCCGCGGCCGCCGCGCCGGCGGCGGCCGCGCCGCCCGCGGAGGAAGCCCCGGCCGCGCCCGTACCAGCGCCCGCCGCTGCGGGGCCCGCCGCGAACCCGGCGGCGCGGCTCATGCCCGCGGCCCGCCACATGAGCCATTCCCGGGGCATCGACGTCACGGGCCTCGCCGGCAGCGGCAAGGGCGGCCTCATCACCAAGGGCGACGTCTTGGAGGCGCTCGCGGCGGGGACGACCTTCCCGGCGCTCGGGGCGGCAGCGGCGCCCGCGGCAGCACCAACGGCGGCGGCGTCCGGCGCCGCGGCCCAGCAGGAGCCCTTCCAGCCGCTGCCGCGCGTGGCCTTCGACCCGAGCACCATCCCGACGACCGGGGCGCCCTACACCGACGAGCCGGCGACGACGATGCGCAAGGTCATTGCCAAAAGGTTGACCGAGTCGCGGGCCTTCGTGCCGCACGCCTTTGCAAGCGTCGAAGCGGACTTGGCGGGCGTCGCGAAATTACGGAAGCACCTGCTGAGCGAGTTCGGGGTCAAGGTCTCGGTCAACGACGTCGTGATCAAGGCGGTCGCATTAGCGCTCCGAGATGTCCCTCGGGCCAACTCGTCCTGGGACGGCGCGACCTGCCAACCGAACGCCAGCATCGACATCAGCGTGGCCGTGGCCACGCCCGCCGGTCTGATCACGCCCATCGTGTTCGACGCCGCGGGCAAGGGCCTGAGCGTCATCTCGAGTGAGGTCCGGGACCTCGCCACGCGGGCCAAACTAGGCAAGCTCAAACCCGAGGAGTTCCAGGGCGGCACCTTCACGGTCTCGAACCTCGGCATGTTTGGCATCACGGAGTTCTCGGCGGTCGTGAACCCGCCCCAGGCCTGCATCCTGGCGGTGGGCGGCGGCGTGCCGCGCTTGGTGCCCGACGGCGACTCGGCGCGCGAGATCACGACGATGACGTCGCGTCTGAGCTCGGACCGGCGCGTCGTCGACGAGCCGACGGCGGCCCGCTTCCTCCAGGCCTTCCAGCACTACGTGGCGCACCCCGAGCTGCTGAGCGTCTAAGGTGATCTACTCTTAAATATCTTAGCAACTACCGCGCCCCGCGCTCGATCTCGAGCAGGTCCCCGAGCAGCTTCTGGTACCACGATATGACGTCCTGCTCGTCCTTGTGCGGCAGCCCGGCCGCGATGGCCGCGAAGCGCGTCGCGTCGCCCTCGTCGAGCACCGCCAATTGAGCTTCAAAATAGCCGTTCTCCTCGGCGGTCCAGACGACGGGCGGCACGACGCGCGCGAGCTCAGGGCTCCGCGACTGGAGGCTCATCAGGTAGTACTGCGCGTGGGCCTTGAGCTCGTCGGGCGTGCGGTGCTGCACGTGCGCCGCGATGGCGCGCCAGCAGGCCTCGCCGCCGACCGCGCCCCCGTTCGCTCGGCAGTACTGCTCGACGCCCTCCACGAAGCGCGCGTGCTCCTGGGGACTGAACGGCTGGGGCGACGTCGCCTGGGGCGGCGCGATTACGGCGGCCATGGTGAGTTCAGGTTTTGTTTTGACGATGTCGAGCTGATGCCAGAGGTCACGTGGGACCAAGGCGCTGTTTTATGCTTTTTTGGCGCGCTGCCAACCTGTGGGACAGCGGTCTTTGCGGGCCCAAGCGCTGCCGAATTTGACTTCAGGCGTTTCTCGCGAGATACTAGTGTACCGATGAACTCGCTGATGGCTCGCAGCTTACGGTGGGCAGATTAAGTCGGGGCGCGTGATTTTGCTTTATTAGACGGGTTTTATTAGACGGGTTTTGCGGAGCGTAAGCTGGATCGTTTCAGGCCAGTGCTGGACATATTTGGAGGGTCGCAGCAATTATCTGCTTCAGACAGCCCAGCATCAGTGACGTAGTGGCGCGTCAAGCAGCACTCCCTCACGCGCCTCTCCAAAAGGCAAAGCTCTCCGGAGGCACTACCAAAGCAGCCGTCGCAGCGGTCCCCAACCAGGTCTAAAAATGAGGCCAGCAGCAGTGCTCATCGTCGCGACCGCAGCCGCACTCCAGCCCGCCGCACCAAGCCGCATCCAAACACGCCGGCACAACTTCTTCGACGACTTAGTCGGCAGCGACGACCCCGCGAGGAACGCCGCCAAGGACGACCAGTGGCGCATCCAGCAGGACGTCCGCCAGAACGAGGAGGCCGCGGACGAAGCCGTCGTCGACGCGAACCGGCAAAAAGCTGCGACGGCCTTTTTCGACACCGAGGGCCGCCTGATGCGCACCGCCGGGCCAGTCGGCGGCGAGGTCGATTGCTTCGTGCCCGTCTACAAGGGCGTGTGTCTCACGCGGCCCGCGCCCGAGGAGGACGCGCGGCTGGCGCCCGTGCTGCTGGACGCGGCGACCGCGGCGCCCTTCCTCGCCCAGGACGGCAGTATCCAAGCCTGGCTGGGCACCGCCACGGAAGGGCGGCTCGCGCAGTACGGTGATGCCGACCAGCCGCCCGGCTTCTGGCTCCTTGACTTGTCGCATTTGCCGGTACCGCCAAAATTAGACGGCGGCTGGACGCCGCTGCGCGCCAGCGGCGGCCCGGGCGGCGGCGCGGACGCCATCCTCGACAATGATATAGGATTTGCGAGCGGTGACGAGGTGGCCTTGTTGAGTGTGGCGCGCGGGCTGGCGTTATGGCATCGTTCTGTTCCGTACTGCGCCGTGAGTGGAGAGAAAACGACGCCGGTGCGCAACGGCCGCAACGCTCAAGCAGGGAAGGGAACGCGCCACCGGCCAAGGACGGACCCGAGTGTCATTATGTTGGTCCTCGACCGCGCGCGCGAAAGGTGCCTGCTCGGCCGCCAAGGACGCTTTCCGGCGGGCCGCTACTCCACGCTCGCGGGGTTCGTAGAATTCGGCGAGAGCCTCGAGGAGTGCGTCTGTAGAGAGGTGCTGGAGGAGTCGGGCGTCCGCTGTGATAGGTCGTCGCTGAGGTTCGTTGCGAGCGCCCCGTGGAGCTTCCCGCGCTCGCTCATGGTCGGCTTTAGTGTGGAGGTGGACGAGGACGGCGGCGTCCCGACGTCGGTGGACTTCGACGCCGAGGAGCTCGAGGACGCGAAATGGTTCGACAAGGCCTTCGTGCGGCGAAGCCTCGAGGCTCAGGGCGAGTCCGACGCGCCGCCTGCCGCCGGCGACTTCCACGTGCCCTCGCGGATCTCGCTGGCGCGCACGCTGCTCGAGTCGTGGCTGGACGAGTGATGGACGTCATGTTGTGTTGTTTGCTCGATGGCGCGGAGGCCGACACCGTCGACGCGACGTTTTGTGATCTACTAAAGCAAGAGACTAATCAACCTTTAAACTTAGGCGCGGCCCGGAGCGGCTGGCTCACGCGGTCGCACCACTTCCGTCCCTGGGCCGAGTCGTAGTAGAACTTCTTCGTGTTCTTCCGCCGCTCCGACTCCTCGGCCTGGGCCGTGGCGAGCGCGTGCACGTGCGTCCCCTTCAGGCGGAACGGCTGCGCGACGCGCTGCCACGTCTCCTGGCGCCCCGCGTTATCCGCCAGGTCCATGGCCCACAGGCCCTGGCCGTCCTTCTCGACTTTGACGCGATGTTTGTACCTCTGAGCTTGTTCCTTCCGGAACTTTTCGCGGTCCTCAAGGGCCGCGCGGTGGTTCCCGTCGAGCCGCACGGGCTTCTTGATCCTATCGTAAATCAGCTGGCGCTTCGGGTCGATGTGCAATTGCCAGATGCCGCTCTCCGGGTCTCGCTTCACCAGACACGTCTTCTCGGGGACCTCCGCGCGGGGATCCCGCTCCTCCTCCCACGAACCTAAATTGGCCAGGCGCCGCCTTCTTCCAAGTTCCTCGGTCTGCGCGCGCCGCTTTTCGGATTCGTAACCGGGCGCCGCGCGGACCGGGAAGCCCCCGCTGCTCTTGGGGCGTCGCCGTCGTCTCGACATGATGCGCGTCGGCAGCTCGCCGTCGCCCGGGTCCGCCCAGTAGGCCGGCGGCTGCGGCATGATTAGCGCTTTGCCGTTGGAGGGGGACTGCGCGGGCGCTGACATGGGCCGGTCTACCTTTACGAGCTTGTGCTGCACTCGGTAGTCGAGCTGCGCGGATGCCGTTTTTTTACGAGAAGGTGCCGCGCTCTGCGGCCGGCGCGACCGGAGCGCCCGGCCCGCGCTGGTGTCCGGCCGCCAGAGCGTGGGGGAGGCCTCCCTCTCCTTTGCGGACTTCGGCCGAAGGACGTCCGGCGAGACCGGTGAGCCGCGCGAGAACCGCCGGTTCTCGCGGCAGGCGTCGATGGCGTCCGCTAAATAATCGAGCTGCACGGCCTTCACGTCCGCCGCCGACAGGAGCACCCTTAATTCATCGACGCGCGCGTTCTTCATGCGCCGCACGTCCTCCTCGTCTTCGATGCCCATCTCGTCGAAGTACTTGGCATAACGCCGGCCGTAGCCGCGCTTCACCACGTCGAGCCAGGTCGCCACGGACCGCGGCTCGGGCATGGGAGCCGCCTGTGGTGACTCGGGCATGGTCGGCGCCGGCCGCGCCGGCTCCGCGGCCGCCGGTGCGGGCGCTGCCATCTTTGCTATGCTGTCTGGAGCTGCCCACTGTTTAGAGAGCAGCGCCTGCCAAAAGTGCGCTATTGGCGCTAATCGCAGTAGGGGGTAAATGCAAGGAACCCCCAGGTACCCCTAGTCAACGGTCGGACGAAGGCCGAGAGCTCCGGTTAGTCCTGGGAGGTCTCGATGGTCATCGGCCGGGAAACTTCCAGCAGCACAAATGCCCAGTCGGCGCGTTGGTTTGTTGGCAGCACGAACGCCGCCGGCGGTTCGCAGCACCGTCTGTAACGGCGCACACCGAGGCGCCAACACCCCCGTACCGCCCTCAGCGCGGCGCTGGCGCGCAAGGCGCAGCCCAGGGACCGCTAGGGCTGCCCAGCAGTGATGGCCCACTTCGCCGCCAGCCCCAAGCGGCCCAAGACGCCCACGGCGCCGCGGCCCGACAACTTCCGGCGCTACCTCAACGTGCGCCGGAGCCGCTTCGTCCCGCGGGAGGTCCTCTGCGACGGCACGAACGGTCCGAGCGACCGGAGCCCGGAGACGCCGGACAAGCTGCGCCTCGAGACCGCGCGGACGCCGCGGACGCGCAGCCCCGCGATCATGACGCCGGCAAGCGCACCCTCGAAGAGCGATGTGAAACGGCGCGTGAGCTTCGGGGACTGCTCTACGGGTTCGCCGGTCGTGCTCCAGGGGTCGCCCGCGACGGCGGCCTCCATCGAGTCGTACGTGCCGGCCTTCGAAACCTTCGGCGTGCCGCTGCAGCAGTTGTTCGTCGGGGGGCTGCCCGCGACGCCGTCGCCCGTGCGGGCGCCCGCACTGCAGCGCTCGGCCCGGAAGGCGCCGGCCCCGCCCTGCGTCAAGCTCGCCGACATGGCGCCCCTCCAGGCCATCCATACGAGCTCGCCGGTGACCCGCGACCCGCCGCGGCCAAAGGTCGTGGCCCCTGCTAAGCGGGGCGCCTCGTCGCTCTTCGCGCGCCTCGCGAAGAACGACCAACCGCCGAAGGACGAGCACAAGCCGCGCGGGGCCCGGAAGAAGGCGTTGCTGGGCGGTGCTCAATTCGCGGCCGGCGCCGTCCCGTCGAAGATGCGGGGCGTCGTCTCTGCGACCCTCCGGTGCACCAAGTGCGCGCACGAGGTCGCGCGCTTCCCCGGCCGCCGGTGGAAGGAGACCGCGGCCTACATGCACTTCCGCGAATACCACCCCGACCCCGCGCGGCTCCTCGCGGAGGCCGCGGTCGACGCGGGCTGCGCGGCGTATTGCTGCCAGTGCACCTGGATGGACTGCGTGGAGCTGCGCGAGCTCGGGTGTGACCACGCCTGGGCCGGGTACTAGTAAGAAATTGTGTGCGTTAGCGTGTTTTTGTTCCGAACTTACGGTGCTAGGACTAGTGGGCGGGGGCCCGGGGGGGGGAGATACCGCGCTTCGCCAGTTCATCGGCGGCGGGCGCGGGTAGCATACTTTGCACTTGAAGCCCCCCGGGTGGGCTTCGCGGTCGCCCACCTCGAAGCGGTGGGTCCGGCGCGCCGCTCCTTGGTATTGCGCGGCGGCGAGGCTTACGACGAGGAGGAGCATTTTTTTAACGTCGTCAGGCGGTGGGCGTGGTCGTGGCTAGGCGGTGGGTTAGCTTGAACTTGAATTTTTAAAATTGAGTCACTGCGCACGGCGCATCAGCGGTTGATCACGCACACATGGAGACTCGAACCGTGATGAAACGGCGTGACATCAATCTGTTTCCGCTAACGAGCCCGCAAAAGCCGCGGGTCATTTGCCGCTATATGAAAACCCGTTTTGAAGGAGAAAAACACAACAGATTTAAAAAGCAGCACTCACTAGCTAGTTCGTGCCACGACGAACGCTGCGAGCCCGGCTATCGGAACAAATATTGTCGCCAGCTTGGCGACCACCAGGAAACCAAGCGCGCGGAACTCGTCCGCCTCGGAGATTGGATCGAGAGTGCCCTCGTCGTAGGGGTCGTGCAGTGGAAGGCCATTCAGGCGCGCTTCATATTCATTCGAAAGCCTAGCGAAGCGTTGCCTCGCACGCTCGCGGTCGGCGGCCGTCGCGCCGGCAGGCAGGCGGTCGGGGTGCGTCTCCAACGCCAGCGCGCGATATTTTCGCTTCACCTCGGCTGGCGGTGCGTCCACAGGCTAGCCCATCACGCCAGTGAGGCGCTGCGACGCGAAATGCGCGCGGGCGAGACGCCGCGCCGGCAAGCGTCGCATCAATGCTACCACCATCGCAGCGAGTATGTGCCGCCTAGGCCAAAGTACGGCAAAACTCCCTCTATCACGATCCGTGCCACGAGCCACAAACCCAGCACCGCTGCTGAGAGGCTTAGGACCAGCTTGCTTTTGCGCGCGAGCTCCGAGCCGTAGCTTGCCTCGGCATCGCTCTCGCCCATCGAGCGGACCGAGTACTAGTGCTAAGTGTCCTTGCAGCCGTTTTGGAGCAGCCTTAATCTCGCTGTGCTGGCCTGCAGGCTGCCCAAAAATGAAAATTGAGCAGGAAACCCGAATTATCCCAAAAAGAGAGACGAGTGCAGGTATATGCGTATGCATCCTGCGATCTCAGTGATATTCTCGGACCTCGGACAGATAGACGTATCACTCGCGCATCGTGCGGGCTTTTAACAGACGAGATTTGCATGATCATCAGAGCCCTGCTCTGACCTGCAAAGCCGGCCGCAATCAAGCATCGGGCACGCGAATAGTAGCCCGCAGCACTGAACTAAAGTTGCGAAACTGACGGGCTGCCCCCGGCGCCTCTGAACATGTTCTGCTGCACAGCGCCGCCGGTGTCGACGCGCCGCTGCTGTCGCAGCGGCGCGTCGACACCGGAGCAGACACCAGCGTGTAATGCGCCTGCGCGCTTTGCAGCCTACGCGTCGGGGCTAACGCTGCCGGCCGAGGCCGTGCGACGACGACGCCGGCGCCACCGCAGCCAAGCGCCGCTGCCGAAACCACCACCCGAGACCGCCGCGCCGCCCCTCGTGTCGCCCGACGACTCGCCGGACGAGGCGAGCGCGCGGTCGCCGACGCGACGTATGATCTCCGGCGTGCGCGCGCCGCCGCCCTCGCCGGCGGACATGCCGTACGTGATGCCGCCGCCCCGGCGCTCGCCGCCCATCGCAGCGCCACCTGTGTTCCGCCCAACACCCAGGCGGCCGCCGGGTCCCATGACCTTTGATGACTGGGTGGCGCCCCCGCCGGCCGAGCGCTACGCGCCGATGATCGCCGACCCCCTCGTCGTGCTCTCGCCCTTGTCGCCGTTTGCAGAAGTTGACATCGACGACGACTGCGACTCGCCGAGCAAGCGGCGATTGCGGCACCGGCCGCGCGAATCGAGGCACGCGATCCCAGATTACGACGAGGCCGTGGCGCCAACAGGTGCGGCCTGCTTCGCCTTCGACGTGAACGGTAGCAGCCCGGGCGCCGCGGATACGCACGACGGGTGCGCGGTAGGGTAAGTACCGTTCAAAAAGCCACTGAGACTCGCATCGATGGCGTGGGGTGAGGTCGCGCAGCGAGCCGGTAGGACCCCGTCCAGTTTTTGCGGGTGCCGCCGGTTTGTCCCCCAAATCGCACAGTTTGTGCCTCCAGATCGAGACGCCAGGTTGTGTTGCGAGATATAAGGTCCGCAACACAGCGCAGCAGCAAAGCCTCCGTCGGGGCAGCCCTTTCGGCTGGCCAACTGCGCATCAAAAGATGGTGCTCAAGCGCGGCGCCAAGACCGCACCGGCACGGGGTGCCAGGAAAACGAAGGGCCGGACGCCATCGCCGAAGGGCCGCGGCAAGAATAAGGCCCGGTCGCCGTCGCCCAAACGCAAAAGCGCGAAGGACCGCCGCGGCCGGACCGCGCCGTCGAGCTACAGCGACTCCGACGCCAGCTCGCGGTCGCGCGCTTCCTCTCGGTCGCGCTCGCCCAGCCAGGAACCGTCCTTAACGGGAAGCCAGGAGCAGGAGGAGCTGGCCGAGGGCATCGAGACGCTCGTGGACCTCGAGCGCGACCTCCACGCGCTGCGGACCGAGCGCCTGCGGGAGGAGAACGAGGCCATCAAGAAGGAGCGGGACACCTGGCGCCAGCGCGCCGAGGGCGGCCTGCGGAGCGGTTTCGTGAAAGGGGTCGCGTACGCGCCGCCGCCGCCGGCGCGCCCGCCCCGGCGCCACTCGCTCATAAAGACGCAAGCGGACGCGGCGGGTGGCTTTAGCGACGAGGAGGAGGGCGCCGACGACGTCGTGGACCTGGGGCACGCATTAGCCGGGAATGAACGCTTCGCGACGCTCGTCAAGCGCGTGCACGCGCGGGCCGCGGGCGACGAGCAGCGGTGCGCCGTGTCGCACGCGTTACTGGCGGAGAACGACCTGACGGATCTTTGTGAGCCCTCCTTGTTCGACTTTGTCTCGGCGCAAAGATTGCGGGTCCTGGACCTCGAAGGCAATGCGTTGGGTCTGAGCGGCGTGGAAGCGGTGTGCAAAGCACTGGCCGACGCGTCGGGCGCGTCGGGGACTCGCTTGCAGCGCCTGTGCCTGGCGTCTAATAGTTATGGGGACGCGAAGGGAGCCGGCGAGGCTTTGGGCGAGGCCCTCTACAAGGGCTCGAAGGACGGCTTTTTGCAGAAGCTCTTCGAGATCACGTGTACGTTAAGCGACGACCCGCGTCTCGCGCGGGACGGCTCAACTCCCATACGCATGGCCCTCGGCGTGCGGACGCCCGGCCACCCCTTGGGCGACAATCCCATGCTGCCCCACGACCCGAACGCGACTGAGGCGCCGCCACCTCTCCCTGCAAAGGTGGAGAGGAAGCGCCCCGCGAAGAAGCCCGCCGCGAAGCGGAAGACAAAAAGTAATGACGACACCCGCTTCCGCAAGGACCCGAGCGACCTGCGGCCCCTGAACGCCGCGTCGTTCTTGGCGAAGATAAGCCTCGAGGACGCCGCCAAGGATTCAGTCGAACCGCAGCTCGCCGCCCTCGTGACGCTGGCTCTGCGAGGCGCGTCCATCACTCGAGACGCGGTCGAGTCCTTGTGCAAAATGCGGCGCCTCACCGCCTTGGACTTATCGTTCGCGTTCGTCGGTCCCAAGGGCGCCGCGGACCTGGCGAACTCGTTGGTGAAGGGCGCGGACCCGCGCGACCCGGGCGCGGCCGGGCTGACGTACCTCGACCTGACGCACAACGGCATCGGCGACGCCGGGGTTTTGGCGCTGGCGGCGGCGCTGGACGGCTCCCTCCAAAAGCCGCAGCCCGGCGGGTATTATGATTTGGCCGTGGATAAGCGGGCCCGGGACGACGGCGACGGCCGCGCGCGACGCCTAGGCCTGACCGCCCGCAACCACGACGACGGCCCGTTCGCGCGGGACGCTTTCGCGCGCGCCCGGCGGGACGCCTCGAAAAGGCCGGAGAAGCCGGCGGAGAAGCCCTCGTCGCGGCGAAAGGCAAAACCCGGGGACCGGAAGGAGCGGGAGTCGCCGCCGCCGCCGACCAAGCGGGCGCCGTCGCTGACGGTGCTGGACGTGTCCGCGAACCGCATCGGGCAGCGCGGCGCGCGGGCCCTGGCGCTGGCCCTAAAACGGTCGCCCACGCTCGCCTCGGTTAATATCGGACGGAACGACCTGGGAGCCGACGCCTGCGCGGCGTTGCTCAAGGCCGGCGCGGCGAGTCAGGGCCTCTTCGAGCTCAAGGGCGCGCGGGCCGCCGGCGCCCGGGCGGCGGACGTCGCTTCGTTCGCGAGGCACGTCGCGGACCGGACGGAGGTTTCCAGAAGGTCTACGAATGGTGGCGGGCGGACGCGCACGATTACCATTAGGGAGGACGACGATAACGAGGAGACGGAGCCGATTGTGTGCGACGCGCCGCCGGACGCCACGCTGCGGTTCGCGGCCGGCGCCGGGCCCCTCATGGCGCGGCCGCACCCGGTCGACGAGGAGGCTCTGCGCAAGGCGGAGCGCGAGCGCGAGCGCGAGCGCGAGGAGGTCTTAAGTCTGCCGGAGGACATGAGCGAGGCGGAGCCCCCCTCGGCCCTGGGCCGGGCCATCCTGAACGCGGCCAAGCAGGTCCGCGCGGCCTGCGGCGCTACTTCCAATGAAGCCGACGACGCCTTCGCGCTGGCGTGGTCGCCGGCGGAGGTGGCGACGATGCGTCGGGAGCGGCCCTGTTTACCGGCGCCGCCGCCGCGGAGCGCGTGGACGTGTATTGGTCGAAGCTACGCCCCGGTCGCCGGCCAGCTCGTCGTGAGCTGGGCCACGTGCGTGCACCCGGCGCCCGTGGGGTTCCGGTGGCACTTGGTTCGCTCGCGGCCTTTGGGTGGCGGCGTCAGCGACGGTTTGGCCTCGGGGTCGCGCGCGGGCGAGACAGCGACGCCGGACGACCCCGACGCCTACTACCCGCGGGGGTCGCCCTGGGCCTGGCACACGCACCGCCTAGACGTCCCGGACGCCCTACCCGGCGACGTGCTCAGTCTCTGGGCCGCGCCGGACGGGCCCGAGGATCTCGGGCGCCAGGCGACCGCCCGGCTCGTCGCGCGCGATCTGACGGTGGGGCTGGCCGACGCGCATTTAGCCGCACACCCGGAAGCGGCGTGCCTCCACGACGCGGCCATGCTCGCGCTGCCCTTCCACGACTCGGCTCCTTTGGATTCGTTCGACGGGACGGGGCGGGGGTAAGTTTTTCTGAGGAGTCTGACAGGATCGCGGTCGTCTTATATGCCTAGAGTGCGTGACCTAGGTCTCTTTATGTTGCTGGGGCTTGTTGTGAGGAGCCCCTGGGCCAATTTACAAACCGTGACGGGTTTTTCAACCTTGCCTTCAAATGTGGATCAGAGTGGGATTGCGCGGTCGCTGCGCACGCAGCATCCACGCACCACCGCTAGACTAACTCCTTTAAAAACAACCGTGACATCATGATGATCCGGCGACGAAACGTCGTCGCTGCTGCCACTTTGATTGCATTTGCAGCACCACTGAGGCCAACACCTCTGCGAGTACCGCGGGCGCGTCCGTACGCTGCCGCTAACAGCGCTGCAGCACAAAACGACGTCTATGACGTCGTGTTCTGCGGCGCCGGTCCCGCGGGCTTGGCGACCGCCGCGGAGTGCGCCTCGAGAGGCCTGCGCGTCTGCGTCGCGGACCCGGCGCTGGACCGGGACTGGCCGAACAACTATGGCGTGTGGATCGACGAGGTCGAACCATTAGGCTTTGCGGACTGCGTGGACGTCGTGTGGAGGGAGTCCAACGTCGTCTTCGAGGACGCGGCCCCGGACGCGCTGCCGAACGTCACGCTCTCGAGGCCGTACGGGCGCGTGGACCGGCGCCGATTGAAGAAGCGGCTGGTCGACACGTGCAATACGGGGGACACGACGCTGCTCACCAAACGAGTGGTGGACGTCGACGGAACCTCGGTAAAACTCGACGACGGCTCTTCCGTCCAAGCGTGCGTCGTCGTGGACGCGACGGGTTTTAGGAGAAAATTCGTCAAGCACGACGTGGCCTTCGATCCCGGCTACCAAGTCACGTACGGCGCTTTGTTAAAAGTCGAGAAGCACCCCTTCCCCCTCGACAAGCTGGTGCTCATGGATTATAGGGATGAATACATCGGGGACGATCAGGAGATGCGGAAGCGCAACGAGCGCTTCCCGACCTTCATGTACGTCATGCCGATCTCTCCTACGAAAATCTTCTTCGAGGAGACCGTCTTGGTGTCGCGACCGGGCGCGGAGTCGGCGGATTTAGAGCAGCGCCTGAAGAAGCGCTTGCGGGAATCTTATGGGATTGAGGCCTTCGAGGTGTTGGAGTCTGAAAGAGCAGCCATCCCGATGGGCGGCATGGACCCCGTCATGCCGCAGCGCGTCGTGGGCTGCGGCGCTACTGCTTCGTGTATTCATCCCGCGTCCGGGTACATGGTGGCGCGGGCCTTGGAGGTGGCGCCTAGGGTTGGTGCAGCACTCGCGGCGTATCCGAAGTGGGCCGAGGCGCGAAACGCGGCTGAGAGAGGTGAACCGTCGGCCGTGTTTGACGACTTGTCCGCCACGGCCTGGCAGGCGACCTGGCCCAGCGACGATAGAAGGCAGCGGGACTTCATGCACTTTGGTTTTGAATTGTTATGCGTGCTGAATCCCCGCGAGTTACGGGACTTCTTTACGGGCTTCTTCCGGCTGCCGGACGCGCTCTGGGAGCACTTTTTGTCCTGGCGCCTGTCGGGCGCGGGCCACGTGTGGATGGGCGGCCTGGTCTGGTGGTCCTGTATTCCGAAACGGTTCATGCTGCCCATGCTTGTTAATTCCTTACCGCACCTGCTGGACAAGCTGGTCGTGCCATTTGTGTCGCGCGGCGGCGACGTGATCGGGCCGCATACGCCGTACACGGAGGCGCGGTGGCGGCCAGAGGCCTACTACGCGTACCTCGCGGACCTGCGGGAAGGCTTGGCGGCACGCGGGCACACCACGGAGTCCAACCCGGAGCCGGCCAGCACGATGGCGGAGCCAATAGCAGAACCCGTGTCCCGGTAGTAGGGGGTTCACATAACATAGTACATTTACACAGAGTTCGATGTGCTCGCCGGTGAGCGGGGGGGAAGTTCGTACGAAGGGACGCGTCGAAACGTCGCCGGGCTGGCGGACCCGAGAGATCACAAGAGCGCCAAACTTATCTGCGCCTCGCCAACTGTAGTCCGCCGACGCTTACCCGCGGGCTGCTCGTCTTCCTCGTCGACGAGCGCGGCAAGACCTGAGAGCGCCGCATTTTGAGAGACCCCACCAGCCGGCGGCGCCGTCATAAATAGCGGGCATTCCTCCTCCTCCGAGGCCGGCCAGGCACCGTCCAGTATCGCGCGGCCTGTCTCCATGGATGGCCTCAATTCATAGACGAGCGACAAACGCGGCTCATCCGCCTTCGCGACCTCGTGCGTGCAGGCTTCCAGGGCGCCCTTCGACAGCGCCTGCAAGGCCGCGTCCACGAGAATGACGACGTGCTCGCACGGCCGTCCACCAGCTTCGACGTCGCGCCAGCGCCCGCTCCGGTCGCGCACCCTTAAACCCGGCGTCAACGCGACCGGGATGACGGTGACCAGTCCAGGGCTATCGACGTGCGGCGTCGAGTTTGGCACCGCTCGCGCGGCGTCGTCGTTCGGGTAGAACATGAGGTCAAACGGCGAGCTCGAGATGGCGCCGCCACTACTCCTGATTTGGCAGCCCATGGCTTGCAGATAGACACCCTCCGGCACGAGCGCCGCGACCGCACACCACGCCGCACAAGCACAGCGCTCGACGACGTCGAAGGCTGCCGAGACGTCGACCGGGGGCGGCGGGCCGCCGCGTCGCAATCGCAACACCTCCTTCGCCGCGTGGGGGCGGTTGTAGCCGCAGAGGCCCGCGCCGCCCGCGTCCTTAAAGATGTGGCGGTGCGTGTGCTTGGTGGCATCGGGCGTGCGCGTGAAGTAGTCGAGACCAGCGGTGGCGCAGTTTCGCACGGTTAACGCGTCGGCGGCGTCGAGCGCTACGACAGCATAGTTATTGGCCTCGAGCGCTTCACGCAGCGCTGATGCTCCATGCAGACTCGTCTCGGCGGCGCGCAGCGAGATGACTGGTGCATCAGATGTGTGCTCCTCGTCATCGCGCCTGCGCTTTGTGGCGCTCATGATCAATGCGGCATCTCTGATCCTCTTGAGCACCGCAAAATGCGGGCCTTGGCGCCTGCGAGAAACCCGTGCTTTATTTTCAGTAAGTGCGATGCAGCCGTTTGAGTATCGTCTAGTTAGGTACTGGTCCAAAGAGATCAATGGGGCGATTTCTGGGGGGCGAAAAAATTATTTTCTTGATTCGCGGTGCTGAAGTGGTCAGTTGCGCCTGCGGAATGCTGTCAATTCATGGTCCGGAGGTCTCACTGGGGTCGCCTAGGGTCAGTACTAGACGTGCGCAATTGTCTACACCGCACACGCTGGCGCCTGGATCATACCTACCAATTCTCTTGGCAGTCCAGCTGTTTGAGACACGATCTGTCCGTGTTTTTGATCCAGAGCTTTGAGAGCTATGGGGTGCCCGAAGCGCGTGCGCATGCGGTGTAGGTGACTAACCAACTTCAGCCTCAACCCAGAGGGAGTCCGAGAGCCGATCAGCAACCCAAAAAAATGTTTTATTTGGGTTCGACAGCACCCGTGAACGTCAAATACGCTAATTACTCGAGGGCCCCCAGGAGTCGCAATAGCGGTC
>Ga0114994_10000190_pt1 | contig 36891 bp, 23 predicted proteins | sample ArcticOcean_MG_C_9_FD_87043 | JGI IMG/M metagenome (GOLD analysis project Ga0114994, IMG submission 87043) | Marine microbial communities from western Arctic Ocean - ArcticOcean_MG_CB2_152 | ecosystem: Environmental > Aquatic > Marine > Oceanic | place: Arctic Ocean: Canada Basin | collected...
ACCGACCCCCCCCTCTAGGCTACTGCCTGGTTCTTTAAAGAACCATTGGGCCGGTGGTTCTGTACAGAACCTAGGCGCGCTGGTTCTTTAAAGAACCAGCGCGGTCCGCCGGTCCCTCCGTCCCTCCCCAGTCCCCGGGGCTCGGCAACTAGCCCTCCCTAGGACCGTAACAACTCTACACCTTGGAATCGTGGACGCACGCGGTTCAGGGCCAAAAGATAACGGAGCACAAGCTCAGGAGGGGGCCTAGGCGAGCCAGTCTGTCGTGTGCGCTTTGTCGGGGTCGTCGCTGCGCCGGTACGTGTGGCCCCCGAAGCAGTCGCGCTGGGCCTGGATGAGGGCCGCGTTCTCTAAGTACGGGCGCCGCAGCGAGTCGTAGTAGGCTAACGAGGCAGATAAAGCCGGCACGGGCAGCCCCCGCATGACCGCTATTCCCACCACCTCGCGCCACGCGTGGATGCGGTCCTTGTTGAGTATGGTGACAATGGACGGGTGCATCAATAAGTTCTCCAGCTCGGGCTCGTCCGCGAAGGCCTTGCGAAAGTCCTTCAATAAATCCGCGCGGATGATGCAGCCCCCTTGCCAGCACCGCAACACCGAATCCGGCTCGCAGGCCCAGCCCTTTTCTAACGCGGTGGTCCGGATCAAGGACAGGCCCTGAGCATACGAACAGATCTTGGCGCAGACCAGGGCGTCCTCCAGGACCCCCTCGGGGACGCGCGGAGAGAGGTCCTCGTGCACGCCCACCGTCGCGATGCTCGAGAAGCGCCGCCGCTGCGACACCAGTGCAGACAAATACCTCGCTTCTAACGCGGCACTGACGGTACCGCAGGCGACCCCTTTATCGGCGAACTCCTGCACGGTCCATTTGCCCGTGCCCTTGCTCCCGCACGCGTCCAGGACCTTGTCCACGAGTTGCGCATCGCTCCGGTCGTCCCTTTTGGTGAGGAGACCGGCCGTGATCTCGACCAAAAAGGACTTGAGCGGGCCTCTATTGTATTGTTCAAAGATCTTCGCCGTATTGGACGTCGTTCTCGAGACCCCTTTCTCGTCCTGCGTGTTCTTCAACAAAAGAAAGGCCTCGCCGATCAACTGCATGTCCCCATATTCGATCCCGTTATGCACCATTTTTACGTAGTTGCCCGCGCCGCCTGTGCCGAAGTAGCCTAAACAGGGGCCGTCAACCTGGGCGGCGATTTTCTTCAGGGTCGGTTCCAACAAATCAAAGGCTTCCCGGGGGCCCCCGGCCATCAAAGACGGCCCGTGCCGCGCGCCTTCCGCGCCGCCCGACACGCCGCATCCCACATAGTGCAAGCCTAATGCCGAGAATTCTGCAGCGCGTCTCTCCGTGTTCTCATACCACTCGTTGCCCCCGTCCACGACGCAGTCGCATTTTGCTAAGAGAGGCTTCAACGCCGTCAAACACGCGTCCACCGGCTTGCCCGCCGGCACGAGCATCACGATCCTTCGAGGCGTTGTGAGTGCCTTGACGAACTCACCTAAATCAGTAAAAGCCTTGAACGCATTTCCCAGGCCCTCCTTCGTGGCCTTGGCCTCCGCGGCCTTGGCCTTGCTCGGGTCCAGCTCGAACCCAGCGATCTTCTCGCCCGTCTTCTCGGCGAGGTTCAGGGCAAGCATGGAGCCCATGACGCCCAAACCGACGACGCCGAAGGAGCAGGTGGCATCGGCCATGTTTGCTGTGGTGTGGAGGAGAGCCTTTCAAATGGGCTCGGCGGTGCTTGCACGCGCGTTTGCGACACGGCGCAGCGTGAAGAAGCGTTCAAGACCGATTGATTGCTTGCGCTTGCGTATCACAGCAGTAGCGTGGCTCGCATTACGGCGCCGGCGAAGCTTAAGGGCGCAAAACTTTAAATGCCCTGCAAAACGGGTTTTCCTACCCGCACGTGCGCACTATCTACTATCGCACAGCGCCGTAACCATGACTAGTCCGACGCTGTCGCCGGGGACGTCCCGACCAGGACGACTCCTCTCGCCGGGCTTGCCAGTGAACGCGGCCGCGGTCCGAAACCCCCTCTGGACATGGACAGGGCTTGGCCGGCGGAGAGACATATCCACGGTCCGAAGGGTCCGTTACATAACCAAGAGGGCGCCCCCCGTTTCGCGGCCGATCTAGAAGTAGGGGAAGCCCTTGCCCGTGAGCACCGCCTGCGTCACGATGCCCGCGAAGGCGAGCATGGCCAGCCGCCCGTTCTCGATCTCCTTGAGCTGCATCTCGGGGTCGTTCGCGCCGCCGATCTGCAGGGGGTCGAAGCCGAAGTCGCCCGGCTGGCGGCCCGAACCATCCAACATCTCCAGAATGGCCAAATAGCCGATGCACTCGGCCACGGCGATCCACGTGAGGATTTGGGTCATGCCGCCCATCTCCACGGCCATGTCGTGCGCGTTGATGGAGGCCACCTGGTGCATGGCGCCGGGGATGCGGAAGCCGACGTCAGTGGCAACGAAGCCCAGCACGGCGAGCATGCACACGCGGCCGTGCTTCAGCTCGGACTCCCGGAGCCACTCCACGGGCACCCAGTCGGAGAGGCCCAAAGGATCGAAGCCCTTGTCGCCGACCATGCCTTTAAGCTTCTGCGGCCGCGGCAAGAAAGGCATCGCGGGCGAGCGCCTGCGGGGGGGGGCGGTGAGTGCGCGTTCGGCGTGCGTCGCTCGCTCTCGGCGTCGGGTGTGATACCGCGAACTTGTTCTCCGACGTCGTAGCGGTCGGCGGCCACGGCACGCGATGCGCACGCTCCGCGTTGTGTGGAGCCCTCGGGCGGTGCGGCGGCATCGTCGGGGAGGTCCCCGGGCTGCGGCGGCGCCGCGCGCGCCCGCGCCCCACCCACCGCCTGCTCCAAGCGTATCGACGCTGATCTTCACTCCGCGCCCGCCTCCGCGGCCGCCAGCTGCGTGGCTGACCTTGCTGGTGCCACCGGAGCCATAAAGGCGCCAGCGGCCCCCGCGAGGGCGACAATACGAAGCATTTTGGCCTGCCGTCGACCTAGATTTTGGTGCAAATTGGCTTTGCGCGGGTTTTGGTTTTTTTGGAAGGACGAACTACGCCAGAGAGGCTTCCGTGCGAGTCCAAGGCCCCACAACGACCGCTACTTCTGCCAGACCGTGACCCCTACGATTGCCCACTGTGATTTTTGTCGTGAGAGCGGCACTTGGTGCGCCGCACAGCCGCGAGAGCAAGTGTTTGCTGCTCAAACAACGCACCGGGGACCACTGCGACCGACTGAGACTGAAAAGGGCAGCTGTTCGCCAAGCACAGCAGTACATTTGGCCATACAGTACACAGACTCATACTAAATGGAGGCCAAGGCCGACGACGACGACCGCACCGGACGGGACACAAAGGACGAGCCCGCACCACCCCTCGCGCCGACGCTGAAACTGGTCGCTCAGCAGTTCATGGCCAAGCGGGCGGCGCTGGGTGATGCGAGGCTCGATTTCGACGGCATCGAGGGCCTCTACAGCGCCTTTATCGAACATAATGCCGACGAGTTCGAAGGGTTTGACCCCAGCGACGGCTCGGGCAACAACCACTCGCTCAAGGCCTTGCACGAGGAGTTTCTCGAATTGTTCACGAAAGACGTCGAATCAGCCCTGGGCGACTCGAAGCTCACCCTAGAAGACTTTGTGCGGGACGTGGAGGAGGCAAGAAGGGACGGGCTGGAGGAGCGCTGGGACGCGTTGGAAGCGGTGACGGCGGTCTGGTTCTGCGAGGCGTGCTGGGCCGCCATGGACCTCGGTCAGTTCGGCGAGACCATGCGGGAGGCCGCCCAGCGCCAGCGGCTAGTATTGGACCGGAAGCGCGCATTTCAATTGTTAAGACGAGGGGCCAAGTAAGGCACATGTTATGTTACACCACAGCCCACGCTAAAAACGCGTCGCGCCACGCGACCTCCGCGCGGCGCACGCAGGCGACGTTCGCCCAGCGCTTTATTTCATACGCGTGTGAAAAGCACCCGCCCGTGAGGCGCCACAGCGACCCGTGGGCGCCCTGCAAGTAGCAGTCGAAGCCCAACGCGTCGAACTGCGCCGCCCGCTCCCTTAGCGAGTCAATGGCCCACGCCCCGCGGAAGTGGTACTCGAACTCGACCAGTTTCGCAGTCGCGACGGTCCCGGGGCCGCCGTCGAGCACGACGGGGTCGTGGCCTTCGACGTCCAGGGAGAGGTAGTCCACCGTTCCTTGTACAACGCCGTCGAGCGTCTCGACTGTGACGTCCTCGAAGCGCGGTTCCCCGGCGAAGCGGCCCGCGAACTGCTCGATATCGCACGTGTCCGTGCAGAGCTCGCCGACCTCCTCGCCGGCGGCGAGGGACGGGAACGCCGCCGCGCCCTTTGCGCTCCCGAGGGCGAGCTTGAGGAGCCGCACGGTGACGTGGGCGCGGGTCCAGGTGTGTTCACTTTCCACGAAGCCGGCGTCGCCTGCGTGGGGGTCCGCGTTCGGCGAGGGGGCTCAAAACGGACGCCGCTTTCAAACGGAGGCAGCCCTCAAGCAGCTCGACGTTCGCCCGCAGCGGCTCGACGAGGTCCACCCTTAGCGCGCCGGGCGGTTTTGAACACGCCTTCTCCTCCGCCTCCGCCTCCTCTTCCAGGCAGTCGCGGCACCAGCCGCAGGCGAGGCGCGCCTCCTGGCGGCGCAAGGATACGCCCCACGTCGCCGGCGAGACGCCTAGAGAGGGCGCGAGCGCCTTCAGTAGCGAAGCGAGGCCGTAGCCCTTGTTCGCGCCGACGAAGACGGCGCGGAAGGGGCGCCCCGGCGCGTGCGCCCGCAAGGCATCACCCAACCAGGGCCGGCTCGGACAGCCTAGCAATGCTGCCTTGTCCCACCTGTCGTCCGGGCCCTCGAGCGACGCCGCGTCGAGCGAGGCGGTGAAGGCGGCCGCGTCGGCGCAGGTCAGAGCGGGCGCCCGGTCGCGGGCCACGTCGACGGCCCAGGCGACGACGGCGTCGGCGTCGACGAAGCGCCGGCCGTGCGCGGTCGCTTGCGCCGGCGTCCCAAATGCCGCGATACGGTCCGCGTCGAAGGCGCGGAAGTCACACGTCATTGGTGGCGGCGAAAAGCGCGGCGCCCGTCTTAACACAACCGCGAGGCCGCCGTCCACGCCCGCGACGGCCATGTCCAGCGTCGGCCGCCGTAAGGCCAAGATGTCAGACCAGGCGCCGCCGAAGCCTTGGGCCGTGCACGGCAGCGCACCCCGTATGACTACGGCCGCTCGTTCCGGTAGGTGCGCAAACGCGGCGTTTACTGCATTAATCACGCCGCATGCTTGGACCTCATCACCTTCAATTAAAGCGGCGCCCGCCTCGTTATCGACCGGTCCGTCACAGCCCGCGCGCGTCCAGTTCCCAAAGCCGCGCGCCCGCGCTACGGCGGCTGTGACTGCCTGCGCCGTCGCCGTCGAGCGTCGCAACGTCCGACCGCCGTCGCACGCGAACCCCCCAATCGCGTCGGCCGCGCTCCTAATCATAACCTCATCACCACGTCCGGCGAGGTCCGCGACCGTCGCGCCTCCCCCTGCTCTCGCGATCAGCGTCTTGAGGCCAAAAGTCACCAGGTCTTGCGCGGACGCGTTGACCCGCGGCTCCGCATCGATTGCGTGTTGCGCGCAGGCGACGAGGCTGCCGGTGTCGCAGCTCAGCTCCGCGTCGCCGCCCAGGGGGAGGGTGAGGGCTCTGCTGCTTGTCAGGTACAAGCATAGGAGCAGCCCAAACGTCCGCATGGATGCTCGCGCCGCTGTGGGGGGCACCAATGCCTCGCGTTCGAAGGCAGAGAAGCTGCCCGCACTGCGCACTGGGCCTTCACGCGCGCTCGGCGTCGTCCGTAAATAAGTGCGGGTTTTCAGAGCGCTGCCCGCCCGTCCACGGGCCCATCCATGGGCCCGTTCACGGGCGTGGGACGACCCACGGCTTCATCCGCGGAGGCTGAACCCGGTGGACGTCATTTGACGCGCGCGGGCAGCCCCACCGACCGCCGAGCGCCAGCCACCACCAAGGCCGAGGCAGCCGCGGACGGTACGCACGCGCCTGGGCAGCCCCACCGACAGCGGACAAAAAGCCACCACCATGGCCCTGGCCCGGTCCACGGAGGCCGTCGGGCACGACGACAACAACCTCACCGCCAAGGTGGCCGGCATGAAGTGGTCTCTGGAGACCAAGGCCGAGATCCCCCAGGCCATGCGCGACGAGATCGAGGCCGAGATGGCGACCAAACGCGTGCTCAGAGGTGGCACGGAGGAGGACAAGATGCGCGCGCGAGCGGAGACGGCGTCCCTGAAAAAAAAGGTCATGGACCTCAAGGTGCCGCGGAACCCCAAAATGCCGACACCGGAGGACATCGAGCTGATCGGGAAGTGCCCCTGGAAGCACCCTCGGGAAACGGAGCGGATAAACAAGTTCTCCTACCGCATTTTGGCGGTGGACCCGAAATTCGACGAAATAAACCCGAAGACCGGCGCCGCGTTCGACAAGGAGGAGCTGGCCGAGGCCACCCTCAAGGCGAAGAACCCGCGGAAGAACGAGCGCATCTACATGCACGAGGCCTTATGTCCGCCGCCGCCGCCGACGCCGCCGCCCTCCACGCCACCGCGCATGGTGTCGGCGCTGGCGCTGAGGCCCGCGGACCTGCGACGGAAGGAGGAGCAATCAAAACGAGCACTGGCTATACAGGCCACGTTCTAATGAGTGATAACAAAACAACATAGTTAATCCTTCGCTGCTAAGAGCTCCGCGTCGCGCTCGGCTCGGCGATGGCCTCCTGCGCCTCCTCGTCCTCCTCGTCGTCGTCCGTCCGGAAGAAGTTGTACGACAGCGTGATGTTGGAGACGCGCTTCAGCGACGGGTCCTCGAGGAATTTTGGGTCGATGACGAAGAGCACGGGCATGTCAACTTCTTCGCCCGGCATCAACCGCTGCTCGTCGAAGCAGAAGCACTGGATCTTCACGAAGTAGGGCCCGGCCTGGGGCGGCTGCACGTTGTACGTGGCCACGCCCGTGATCGGGAACTTGGCGTTGTTCGTCGTCACGTAGAACGCCAGCGCCGACTCGCCCGGCACGACCCTCACGTCGCGCTGCGCGGGCACGAAGGACCAGGGCATCGTGTCCGCCACCGTGCCGTCGAAAGTCACGCGGATGACCCGCGACGTGTCCGCCGGCTGGAGGAGGGCCCGGGTGTCCTCGGGGGCGCGCTTCGTCGTGCCGCCGAAGCCGGTCTGCGCGCAGAAGACCTTGTAGAGGGGCACCGAGGCGTAGCAGACCCCCAGGGTCAAGATGGCCAAGCCGGACCCGTAGAGGGCCATCTTCTGGTTCCTCTGCTTGAGGTCCGCCGCCGCCGTGGCTCGCGCCCGTTCCCGCGCCGACGAGAAGGCGCGCATCTGTTCCATCCGTCGTCGACGCGCGTGTGGCGTTACGCTGCCGCAGGGTTGTGGCCGTCGCGTGGTATGCCGCAGCGACCGGACTGCGGTGCGCAGCATCATCTCTGGGGCTGTGACTGTGTACGCGAGGACCAGTGTCTGATTGACTTGCTGTTGCGGTGCTGCGCCTACTCAAAAACTAAAAGGCGACAAACCGCGAAACGTTCGACGCCAGAGACCTGTACCACGCGTGCACGACGCACCAGCTATGAGCTAGATCGACGGGTTTTCTGTACGGGTTTTCCGCTCTCATAGCCAGCCTCTGTTTGGCATCAACCTGCCGGCCTTGCACGCCAAATAACTCATGCTAATACTGCTACGCATGCGCTGCGTACGACGAATAAGAACTTGGGCTAACATGCGTCTCCTCGCAATAACTCTCTGCGCAGCAGCACATGCTCTGGCACCGATCCGCGGCAGCGCGGGGACCGGATCGCAGCCGCGGCCCACATACGGCGACCGGAGGCATTGTGCCGCGGCATGGACGACGCATGGCGCCATATCTTTGCAAGCGCGGCGCGGCGGGCCGAGACCGAGGGCCGTGGGTCTGCGGTCGAGCCCCGACGACGTCGACGACGAAGTCGCCGTTGCGTCCGACGCCGACTTTGGCGGAGCCGTGATCAACGCCGTCACAGCCGTATTGGGCGTGGCCGTCGCGCTCTCGACGGTCTGCAACGTGGCCGGCTACGGCTTCATGCAGACCGACGAAGGTGTGTATTTCGGCACGATCCAGCAGACGCGGATGCGGTACCAGCTGGACGAGGCGGAGGGTCGACGGTGAAGTGAGTAGTATTAAGTAAATACCGGTGTATAAATCGTTAGTGAGGGGATGGGGGGACACCAGTTCTCCACAAATAAAGCGTCATCAGCATGTCAATCCAATCTACACGATGCCCTCGATGCGGTCCTCGACCTCCTGGTAGAGCTCCTGGAGCCGGTCCACGTTCTCCTCATCCGTGTCCCAGTAGCCGCGGCCGTTCGCCTCGAGGAACGTCGTGACCATGTCCCGGAACGCGTTCGGGTTCGTCTCCAGCAGCCGCTTCTGCATGGCCTCGTCCTTGATGAAAACGTCGTTGGCGTCCTCGTAAACGAAGTTGTCCACCTCGCCGGCGGTCGCGGACCAGCCCATGGTGTTTCTTAACCGCTTGGTGATCTCCCGGGTCCCTTCGTAGCCCGAGGCGAGCATGCCCTCGTAGAACTTGGGGTTCAACAATTTGGTACGGGCATCCAAGCGCACCGTCTCGGACAGCGAGCGGACCTGGGCGTTCGCCGTCGTCGTGTCGGCCATCATGCTCGAGGGCTTCTTGCCGTCCTTGCGCAGGCCCTCCACGACTTTCGTAGGATCGGAGTCGTAGTAGTGCGACACGTCCGAGATGGAAATCTCCGACGAGTCCAGGTTCTGGAACGTCACGTCGACAGTAGATAAAGCGGCCTTGAACTGCTCCGTGGACTGCGTCATCATGCCCGGCTTGTCGGCGTTGAAGGCGAAGCCCTTGCGGCCCACGAACTGCTCCTGGAGCTGGTTCTCGCTCTCCCAGCCGCCGTTCTCAATGGCCAGGCCGACGTTCGCCGAGTACGAGCCCGCGGCGTTCGAGAAGACGCGCGTCGCCGCTTCCCGGATGCTCAAACCCTGCTCCTTGGCCTGCTCCTTGGCGTGCTTTCTGACATAATTCATGTCGTCGGGCTCGTCGGCCTCCGCCGCCATCTTGACCGCTCGGTCCAGCAAGTTCATCTGGTTGATGAAGAGGTCGCGGAAGACGCCCGAACACGAGACGACGACGTCGATGCGCGGCCTCCCGAGCTCCTCCAACGACACGAGCTCCAGCTTGTTCACGCGGCCCAGCGCGTCCGGCACCGGCCGGACCCCGACCAACCCCAGAACTTGCGCGAGGGACTCGCCGTAGGTCTTGATGTTGTCCGTGCCCCACAGCGTAAAGGCGACACTTTCGGGCAGGCAGCCGTTGTCCTTCTCCAGACGCTCCAGCAGCTTGACCACGACGCGGTTCGCGCACTCGACGGCCGCCGTCGTGGGGATGGACTGGGGGTCCAGGGCGTGCATGTTCTTCCCCGTCGGGAGCACCTTGGGGTTCCGGATGGGGTCGCCGCCCGGCCCCGGCTCGATGTAGATGCCGTCCAGGGCGTCCACGAGCGCGCCTAATTCGTTGTCCGCGACGACCTGCCTTAAGCAGAACTCCAGGTAGTTGAAGAGGGGCTCGAGGAACTTGTCCTCGGAGGCCTTCTGGAAGCCCGCGGTAGCCAAAGCTTTGCGGTAGGGCGCGTCGCCGAACATGCCCTGCATGGCCTTCTCCATGACGTTCTGCACCTCCTTGACGCGGCCGTCGTTGTCCGTGCTGACGTCGACCATGGCGCGCACGGCGACGCGCGTGCCCTGGGTGATCTTTTGTAATAATTCGACGTCCTTGAGGATGCCCTCGTTGGCATTGCGGTAGATCTCCTCGAGGACGCGGCCCTCGGCGTTGGCCAGGATGCGCGGCAAGCCCACGATCTCGTCCTCGGGGCGGTCGATCTCCGCGATGGAAACTAAAGTGGCGATGGCCTCCTCCGCGGTCGGGGGCACGCCCACGGTGTGCAGGCCCATCGGGAGTAAACGCGACTCGATCTCCATGAGGCGCCGGTAGACGTTGCCCACGATGTTGTCCCGGCCCTCCAAGTCGATGGAGTTCGAGTCGAACTCGATGTCCGGGAGCGACGCGATGTCTTTGTCCAGGTTGCACGAGTAGGCGGCGGCGATGATCGAGTTGACGATGGACGGGCCGCGCGACTCGTTCTCTCTTAAAGATTGGTAGGAGCTCACGAGCTCCTGCGTCTCCTTCAAACCCTTGTACAGGCCCGCGTTCTCGGCCGGCGGCGTCAGGTACGAGATGGTCGCGGCGTAAGAGCGTCTTTTCGCGATCGTGGCCTCGGAAGGATTATTGGCGGCGTAGTAGTAGAGGTTGGGGATGGTGCCCGCCAAGCGGTCCGGATAGCACTCGCCGGACATGCCGACCTGCTTGCCCGGCATGAATTCCAAAGAGCCGTGCGTGCCGAAGTGGAGGACGGCGTCGGCCCCGAACACGGACTCCAGGTACGTGTAGTAGGCCGCGAAGCCGTGGTGCGGCGACGCCGACTTCGAGAAGAGCAAGCGCATGGGGTCGCCCTCGTAGCCGAAGGACGGCTGGACCCCGATGAAGATGTTGCCGAACTTGACGCCAAAGACGAGCAGGTTCTGGCCATCACTATTTAGGTGGCCGGGGGGCGGGCCCCAGTTCTCGTGCAGGTCGTCCTGGTAGGGGCACAGGCGCTCGTACTCCTCCATGGACATCTTGTGGGCCACGTTCAGGGTGGGGGAGTCGAACTTGGCCTCGGGGTCGTTCAACACCATCTCCATCATGTCCGTGGACTCCATCGTGTCCGGGTCCACGTCGCCCAAGTCGTAGCCGCGGGCCTTCAACTCTTTGGCGACCGCGAGGATGGAGCCGAAGACGTCGAGGTACGCGGCGGTGCCGACGTTGCCTTTATCCGGCGGGAAGGAGAAGATGGTGATGGCCAGCTTCTTGTCCTTGTTCTCCTTGCGCTTGAGCGAGCCCCACTTGAGGGCTCTTTGGGCGAGCGTCGAGATGCGGTCGTCCAAGGGCACGGACTTGCCCGTGGCGCCCTCTCTTCCGGCATAAATGATGGGCTCGATGGCGCCATCTAATTCCGGGAGCGAGACTTGCAAGGCGACCTGCACGGGGTGCAGTCCTAACTCGGACGCCTGCCACTCCTGAAAGGACTGGAAGACCAAGGGCACGGAGCACATGTACGGCACGCCTAAACCTTTGAGGACCTCGACCGCCTTGTCGTGGTCCTGGGAGGCCGGACCGCCCACCAAAGCGAAGCCCGTTAAGTTAATAACGGAGTCCACGGAGACGGCGCCCGCCCGGTAGAAGTACTCCTGGACGGGGCCCGAGAAGTCGAGCCCGCCCGAGTAGATGCAGATGACGCGGGCGCCGCGGGCCTCCAACTCACTGATGAGGGCGACGTAGTGGCCGGCGTCGCCCGTGTTGATGTGGGACTTCTGCAGGACCAGGCCGACCGTCGGCGCGGCCGCGGTCAACCCGGCGGCCGGCATGTGCGTCGTCTCGTACCAGCTGAAGTACTCCTCGGCCGTCTGGTAGACCTCGGGGCCCAGGGGGTGCCAGATGCCCTTGTCCGGCAGCAACACCGGCTCCGCAATCAAGCCCTCCTGGTCGAGGGACGCCATGTCGGCCTTGGCGACCACGGCCGGCACGTACGTCGTCGCCAAGCTCAAAAGCATGGACTGGAGGTTCTCGGGCGACCCCCCGAGCCAGTACTGGAAGGACATCATGAAGGACTTGGCGTCCTTGGCCTTGTCTCCCGGGAGGTACTTGAGGACCTTGGGCAGCGTGCGCAATAACTTGAGCATGGCCTCCTCGAAGGACGACCCGTCGTCGGACTTCTTCTTCTTCATGAACTCCGAGACGACGGACTTGGACTGGCCGAGGGAGGCCATGGTGAAGCCGCCGACCTTGTTGAGGCGCATGACCTCGGGCATCGACGGGAAGACGAGGACCGCATCGAGGCGGTCCCTTTCCTTGTTCACCACTTCTTCCACGACCTCCGCGAGCTCCTGAACGAAGATGAGGGAGCCGATGAAGACGTTGGCCTCTTCCACGTCCTTCTTGAAGGCGGCGACGTTGTCCGCGTCGCGCAGCTCCTCGAGGAGGTAGCCGACGCACTCGCAGGCCACGCCCGAGTTGGCGTTGGCGTTGATGGCCGTGACGGCCTCGGTCATGGAGGACTGGTACTGGGACTCCAAGACGACGTAGACGACCTTGAGGGGGGCCTTGGGGCCGGCGGGGTTGGCTTTCGCGGCCTGGTACCTGTGTGGATGGACGGTGAGTGGTTTGGTCGAGTTGGGCGTGTGTGGGTGGCGCCTTCTCGATGGGCGCCGAGGCGGCGTCGACCCGCGGCGGCGCCGGCGATGCGCAGCGCCGCCGCCGGCGTTAGCTTTGGGCGGGCGCCACGTCAGAGGCGCAGGATATCCCGCCGTCGGCGCCGCCGCGCAGCCACGTGTGGCGCGGCGTCGTCGACGCCGAGGCGCTGCTGAGCGAGCGCGGCGCCGCGCGCGCGCTTTATGTGTTCTAGGACGCCGGGCCGTGCAGCTCCTGGCCGATGCGGCGGTCCTCCGGGTTGGAGGAGGTGAACATGCCGGCGCCCTGGGACAGGTCCATGATGCCGCTCTCCTCTGCGAGCGCGCTGCTCATCTGCAGCGCCACATCGCTGCGGGCGGGCGACGCTTTCGCGATCTGCGGCTGCTTTCCCTTAATGGGCGCACGGCTGCCAAAAAAAGCTGCGGCGCTCGCCAGCACGCATGCGTGTGCTAACCGCATGATGATACCAAGAGCTGTGAGGTGGCTCCTGTGGTTATCGCTGTCTGCGGTGGCTCAATGCGAGTCGAGGCCGAGATCTACTGCAGCCTGCGGCCAAAAGCGCCCTTGCGTGGTCGGACTTCGACCCCCTAGATACCGCCTTCGACGGCCCAGCACCCTTCCAACACGCCTGCTAAGAGCGCTCAGGGGCGCGGCAACATGCTTAACAAAGTTTTGCAACTTGCTCCAATCACCAACCAACTTCATCTCACCGTGTGTGATGTCCAGACGACTACAAGACCGGCTCCCCCGGCTTCGGACCGTTGCCGGAGGGCGCGCGCGGCGGCGTGCAGCTCTTACTCATTTGCTCATGAGTGTTTGGTTGTGCTGGCGCCGCGCAGCTGACGTGTGCAGTTGTGCGCGTGGCTCATCGCAAACGTAAACTTAACAATACGATAGCTCGAGCCGAGCAACACATCGCGGTGCCGCGCGCCACGTAGAGGCAGGCTCTCAGCCACAGAGGTGAGCCAGCACCGATGGCCACCCACCGCGCCCGACGACGAGCGGGCTACCTCCTCCTCGCCGTCGCCACGGCCTTGACGCCCGCCGGGCCGCCGCGCGTCGCCACGCGGAGACCCGCCGCCGTCGCCGAGCCGCCGCCGCTCGCGCTCCAAACGCGGACGCGGACGGAGGAGGGCCCCATCGCGGTGTTGCTCCTCAATCTGGGCGGCCCCGAAACCTCTAAAGACGTGGAGCCCTTCCTCTACAATTTGTTCGCGGACCCGGACATCATCCGGCTGCCGCCGGCCATCGCTGGCCTCCAGACGGGCATCGCCTGGGCCATCGCTAAAAGACGCGCCCCTAAATCGAGGGCGGCCTACGACTCGATAGGCGGTGGCTCGCCGATCCTCTCCTACACCAACCAGCAGGCGCAGCTCCTCGAGGCCCAATTAGGACCCGGCTACAAGTGCTACGTCGCGATGAGGTATTGGCACCCCTTCACGGACGACGCCGTGCAAAAAGCGTTGGACGACGGCTGCACGTCGGCCGTCGTCCTGCCGCTATATCCCCACTTCTCCATATCGACAACGGGCTCGTCGCTCCGCGCGCTATTAGCAGAAATGCAGGCCAAGGCGCCGGCCCTCATGCAGCGCCACACGGTCGTCCCGAGCTGGCAGGGAAGCCCGGGCTACGTGGACGTCGTGGCCAAACTCCTCGCGGCGGAATTGGATTCGCTAGATGGCATCTCCGACCAGACTACTGTGCTGTTCTCGGCCCACGGCGTGCCCGTCTCCTATATCGAAGCGGGCGACCAGTACAAGCGGCACATCGAGGAGACCGTCGCGAAGGTCACCGCTAATGTCAAAGCAAGACGGCCGGACACGAACGCGACGTTTCAGCTCTCTTTTCAATCACGAGTGGGCCCCGTGAAGTGGCTCGAGCCCTACACGGACGTTGTACTGGAGGAGCTCGGGCAACAAGGCTGCGACAGTGTCGTGGTGGTGCCCATTAGTTTCGTGAGCGAGCACATCGAGACGCTGGAGGAATTAGATATCGAGTACCGGGAGGTCGCGGAGGAGGCCGGCGTCACGCACTGGCGGCGCGTGCCCGCGTTGAACTTGGACGCGGATTTTATTTCCGAGTTAGCGGCGCAAGTGCAGGGTGCTCTAGCGAAACCCGTCGTGAACAGCGTTGACGCCTGTATTTTAAACTCCTTCGACCTGACGGAGACGCCCGTGGGCATGCTGCCCGGCGTGGATGAGCCCGTGGAGTTCGTCAACGGGCGGACGATGACAGTGGCCATAACGTTGACGGTGCTGTTCGAGCTATTGGCGGACAGCCGGGCGGCGTCGCTGCTGGGGCTGCCCGTGTAAAGTATAGTATAATAGCTCGCGTCGGCCGGCGGGGGTCGTGGGGATTGGTCGTGGTCCGCGCCGTCGACGCCGACCCGGCCTCGCAGCGCAATCACGACGCCGGCCGGGGCGCTGTCGCGGTTAGAGACCACGGGCCCTAGTGTGCACACTAGAGTCTAGTAGAGATAGTGAGCGAAAAACTAGCTCGAAACTCGTGAGACCACGGGCCCCTGAAGTGCGTAACGAAAAACGCGACACACACCCAGCCCCTAGGGCGGCGGCCGGCCGTCTTACTCCTCGATAGCGTCTTAAAAACGCGACACACACAAGTTAATCTAGGCGAAGCGGCAACACCGGCACCAGCTGTGCTTCCGGTACACGTCGTTCGCCAATTCCCCGGACTGCTTCCAGGTCGACGCATGGTAGGGGTTCCAAACCGCGTCCGAGACGAGGACCGCGCCGGCGCGTCGCAGGGCCTTCGCATCTCTCCCGAGCTCGAGCCGCGACGGCGCAAAAAAGACCACCGTGGCCCGCCGCCTTTTCGCGGCGGCCAGCGCCGCGGTCCAGTCGTAGGAGCTGTCACTGAGGCCCATGTTAAATCCCACAAGCAGCGCCTCCGAACACAGGTCTGCGCCCTCGTAGGAATCCCGTGTGGCCGCGAGCAGAACGCCGCGGTCGGTCCGCACATCGACGAGGGGCACCTGGGGGCCGACGAGCGTCACGACGACGCCGCGGTCGGGCGGCAGCGCATGCGTGAGCGCGCGGGACCACCACTGCGCCGGCGCGGCGGCCTCCGGCGGCGCCGCGCCGACAAGGTGCACGGCGCCGGAGATTTGAATAGCTTGGGCGGCCTCCGGGAAGGCGGCGAGGGCGAGGGCGCCGACTGAGAGCGGGAACGACGCCGCTAAAGCGGCGGCGGGGTCGCGCCAGGTCGCCAGGCTCGTCGGAAGGGCCGCGATGGGCGACAGGTCCGCACTTTTTACGTCGAAGGTCTCCTCCACGGCGAGTGCGTCCAGCGACTCCGCCGGGAGGCGTTGCAGTATTTTGCAGGACGCCGCATGTGCTCTCCCGTCGCGGCTTCGGCAGCGCGTGGAGCAATACGACACGCGACCGCATTTCTCGCAGGACAGCATCGGCAGTTTGCAACACACCGCGCAGCAGTCGTGGCCCGGCCGCAGCGACGCGTTGAGAGCAGCGCGTTGCCTGCCGGCCGCGTAGTCCCAGGCGCGCAGGCCGTCCTCCAAGCAGGCTCTGCTTGGTGGACTGTCGTTTGGCTTGAAACGCTTGCGGCGGCGGGCTGTGGCGACCATTTCTATTACTGGCGCGCTTTGTGAGCGCTGTTCTTTGCTGCAGCACTTGCAAGGTGCTTGCTTTTTTTATGCAACCGCGTCGTTTCTCTCCAATTCTGGTATCGAATCAAGCAGGAGTTGTTATGGTGTATGAAGTGCAGCGATAAAGCAGTTATGCCATCAGACGAGGGGCGCAATGCCAAGTCGCACTGCCCAAACACCCCAGCGAACCCCGCACAAAGCGCCGGGCTGCGTACTTGTCTTGTTCGGGAGCCCATGAGTGCGTGAAAAACTCGTGGCGCGGTGTGCTCCGGTTTTGCGGGGGGTTCGGGCTCTTTTTGAGGGCATTGGCGCTTAATTTTTGGTTTTACGTGTCTGCTGGTCGCATGAGAGTCCTCCGAAAGCAGGACAAGTCCTCCGAGACCCGCCAAATTCCCCCCGCTGACCAACGGATACATCTCGCGTGAAGCCAAGCTACGCTTTTGTGCTGACGCTCGGTGACAGGACGTACGCTACAGAGTCTTACAGCAACCTGGGACGTTCGAGGGCCTTACTGCCGGTTCTTCAGAGCCTACGAAGACCCGCGGTGAAGAGCGCAGCACTTGAGGTGGTCTAAAGGCCGAGATCGAGGCCCGAGTCGCCGCGCGGCCTACGCGGCGCCGGGACGCTCCCTAGACGCTTTAAGGTCGCCCCCAAGGCTGCTGAGCTGCACGCTGGCGCCGCGCTGCCGTCGAGAGGCTCAGAGACCCCCGGATCCACCGATTGCAGTCGTGCGGAGCGCTAAAAAATTAATTCCCATCCCCCCGCAGGTCCCAGAAAGAAGTGTAGAGACCCAGAACGATGGCGCCGGGAAGGACGGCCGTGTTAGCCGCCCTGGCGGCGACCGCCAGCGCGTTCGTGTCGCCCAGCGTGCAGACGGCCCGCGTCGCCGCGCCCAAAGCATTAGTAGAAGAAGGCGCCTTCGTGCCCGACATGGAGCGCCGGAATATCATGAATTTGATTTTGCTGGCGGGCGGCGTCCTCCCCGCGGTCGGCGGCTTAGCGGTGCCGTACGTGCTCTTCTTCATCCCGCGCACGAAAGGCGGCAGCGGCGGCGGCTTACCGGCGTTAACCAAGGCCGGGGACCAGGTCACCTTCAAGGGCTGGCTCGACTCGCACCAGGTGGGCGACCGCCAGCTCGTCCAGGGCCTAAAGGGCGACGCCACTTACTTAGTCGTCGACGGCGAGAACGGCAAGCAGATCCGGGACTACGGCATCAACGCCGTGTGCACGCACCTGGGCTGCGTGGTGCCCTGGAACAAGGCCGCGAACAAGTACATGTGCCCCTGCCACGGCTCGCAGTACGACCAGACGGGGAAAGTTGTCCGGGGCCCGGCGCCCCTTTCGTTGGCCCTGGCGCACATCTCGGACACGGCGGGCGTCGTGACCTTCTCGGCCTGGACGGAGACGGACTTCCGCACGGGCCTGAACCCGTGGTGGCGCTAGGTTTGGAAGTTCCCCCCTGTATAACGAGCGTTCGCGTTTAGGTCCTTCTTGATCGGGTCGGCTTCCCTGTTGGTCGCGTCGCGAGCGTGCCGGGGGTCGTGGCAATTCCACCCGACAGGTCGTGCCACCGTCGTGGCGCGGTCGTCCCGAGAGCCCGGGCCGGGCCGCACCTTGCAAGCGCGTGGGCGTCGGGCTGGTAGCCCCAGGGCACCCAACCTGGGCAATGCATGAAGCTGCTGCCGCGGGGTAGTGAGATAACACATGCGCTACTTAAGCAACTGCCACAGCGATGACGGCCGGTCGTCGGAGTAGTCATCCCTTTTCAGGGGCCGACCGCGCCGCAGCGCCGCCGAGATGGACCGCGCCGGCAGCGTATCCAAAGGCGCGACCTTCCGCCGCGTCGTGTAGGGCGTCCGCGTGTAGAAGAAGGCCTCCTCGTCATCATCCTGATCGTCGTCGTCCAGGAACCGGCTCTTGGCCGGCGACGCCCGCTCGAGCGTCCGGACGCGCGCCTCCAGCCGCTCGACCTTGGCACGCGCCATGGTCGCGATCTGGGCCCAGTTGGGAGTCGCGGGCGTCGCGATCGGCGGGAGGAGGACCCGGGGCGTCGTCACCGGTAGGAGACGGGGCGTCGACGGGGGCGTGACGGGCGCCGCCGGCGCCGCGGCGTCAACCGCCGGCGCCGCGTCGCCCGCCGGCGCCGGCGCGCAGTACGAGCACGTCGCCTCGTGCGCCTCCACCTCGGCAAACGTGCCGAGATGGCCGCAGCCCCGCTCGCAGGCGTACTCCTCCTCCTCGGACGGCTCCTCGGACGGCTCCTCGGACGGCTCCGCGCGCAATGGCTCCGCCGGCGTCGACTCCGAATCCGTCGTGAGAACGTCCGCGACGAGGTAGTTGCGCGGCACGTACCCCGCCTCCGCGCCCTTGGTCGCGAAGATCCAGCCCTCGCCCGCGGCGTGCTCGGCCGCGAGGACGTGGACGCGGTCGCCCGCGGCGAGGGCCATCTCCGGGGGCGACTCCGCCGCGAAGGCGAGCCGCGCGTGCACCGTGCGGAGGCGCGAGCGCGGCACCGGCCCGTCGCCCTCGGCCTCGCGCCGCGCGCGCCAGTAGAACTCGGTCGGGTCCGAGGGCGCGACGCGATCCCGGGCCTCGCGGCACGCGACCTGGGACGGGTGGTCCTCGCGTTCGCAAATTTCTAAAGCACGCTCGTAAAGCTGGTGAGCTGCATCTTCGTCACCGAGCGCCTCGTGTACCGTACCCAGCGCCACCAGGGCCCCCACGACCGCCCCGCCCTCGCCGTGCGCGTCTAAATCAAGGTCCAGGGCGCGCTCATACATCACCTTGGCCGCCGCATAGTCCCGCAACGCCTCGTGGGCCCCGCCTAGATTGTGCAGCGTCCCCGCGTCCACCACATTATTTTCCCGTTCCTCAATATGTAACGCCCGTTCAAACAGGGTGCGGGACCTCACGTGGTCCCCGATGTCCGCGTAGGCTGCGCCCAGGTTGGTCAGACACGGCACGATCTCCTGGTGCCTGGGCCCGTACTCGCGCTCCTCGATGGCCAAAGCTCTCTCCAAGACCACCACGCGCTTCGCATCCGTACTGCTGTAGACCTGCCCCAGGTGCATGAGCGTGATCGCCAGATTGGGGTGGTTCCTTCCTAATTCCCGCTCTTCAATAGCTAAAGCCCGCTCCAGTAAGGCCTTCTTCCTACTGTCGTCGCCGAGCTCGCCGTGGGCCAGGGCCAGTTCATACGCCGTCTGGGCGGTGTCCGCGTGATCTGTCTCTAGGGCCTGGTCCTGGATGTCCAACGCCCTCTCCAGCAGGTCTCGCTTGGTCGCGTGGTCGCCTAAATCGCCGTGCGCGGTGCCCAGGGAATGCAGAACCGCGCTCGCTTCCAAGGAGTCCCGCCCGTGGTGTGTTCTTGTGAGTTGTAGCGCTCTGTCCAACACCTCGACGGCGGCGTCGTGGTCGTGGAGGGCACTATGCGTGTCGCCCAGGTGTTTCAGCGTCTCGGCGAGGCGCGCGTCATTGAGACCGAACTTCTCAGTATCCGCGCGCAGGGTCTCCGCGAAGGCGTCCCGGTTCCGGCGGAGCGCCTCCTCGTCGTGGGCAGCGGTGCGGACGTCGGCGTCGTGGGCAGTGGCCATAGTAGTGGTGGCCTGCCCTACGACACTGCGGCTCAGCGAGATCGCGTAGTGCGCTTCGCTACGTAGCTGTCGTTACGAGCGTGCGACGTCGCGTTTGCGGGCGACGGGCTGCGTCCAGGCTGCACGAGAGCGTCCAGAGGCTGCAGCACCGCAGACCCCGCGCTCCAGGGCGGTCGTGGCTCGAAGTTCACCGTAGGTGACGCCGAGGCGTAGCTCTGCAGCTATTGGTGGGGGATCGGTGCGGGGTCTTCTAGAGCCATCCTCGACGTGCGGGTTCTTACAAAAGTGTGTGGCAAAGCAAAAGCCCGAGCGCGGTCGACGTGAGCGCCGACCGGGGCCACAGCTCACGCGACGCACTACTGAACGCCAACCGAAGGCACCCGGGAAGTCAGCCGTAACCCTTTCGGCCACCTAGAAGCCCGCACGGTGCACCAGCCCGGGTACCGGGTCCGGCGCAGGCGGCCGACGACGACCGGTCGGACCAACCGCAGACGATGTCGACGGCCCGCACTGAGACGCGCACGTCCTCGTGGCGCGGGCCCACCCTGCGCGGCCTGCGCCAGTCGCTCACCGTGGCGCGGCGACCGGCGCCCGCGGTCGAGGCGCCCCTCAGCCTGGACGCCCCGGATTTACGGCGCGCCCTGGCCATCGGTTGTGACCACCACCCGTCGCCGACCGTGGAGCACGTGCGCCAAAGAAGAGCGTGGGACTGCGGCTTGGCGTGTGTGTTGATGGCGGCGCCGCACGCGCGGCGGGCGCAAACCGTGCCGATCGCGTGGGCCGGGGTGGAAAAGGCCTGCGGCACGCGCTCCGTCTGGACCATCGACCTGGCGTTCGCGTTACGAGAGCTGGGCTGCCGGGACTTTGTGTTTCTGACGAAGACCACGGGCTGCGACCCCAGCTACGCGCGCCTGGCGTTCTATCGGCGAGATCTAGGCGCGGACTCGACGCGGATCCAGTCGCTCTTTCGGCGGGCGGACGGCGGCGAGGTCTGTGTGAAGCGGGCGACGGCCACGAAAGAGGGCTTGCTGGAGGTGCTGCGGACGGGGCGCGTGTTGGCCATTGCGCTCGTGGACCTGCGCTTGCTGCACGCGCGGGCGGCTAGGACGTCGCTGTTGCCCCGGTCTTACACGGGGCACTACGTGGTTTTGGTGGGCGCGGAGGGCGACCGCGTGCGCTATAGAGATCCGGCCGCAGACCGCGCGGAGCTCGTCATCAATGCGGACGACCTGCACCGCGCGCGCGTGGCGCACGGCACGGACGAGGACCTGATCCTCGTCGCGGTGGACTCGCTGGCGGCCGACGAAGCGGCGCGGAGCGGGGTAAGGTAGCCCAATGTGTACTGCGCGTTCTCTCGCCCATCCACCAGCGACTCGTGGCGAACCACGGGGGGCGGGGGGCGCGTACTGCGAGACCGGCACGGGTTTTACAGAGCCACGCCGAGTTTTGGCGCGGCCAGCACCGTGTAGCAGGTTCAACTGTCTTCGCACATATTTCGAGTTGCCTTACGAGCCGCGGCCGCCCGCGTGTCTTTTTACGCGCCGCTAGGCTTGCTTGTGGCACCACTGCTCTCCGGTATTCAAACGATGGACACGGGACCGATGCCTTCTGCCGCCGGAAACGATGCCGCGTCGCCACCTGTCAAGCGGCCGCGTGAGGACGACGCCGCGGAGGACGCCAAGCGGCCGCGCGCCGACGACGCGCCGGCGCCGGCCGCCGACGCCGCTGCGCAGGACGCCGCCACGCGCCAGAACCTCGAGGCGCGCTACCTCGGCCTGACCTTCATCGACGATGACGCGTGCGCGCACGAGGGCGCGCGGACCATCGTCCGCGTAGAGAAGGGCGCCGAGTGGATGGCCGTCGCGGCGCGCGTCGATATCGCGGAGGACGAGCAGCCATACTTCGTGAACTCGGCGCTCGACGGGATGGTCGACGCCCACCGCTGTAAGGACGACCCCCGCGCGGCGACGTGCGCCTGCCCGCCGCCCCCGGGACATACCATAGAAGTGCTCTGGGAGGTCCACGACCAGGAAACCCAGGAGTCCCAGGACGTCTGGTGGCGGGCCCGCGTCGGCGAGGAGAAGAGCGACGGGCACGCCCTGGACGACGGCGACGTGGTCCTGAGAAAATTCGCCGTGGAGTACGTGGGCCGGCCGGAGCTCTCCGAGCCCGAGCCCGCGGCCTACGACGTCTGCTTCCTCAGCCCCCGGGCGTTGTTGGACTGCGCGGGGGACGTGGTCATGCAGTGGCGGTCCTTCGGGAGCAGCGATCAGCCGGACCCGGCCCTCGTCGAGGCCTCCTTGGACGCCGACGCCGAGAACTTAAATCCCATCGCCCAGCCGCGCGAACCGGCGGGGAACGTGGACGAGAGCGTGGACGTCGTCGTGGCGCGCGTGGTCGGCGACCACTCGCAGCGCATCCAGGGGCTGCCGGCGGACCAGCAGTGCGCCGTCGCCGACCGGGTCGTCGCCGCGAAGGAGCGCCTGAAGGGCGCGCTCAAGGCGCACTTGCTGGCACGACCGGACCCGGCCGCCCCGGTGACGCCCGAGGACGTCCACGCGGCCGTGCGCTCCATGGCGGCCGCGCCGCCGGATGAGGGGAGCCTCTCGGACGAGGAGAGCGTCCGTTCCGAGCAGGCGGGGTACTAGAGTAAGTTCTCTCAATTTCATACTTTTCGCCGCAAATGCGCCTAGGTAGAGTGAAATAAATGACCTCCCAAATTAAGTTGGCACCCTAGACGGTCACCGAGACCAAATATTCCCGGAGTAACCGGCCGCGGTACCCGCCCCTGCGCTGCGTAGGTCCTAAGAATAGAATTCCCGTGCGGGGTCGCCGCGTTCACCCGAAAACTGACTTTTTGGGACGCCCCGCGGCCACCACATTTAGAACGTATTAGTAGAATGTCTAACACCACGTGCCCGTCAGAAACGAACATTGTTTTGAAATTCCCGCGGCTGCCCGAAGGCAAAAAAATGGACTTCAGTACCTTCCTGGGTAGGTAAAGTAAGACAGGTGAGCTCCCAAATTAAGTTAGCATCATAATAGATCAGCGAGATTAAATTTCACGTGTAGCGGCCGAGTCACATTTACTCGCGGCTCCCGGAAATCTTGGGACATTCGCGGATGAGTCTTGCGGCTTGCCAAAGTACACCAGCGATTAACGCCGCCATCCACCGTCCAGTTAGTACAATATAAGTACTCCGGCTCAGGTTTCATCCATATCCGACGGAACTGGAGCCAATAGCCCGCGCTCGGAGGGCGGGAGAAGAATGGAGAAGAATTCTACTAGACACTTCCCTTTCGTTAGGTGTGTTTTCTTCCCTTTACTATTGGGTAAGTCCATCCAACCCACCAGAACGAACACTGAGGTCGCTCATGTACCCAGTATGGTCCGCGCGGTTCGCCGACTCCGCGCCCCTGCGTTTATACCAAGATGGGCACAAGACCTTAACCTGCGAGTATCCGCGGTCACATTACCCAAAGGGACCATAGCCCCGTTGTTCTATCCACAATCGATCGACTTGCCAGTTCTCCGCGGACGACGGTGTGTAGACGGACCTCCAAAAAGGCCCCAGATCCGTGAGTTATGAAATAAATTTGAGTTTCAGGCGCTTTGATAGTTGGATGGTCCATCCGAACCACCTGAACAAGTACTACATTGAATAATTCGTTCCGTATGCTCCGCGCTGTTCGGAGACTCCGCAACCCCACTATCTCGTTAATTCGGGCACAAGACCTGGACATGGGACTATCAGGGCCGGTACCATCACCATGGACCTTGGCGCGATCGTTTCTTTCATGACCGACCGACTTGCGCGAGGTCCAGATCAATAATATTCAGACCCGAGCCCGGGCAGCCCAAAGTACTCTTCTCGTAGTGTAGATGTCATATACTTGATTTCCACTATCGGTGGGGTAGTATGAGACCCAACGAAACCGCTAGTACGCTTCCTGGGGGCCCTCGAGTAATTAGCGTATTTGACGTTCACGGGTGCTGTAGAGCCCAAATAAAACACTTTTTTGTGATGCAGACCGGCTCTTGGACTCCCCATGGGTTAGGTCTGATGATGGGTGTACGCCTAAACCGTTTGCGCATGCGCTTTGGGCATCCCATAGCTCTCAAAGCTCTGGATCAAAACCATTGGCAAATCATACCTGAGTGAGCTGGACTGCTGAGAGAATTGGCAGATATGACCTACGCGTCAGCGTGTGCGGTGTAGGCGATTGCGCACGTCTACAACCGACCCTAAGCGACCCCGGGGAGACCTCTGGACTACGAATTGACCACATTCCTGGCTGGGGCCGACCACCCAAGGGTGGCGCTCAACACCGCGCGAATAAAAAATAACCTTTTTCGTCCCCAATAAGCGTCCTGTTGATCTCTCTGGACTGGTATGCAACCGAACGATACTCATACGACTGCATGGCGCGTTTCATCCGACAGCTTTTCTTGACGGGTTTCTGCCGCCGCACGAGCTTTTAAGCTTTTTGATTGCAATCTACTCACAGAGTCTGAAGCAGCTGTAGGGCTGGTACAGCTCGACGAGAGTCGTTCGATCGGCACCACAGCGCAGTTCGCCGCAGCAAGCACTGGTGAGATCCAACCAGCTAGCAAGCACCGGGATTTGTCTTTGACGGCTGGAGCATGGGCAAAAAGTCCAAGGAGAAGCCCAGCAACTCGGCGCCGCCGCTCCCGCCGCTGGCCAAGGGCCAGCGCGTGCGCTGCGAGGGCGCGGAGGGCTTCGTCAGCGCCGTCAAAGGCGACGGCTACGACGTCGCGTTGGACGGCGGTAGAGTGGTGCAAGCCGCGCGCAGCGAGCTCGAGCCCATCCACTGGCGCCTCTCCGCCAAGCCCCTTTCGAACAAACTAAGTTCTGCCCACTCCAGCGAGATGGAGCTCGACTACCGGGGCCCGAACTTCGAGGCCTTTCCGGATGAAGCCCTGCCCTTGATCGAGGTGAGCGACGACAAGGAGACGCTGAGCGTCAACCAGGAGGCCGTGGACCTTCTGCGGCGGATCGACTGCGCCATCTGCCCCATTTCCATCGTGGGACTCTACCGGACGGGCAAGAGTTCGTTGTTAAACTTCCTGCACGGCGGGAAGGCGGGCTTCCGCACGGGCCATTCGATCAGCCGATGCACGCGGGGCGTCTGGATTTATGGACGGCCCACACGCGCAACTTTAGGCGACGGGACGCAGGTCGCGGTCGTCTTACTAGACACGGAGGGCGTCGGAGGGCTGGAGGCGGACCGGCGCTACGACGAGCGCATCTTCGCCCTGGCGACGCTTTTGTCCGCGACTTTAGTCTACAACTCGCTGGGCTCCATCGACGAGAACGCCATCGGCCAACTCAGCTTCGTGGCGCAGCTCTCCAGGCACGTGCGCTTCGCGCCCAAGGAGGACGGTACGGATGATGGCGACGAGGCCGAGGAGGACGCGCGGCGGCTGGGGGCCGTCATGCCGGCCTTCACCTGGGTTTTAAGGGATTTTGCCCTGGAATTAGCGGACGAGCGGGGCGACGCCATCACCGCGGACGAGTACCTGGACCGCAGTTTGCGGCCGCAGCGGGGGTTTGAAGCCGCGGTCCTGGAACGGAATAGGGTGCGCCACGTGCTGGCGGCCTTCTTCCCGAAACGGCAATGCCGCACTTTAGTACGACCGGTCCACGAGGAGGAGAAGCTCCAACGGGTCGACACGCTCTCGCCGGACGAGTTGCGGCCCGAGTTCCGCCGAAATTTAGAGGAGTTGAAGGACGCGCTCTTCGCGCCGGAGCACGTGCGGCCGAAATGCGCTCCTGGTAGTAATACATCGGTCTCCGGGTCCGCCTTCGTGGATTTAACACAACAATTCGTGGCGGCCATCAACGCGGGCGGCGTGCCCGTCGTGAGCAGTGCCTGGGACCACGTCTCCCAGACGGAGTGTTTGGCGGCGTCGCGCGAAGCCCTGCAGCGGTTTGATGGGACGGTGCTGGACCTGCCGCTCAACGAGGTGGACCTGCACGCTTTATTAGAGCGCGCCGAGGCCGACGCTTTACAGGCCTTCGACGCCCGGGCTTTAGGTGATGCGCGCGTGGACCAGCGGAAGGAATTGAAGGAGCAAATAAAAAGGAAGTTGAGATGCTGGCGGTCCAAGAACGACGCCGCGTCATTAACCGCCTGCAAGAAAAGTCTGGATGGCCTGTACATGGACGTGGTGTTCGAAGCCTTGCAGAATTTGAGTGGAGAAGAAGCGGGCGCCACGGACGCGGCGATGTTGCTCGAGGACACCTGGTCCTCGCTGCGAACAAAGTACGCGCAGGATCCCAAGGCTCGGGGCCCGGCGCGGGATCGCGCGTTAGCGGCCTGTTTGAGCGCGAAGTGGCCCGAGGCGGCCCACGAACTGGCGCGGCGGCTCGAGCAGCGGTGCGACGAGGCCGTGAGAAAAGAGCACGAGAAGTTGGTCGGGGCGCGGGCCGAGCTGGCGGAGCTCGAGGGGTCCGCCGCGGCGCGCGCGCGGATGTTGGAGGACGCCCAGGCGGCTCTAGTGTCGACGCAGCTCGAAAAGGCGCGCCACGAGGCGCGCTGCCAGGCGGCTACGCGGAACCTGGACGAGGTCCAAAGGCAACGCTCTAGGGACCAATTGCGCTCCGACGACCAGCGCAAACGCCTCGAGGTGGACCTCGAGCGGTGCAAGGCCAAGCTCAGCGTCGCCACGGAAAAGGTCAACCGGGACGCGCGGGCGCGGGACGACGCGGGACGCGCCCTGCCGGCGCCCCAGGCGAAAGGGGGGTGCAGCTGCGTCGTGGCGTAACGGTACATTTTTCACATCGCGTGGGCGGGGACCCTGGAGACTTGTGTTTCTTTTTTACGACGCGAGGGGTTAGCGCGCGATCTTCCGGAGCGGCTGCTCCACGGTGCGTCGACCGCCTGGAGGACTAATTGGGGGATCCCGCCGCTTCCGGAAAAAACCCGCATTCGCCCTGAACTGAGCACTAAGTACCGTTGGTCGTTGTGCGTGGCCACCTTACGGGGGAGCATCTTTAAACAAAAGTTACACAAACCTAGCCAACCTCCAGCACCCACCCCACGACCCGCTCGCTCAGCGCGGCCACGAGCGGCGGCGTGTGGAAGACGTGGCCGCGCTTCGGGTCCAGCCCCTCGAAGAGCACGACGGCCTTGGGCTGTGCGAGCGTCCCGTACCAGGCTAACGCGCCGTCCTTGGCGGCGTACTGGTCTTGTGTACCCCAGACGAACAGTTTCGGTTTCCGGACGTCCGCGTACGTTCGCCATCGGCTCGCCGCGTGCGGCAGGGTCAGGAACCACAGGTAGTCCGTCGGGTAGCTAATGCACGCGAAGCCGGCGACGGTGGCAAAGCGCCCGGCGGCCGCCGCCGCGACCGTGGCGCCGAAGGACACGCCGCACACGTACACCCGCGTCGCGCCGAGCAGCTCGCGGGCCCACTGCACCACGGCCCCGCAGTCCCGCACTTCGCCGTCGGGCTCCAGGAGGGAGGCGGAGCCGCCCGAGCGCCCCGTGCCGCGCTGGTCGTACCGGATAGAAGCGATGTTCTCCGACGCGGCCCGTCTTGCTATCCCACACAACTCGGCCATGTCTGACGTGCCGCCTAACGCGGGGATGAGGACCAGCGCTGTCGGTGCATTGTATCCGGTGACGATACAATGCAAGTCGTCGCCGTCGGCGCCCTTGACGGTCACGCGTCGCTCGGCGACGGCTGGCCGTGGCACGAGCGCGGCCTTTGCGCGGGCCCGGGCTGCCGTCGAGTGCTGGCGCCGAAGCGCCACGGCCTCGTCGGAGGGCCCGTGGCCCCACGCTCTATCACGCTCCGCGGTCTCCAGCGACGCCTGGGCCTCAACGGCCGCGCGCGCGTGCGCGGCCGCCTTGCCCCGGAGCGCCACGGGGGCCGAGACGTCTATTATTTCTGGTGGCTCATTGGCTGGGGGCTGCCAAGCCAGACAACCAATGAGGTCGCCCACGTTATTGTCGCGGGTCGCGTCGGCGGCCGCTTTGCGCTGGGCAAAGGAATCCATCATCGACGCATCGCTGCGCGACGGCGTGAGCCTTCAGCCTTTGTGCCGGGCAGCCTCCCAAGCTTTGTGCTCTCCGTCGAAAGCTTCCGTCGAATGTGTCGATTTTGGTTTTGCAACACCGCGGACTTCTCCGAGGAGTGGTTGCTGGAGGATTCACGGATCCGGACATGGGCGAAAACCCGCACCCACGTCCGCCAAAAAATGGCGCCATCGCGGTTTCAGACTGATTGGGCATAGATTTATGCCTTCTGCTGCCTGGACGCGCAGCGCGTTTGAAAGTACCCTCAGGCCTGGCTTGCAGCACTTCCGCTGCTGCCGCGTTTGATAGCAGCAATCCATAGGACAGAGGAGGAGATCCTCTCCCAGCATGCTCGACGCCGTCCTCACGCTCCTGGCCGCCGCCTGGGGCGCCGCCATCCGGCTCTTGATCCCGGAGGCGCAGCAGCTCCCCGTGGCCGCGCTGGCACTGGTCACGCTGGCGGCGGCCCGGTTCTTCGCGAGCGCGCCCGCGGCTGTTTGCGCCATCGGCCCCGCCGTCGACGCGAGCAAGGTGACGAGGAGGCCCTATCCGGTTTACGACATCAGCTCGTCCGAGGCCAAAAAAGCCTCCTTCTCGAAGATCATCCCTATACTCATAGACGAGGCCTGCGACGAGCTCGAGCAGTCGTACGAGGTGCGGCCGGACGAGGTGGCCTGGATCCGGAACGTGCTCGAGTACAACGTCGTCGGCGGCAAGATGAACCGGGGCTTGATGGTCGTCGAGTCCGGCGTGCTGCTTTTTGAGAGCCAAGGGACCAACGCCACGAACGACGACCTGTGTCGGTTCGCCGTGCTGGGCTGGGTCATCGAGATGCTCCAGGCGTGGTTATTGATCGCGGACGACATCATGGATTCGTCCGTCACCAGAAGGGGCCGGCCCTGCTGGTACAAGAGGGACGGTTTGGGAAGTGCGGCCATCAACGACGCGTTCCTCGTGGAGATGATTCTGTTCAAAGCCCTAAGGCGGCATTTCGGGGACCGGCCCGAGTACTCCAAGTTGGTGGATTTGGTCATGGAGACCACTTTGCAAACCGAACTAGGGCAACTGTTGGACATCAAATGCGACACGGCCCCTCTGCAGGCCTTCACCTTGGACCGGTGGACGGCCATCGTCAAGTACAAGACGGCCTTTTACTCCTTTTATTTGCCCGTGGCCATGGCCATGGTCTGCGCCGGCCTGGAGGAGCGAAGCGAGTACGACGCTGCCCGCGAGATCCTGGTCGTCATGGGCGTCTACTTCCAAGCGCAAGATGATTTCCTGGATGCCTTCGGCACGCCCGGGCAGATCGGCAAGATCGGCACGGACATCCAGGACAAGAAGTGCGGCTGGCTCTTCGTCAACGCTTATCACAGCATGGTCGACGCCACCCAAAAGAAATATTTGGACAAGCACTACGGGAACTGTTCGGTCGGTTCCAAGGAGGAGAAGAAGATCAAGGCCATGTACAAGAATATCGGGCTCGAGGCGAAGTACCATGCGTACGAGGAGGCGAGCTACGCCCAGATCATGCAGCTCAAGGGGAGCGTCTCTTCGGTGCCGTGGGCCGTCTTCGAGACCTTCCTCAAGAAGGTCTACAAACGGAAGAAGTAGGAGTGCCCGCTTAAGTATACTTCTACTTACAGCGAAAGGTTACAGCGTAACGGGAGTTCAAACAAGCAAGGGGGCCAGACTGGTCAGTCGGCCGCGATGGACACGACGCAGTACTCGGGCGGCGGCACGGGCGGGTCCGCGCCCGTGGGGTTCGCCAGGTCCCGGACCAGGACGAACCCCTCGTCCTCGTCCGGCTGCTGCCGCCGCTTCTCGGCCTCGGCGAGGTCGCGCGCCGCCCGCGCGTGCCGCTCCTGCGCGGCCTCGTACTCAGCCTCTCGTCGCCGCCGTTCCTCGCTCCGCGTGTGCGCCAACAGCCCTCCTGGGGACGCCTCGCCGGCGTTGTCGTCGTCGTCGGACATCCTCCTCAGAACATCATCCAAAGCGCCCTCGTTCTGTTCCGGTTCGAGCAGGTCGTCGAGCACGGTGGCCGCGAAGCCCGCCGCGACATCCTTGACGGCTCCTAGCCCGGCGAGGGCCGCGCCGCCCACGTTCTTCAGCGCGCCGAGCGTCGGGCTCGCTTCCTCGCCGGCGTCCGCCGGCGGCGGTGGTGGCGTGTCGTCGTTCTCGGCCGGCGGTGGCGGGTCGGCATCCATGATAGACGCGTCGTATATGTCCATAATTCAAAATAAGGCTGCCAGAGCCACTTTGCTCTGCCGGCCCTTGCTCTCCAGACAGATCGTCTACGCTTTCGGCCCGCGCTGCTGTTAAACCTGAGTACTTCAGGATTCTGCTCTCGCACTCACGTTGTTTGGCTACCCGGATCAAGTGGGCGCTGCGCTTACCGCAGAGCCTGAACAACGAGCTGAACAAAATCGAGCCGCCCGCGCGCATCGACCTATCGCTCCGAGACCACTCCCGGCACGCTTCAGAGCACATCAGAGGCAATATCGACGCGCGGAGGTCGTCACGCGACAAAAGACACGGAGCGCGACGCGGCGACGTCACGAACGGGAGTCCACGCACCCCTCGCGAGCGTGGCACCCCGACGCCATCGACGCGGCGCAAGAGACCAATCTATCAGAGAGCACAGACGACAGACGTCGCCCCAGAACAAAAATAGAGACAGCCTTACGCGGGAAAGAACCTACATGTAGTCCATGCCGCCCATGCCGGCCATTTGGTCCATCTGCGCCAGCTTCTCGTCCTCCGACAAATCTTGGGGGATCTCGTACACCAGGGCCTCCGTGGTCAGCACCATGCCCGCGATGCTGGCCGCGTTCTCCAAAGCTGATAAAGTGACCTGCGCACTGTCCAAGACGCCGGCCTCGAAGAGGTCGCCGTACTCGAAGTTCGCCGCGTTGAAGCCGTACCCAAAGGGCTGGTCCAGGGTCTTGGCTAACACAATTTGCCCCTCGATGCCGCAGTTCTTCGCGATCTGGCACACGGGCGCCTCCAGCGACCGGAAGACGATCTTGGCGCCCCTCATTTCATCCTCGTCCTCGATGGCGTCGCAGATCTCGTCCTCGAAGCGCAACAAATAGCTCAGGGTGCAGCCCCCGCCCGGCAGGATGCCCGTCTTCAACGCCGACTTCACGGCATTCAAGGCGTCCTCGTATCGCAGCTTCTTGTCCTTCAGCTCCGTCTCCGTCGCCGCTCCCACCTTAATGCGGGCAATGCCCCCACCCAGCGCCGCCACGCGTTCTTCCCCCTTCTCCTTGTCGAACTGGGAGTCCGTGTTCTCCGTCTCCGTCCTAATTTGGGCAATCCGTTTCTCCATGGCCTCGGCTTGTTGCCCGTCCGTGACGATGGTCGTTTCTTCCTTGCCAATGACCATGCGCTCGCAGGTCCCGAGCATGTCCACGGTGACGGTTTCTAGAGAGACACCTACTTCTTGCGCCACGTACGTCGCGCCCGTGGCAATGGCGATGTCCTGCAACAAGTCTTTTCTCCGGACCCCGAAGCCCGGCGCCTTCATCGCGCAGATGTCCAAGACGCCCCGCATCTTATTCACCACTAAAGCACTGAGAGCCTCACCGACCACGTCCTCGGCGATGATCACGAGCTTCTCCTTCGTTTTGACGATGCCCTCCAACAGCGGGATGATGTCGTTGACGTTCTCGATCTTGTTGTCCGTCACTAGAATCTTGGGGTTCATCAATTCACATAATTGGCGCTCCTGGTCGTTGACGAAGTACGGGCTGATGTAGCCCCGGTCGATCGTGAGGCCTTCCGTGAACTCGACTTCGTCGTTCAACGTCTGGGACTCTTCTAGGGTAGTACTGCCCGTAGTCCCGACCTTCTCGTACGCTTTCGCGATGACGCCGCCCATGAAGGCGTTGCCGGACGTGGAAATCGTCGCAATGTTCAAAATGTCCTCGTTGCCCTTCAAAGGAACGGCCAACTCTCGGCACTTGGCCATCAAGATGGCCGTCGTGGACTGGATGCCCCGGCGCATCGCTACCGGGTTAGAACCAGAAGAAACAGCCTTCATGCCCTGGTTCACGAGCTCCTGGGTCAACAAAGTGGTAGTCGTCGTGCCGTCGCCGGCTTTCGAATCGGACTTCCCCGCTACTTCTTGAATCAACTTGGCGCCGATGTTCATGGCCGGGTCCGGCAGGTCGATGTCCCTCGCGATGGTGACGCCGTCGTTCACGATCTCCGGGGCGCCGTAGGCGCGCTCGAGGACGACGTTCCGGCCCTTGGGGCCCAATGTGACCTTCACGGCGTCGGCGACGGCGTTGATGCCGGCCACGAGCTGGGACCGGCTCTCGTCGCCGAAGAGGACCTGCTTGGCCTGCAGCGCTTGATGCGCCGGCGCCGGGGCGCCGGGTGCAACGAAGGCGGCCGCACCGGCGGCGAGTGCAACGATCTTCAGCATGGCTGCGACGGCCGCTGCGAGCGCTTAGACTGCAGATGTGCTATGTCAAAAACGCGCTGTCCAGGTGCGTTTTTTTGAGCGGTCACAGCACTTCAATTGCGGCTGCTCGAGCGACGAGAAGGCGCTCCAAGCGACCCGCGAGCGGAGCCTCCGAGGCCTCCGGGGCCTTCCCCAGGCGTCCCTCAACAACCTCGGGCGCCTGGAAAGCTGCGCGGCTGAGAGTGCGGGTTTCACGGGAGATGTATGTTAAGGAGAGGCGCTGAGCACAAACGCCTCCCGCGCGCGATAAGAACGCGCTCGCCGTCCACAGCACTGCTCACCGCGCCCAGCTAGGCCGTGCCGCAGCGAAAAAAACGCGACGCGCGGGCCCAAAGGCGACAGCGCTCCGGAGAGCAAAAGCGCGCGCTCGCGGCATACACGCGCGCCGGAGCATGGCCCGCTCCAAGACCACGCCGCGCCTCGGCGGCGAGACGGCCGGCGCCGGCACGCCCGTCAAGAAGAAGACGCCGACCAAACGCAAGCAGCGCCTGCGACCCGGAGAGGCGGCCCTCAAAGAAATCCGGAAGTACCAGCGCTCCACCGATCTCCTCCTTAGGAAACTGCCCTTCGCCCGGCTCGTGCGCCAGGTGCAGCAGGGGTTGGCGCCCCACGATTTCCGGTGGCAAGCGGCGGCCTTGGTCGCGCTGCAGGAAGCGGCGGAGGCCCACCTTGTCCACCTCTTCGAGGACGCGAACCTGTGCGCGATCCACGGCAAGCGCGTGACGATCATGGTCAAGGACATGCAGCTCGCGCGGCGGATCCGGGGCGTGCTCCGGGAGTAGGCCGCGTAAGATGTAAGAGAAGACGTCCTACGCGGGCCCGGGTAGACTACTAACAGAGGACAGTGTTTAATGGGGGGTGTAGGACCGCCGCGACACCAGGTAATGAGCGCCACAACGACGCTGGCGAAGCCTAGAGGGGCCGCCGCGACGCCAGCGACGCAAGCACCCACAAGATCGAGCGGACTCAGCCGCGCCGCTTCGAGAGCCGCCACGAGCCCTCGGGGTTGAACCGGTCGTAGAGCGGCTCGATCTTCTGCCGCCGCTTCGCGGTGCTGAGCTGCCCCGCGTCCGCTCTTTTAAAGAAGCGCGGGGCTAATTCAACGAGCCACTTGGGCTCGATGGCCATGACGTTGCGCATGTATTCTTTGGAGGTTAAGACGAGCTCGTGGTAGACGAGCCACTCGGGGTTCTTGTTGAATAATGCAGAAGACGGGTGGATCGAGACCGGACTGCCCTCGACCATGGTCCGATAGCCCTCCTGGGGGTCCTTCTTCGCCGCGTTCGTGAAGTACCCGGCCACAATCGCTCTTCTAACCAAGTCCCAGTCCCGGCCCGCGCTCAACACGTCCATCTTGTACCGGTCCAAGATCGTCACCAGTTGCTTCCGCACGTCTTGGGCTCGCCGCATCGCCCGCGCTTGGAGATAATTTTCATAACACCAGGGGTTACTGAACTTGGCGTTCTTCCAGGCCTCATAAATGGCCAGGAGCATGAGGTGGTCGCCTTCAGACTGGAAGAACTTGGCTTTCTTGGCGTCGGCTTGCGCTTGTTTCTCTTTCGGGCGGTAGAAGGGCTGTTCGACCGACAACATGGCTACCACGGTCAAGATCTCCTCGGCGCATCGCAGATCGGCGGCGGTGATGAGCATCTTCGAGAGTTGGGGCTCCAGGGGGAACTCGGCCATTTTTCTCCCGAAGCGCGTGAGCAAGCCTTCGTCATCGAGCGCTCCCAAAGCGTACAAGGACTGCATCGCTCCTACTAGTGTAGCGACGGGCGGCGGATCCATGAAATCGAACTTAAGTAGGTCGTGGATGCCCATGGCTTTCAATTGTAACACGACGTTCCCCAAATTGGTGCGCTGGATCTCCGGGACGCTCGTGGCGAGCATCTCCGTCCTTAATGCTGCTTCGGTGTATAATCTATAGCACTTCCCGGGGCCCGTCCGCCCGGCTCTCCCAGACCGTTGCTTGGCCGACGCTTGGGAAATGGGTGTTACCACGAGCGAGTCCATGCCCAGCTTGGGGTTATAGGCCTTCTGCTTACAGAAGCCGGGGTCGACGACGTAATAAATGCCGTCTATTGTGAGTGAAGCTTCGGCGATGTTCGTGGCTACTACACACTTCCTCGAACCTCGAGGCGCGGGCTCGAAGATCCGCGACTGCATTTCCGCGGGGAGAGCGCCGTACACCGGCAAAATCACGAGTTCGGGCGCGAGGTCGCCGAGCTGCTGCATCCGCGAATAGAGCACTTCACAGCACGTGTCGATCTCCTCTTGGCCAGTAAGAAACACCAGGATGTCGCCGGCCGGCTCCGACAGGTGGATCTGCATCACCGTGATGAGGGCCGCATCCAAGTAGTCGGGCTCCGGTTCCTTCGTGTACAGCACTTCCACGGGATATAACCGCCCGGGGATGGTGAAGATGGGGCACTCGAAGAAATACGAAGAGAACTTCTCCGCGTTTAGAGTCGCGGACGTCACGACGAGCTTCAAATCCGGCCGCTTCCGCATCAGGTCCTTCAGCAACCCGAATAACACGTCCGTGTGAATCGTCCGTTCATGCGCCTCGTCCAGAATCAGGGCCGAGTACCGGCCCAGGTCGCCGTCCGCTAAATACTCGCGCATGAGCATGCCATCGGTCATGTATTTGATGACGGTCGCCGGCGAGGTGCAGTCCTCGAAGCGGATGGTGTAGCCCACCTCCTGCCCCAAATCGCAGCCGAACTCCTCGGCGACGCGCTTCGCCACGGACATGGCCGCGACCCTCCTCGGTTGCGTGCACCCGATCATCCCCTTTGAGGTCAAACCCATGTCCCCCATGTACTGGGTCATCTGCGTGGTCTTGCCCGAGCCGGTCTCGCCAATAACGACTAAACACTGGTGGTCTCGTATCGCGTCCATCAACTCTTGGCGAAGCGACGCGATGGGCAAACCGGCCCGCTGCTCCCGTATGGTTTTGGTGGACACGTGCCCGAAGGACAAAGCGGCTTTCTTCTGCTGGGTCTTCCAGGCGGACTCCACCTGGCTCCCCGCTAGGTTCACGCTTCTTAATTCTTGGGCGAAGTGCCTTTCTCCAGCTTCGGGCATGGGGTCCTCCCAGGGCCTATTGAGATCTTTGGGGATGCCGTCGATTAACGCATTAGCTTGCGCCGTCTTGAGTTCTCGTCTTTCTTTGGCGAGCTGGCCTTGGGTTAATGCTGCTCGCTGGAGACTCCCGTCGGGGTTCGCTACGATCTTGATGGGCGACGCCTCCCGCGCGATGGTGCTCTGGCCTCGTAAAAACGCGGGCTCGTGATCATTCAACTCGATCTCGATGTCCTCCTCGACCTCCTCCCGGCCCCCGGCAGCTAAGGCGCCGCCCCGTTCCGCGTCGTACGTCGGTAATAGCTCAGGCGGCAGGACACCGGAAGCGGCCAACTGGCGCGCTTCGAAGAGCTCCGGCGACGTCAATCGCTTCGGCGCTCGCCCGCCGCTCTCTTCTCTCCTCAGGTCGTCCAACCGGACCCCGGGGTTGATCATCGGGTTCGACCGCGTCTTCCGTTCCAGGGTGTCATCCAACAACTCTCTTCTTCTAGGTTGGAGGTCCTCGCCCGTCTTCTGGCAGCACTCCTTCATACTGAGAGAAACCCGTTGCCCCGCCCGCCCGACCACTTTCACGAACACGTGCTGCCGCCGCGCCACGCGGGACGAGGGATCCCGGATCCGTTCGCGGGACATCATGCTCACGTGCACCAGGCCTTCGGTCCGCGGACTGACGTCTTCTAATTCCACAAAACAGCCGAATTCGGTGACTTTCGTCACCGAGCCGCCGTAGACCTCGTACAGCTCCGCCGGGCCCCCATTCGAACGCGGTCGCTTCCGCTGGGGTTGTTCAATGGGGTCCGCCCTTTGTTTTTGTTGGATCACGGGCTGCGCGGCGTCCTCGACGAGCGCGAAGATCTGCCGCCCCAGGTCGTCCCCGAAGTCCGCGCCGTTCTTGGTCAGGGCCTCCACGAAGGCCACGGGCGTGCCGGCGTCCTGTGCTAAGTGGATCACGAACTCGGCGAGCGTGCGGTCCCCGATGCCGACCTCCTCCTCGAGTCTTGCCACGACCTTGTTCACGAGCTCGAGGCGGGCGAGCTCGTCCATGGCGTGGTTGTCTTATCGCGCGCAGCGGTCACGGGCGAGGCGGCGGCGGCTGCTCAGGAGGCTTGGAACGAGTCCGTGGGCACGCGGCGCCGGGCACTCTGCAGCGCTTTTGGCAGAATTAGTACTTCCGGAGCTCTGCGTCCAGCACTACTACTGCAAAGTGGCTCGTGTGGCGTATAGCAAAGCCTCTTGCGCGACGCTCGGCCAGAAAACCCGTACGATAAAACCCGTCGCCTAAAAGACGCAATCGCGTTTCTGTAAGCGGCTCAGCTCATACTGCGTACGTACTCGGCCCACGTATAGCCCACGCATACGAAATGGCGAGGCATACCGCAATGCACCGCTGTCTGAGATTGCTGCTGCTGGGCCTCAGTACCGCCCTCGTGGCAACGCCGCAGCGCAGCCTCACAGCGACGCGAAGAGAAAGCGTCGTCGTCGCCTCGACGCCGGCCGAGGTGGCCATCGCCGCGCAGACGCAGCTGCTCAGCCTGGCTGTCGTGGCGACGGGCGAGGGCCTGTGGTCCACGGTGAGCTTTGGGTTCAGCGCCGGCCGCGCGCTCCAGTGCCTGGCGCCGCCCCTGGTCGCGTCCGCGGTCATCGTGGCCGCGAGCGGGTCCGTGGGCTCGGGCGTGGCCAGCGACATGGCGCCGGGCCTGGCCGCGTCGGCGGCCGCGACGCTG
>Ga0114994_10000191_pt1 | contig 36874 bp, 14 predicted proteins | sample ArcticOcean_MG_C_9_FD_87043 | JGI IMG/M metagenome (GOLD analysis project Ga0114994, IMG submission 87043) | Marine microbial communities from western Arctic Ocean - ArcticOcean_MG_CB2_152 | ecosystem: Environmental > Aquatic > Marine > Oceanic | place: Arctic Ocean: Canada Basin | collected...
TCCCGTCGGCGTCAGACGAAGAGCCGCCGCAGAGATTCACCACGCCAGCTTTTCCGGCCGCACCACTTCCTAGATGCACACATCCACTCGCGAACGAAGTCGCAGGCTGCGATGCAATGTTTATACGCCCACTGATCTGCTCGGCGTCCTGGATGACCGTGCACAGTCCAGTAGTTCCGCCTCTTTGGCAATTGGCACCGCTCATTGCAATTGCAGCCCCGCCCCTCTCACCTTCACTTGAACCCGCATGGCCGCTCAATGTCGACCCGGAGTCTCCAGATACTAAAAGACAACCAGCTTTGCCATGCGAAGATGTCTCGCCGGCGCAGAAAGAGATACTCCCGGCACGCATCTTTGCCCCAGCCCCAAACAGCTGGATGGATTCACCAACACGACCGTTTCCACTCCTCATTTCTATGCTGCGCAAATTGCCGCCTGCTGTTGAACTCACATGCACGCTTCCCCCAGTGCTAACGAAGCCACCCCCAGCAGATAAGCAGCAGCCATTGACATTGGCATCGTCCCTCGAAGTACCAGTCGAGATGCATGTGGGGCCGCTCGAGTGAGACCGCCCGCTGCTTACGTACACATCTCCTGTCTCTCCGACTTTCGTTGAGGATGCTCCACTCAAGACCCCGATAGTGCCAGAGTCGCCACGAGCACTCTCACCGCCACAGACTAGCAAGCACGAACCGATAGCATCACCGTTCCCCGCACTGGCGATGAAGCTCCCACCTCGATGGGTGCTATGAACCGCCTCTCCAGCGCCAATTCTCACACCACCACCTCCACCGTCTGCTTTTGCACCGCCACCACGCAATAAGACTGAACCGCCAGAGCTGGCTGATCCTGCAGACCCGTCAATTTCACCTGGAGTGTGGGCTATGCTCTCGGTCTTTAGGAATATCACCCCAGGTGCAATCTGGCTGTGGCCGGAAAAGACAAGTACTGCTTGTGCTGCGTTTATTGAGATACAACCTCCTGATGACATCTCGCTCCGACCACCTCCCACCACTAACTCGCCACCGATTTGTGAGTTCCCAGTCCCCGCGCCCACAAGCAACGGCCCGTCTCTCTGCTGCCCAGAACCAGAACGCAATGAAGTGGCGGCACCTACAACCCCCCGACCAACGAGTGATCCTCCTGCACAAACCTGGATGCTGCCTCCAAGGACTGATCCCCGACCTGCTAGTTGCACCAAGGTGCCACCCCTTGCACCAGCGCCGCTTGAACCAGCCTCAACTCCTACACCGCCGCCTTTGCCCACTAGCGCAGCACCTGCATTCAAGTGTACTGATCCACTTCCACCAATACCACTCGACCCTGTTCTGAAGAAACCGTGGCCAGATCTCTTGTGGCGGTTTTCTCCCTTTGTCTGTATGCAGCAGTGCCCAGACTGGCGCCTTAAGCCGCTTTTTCCTGCTATCTTGATAGCCCCACTCATGTGACCAGTGGCTGTGTTTACCAATGCCATGCCGCTAATTCCAGTTTCACTCTTGCCGCTGCAAAGGCGCACATCGCCGCCCGCTCCCCCTGTCCCACTACCGCTCAACATTCGAGCTCCTCCTCCAGTGGATCCAGCACCAGCAGCCGCCCGGATAAGCCCAGCACTGGCAGCGCCAGATCCTGATCGTAGGCAGAGTTTCCCCCCAGCGTCGAACCTGGACGCATAGATAGAGGCCGTTATTGAGCCTGTTGTCTGGCTGTTGCCACTCTTAAGCTCTATGGACCCCCCTACCTCATTTTGCGGGCGGGCATGACCCGACATAATGCAAATGCCACCGCTTGTCTCATCTACTTCTCCCCGATAAGCGCTCGTTGTTGTCAATGTAAATGCATCATCGCTACTATCGCGACCTACCCCAAGCAGCTGTATGTTACCACCAATTCCGTTTATGCTGTGACCTGACTCGAGTATGAGCATGCCACCCTCACGAGCATTGCCGGCCTTCATGCCAATCAGGCCGCCCGCACCGGCGTCGCCCGCGGACGCGCCTCCACTCTCGAGCAGGATTGCCCCAGGCAAAAGTTCCGTGGCCCCTCCATTCAAGGATACGTCCCCGCCAAATTCGCCGGTACCACCATGTGCACAGACCTCACAGTTGCCATGAATCCTCATCTCCCCCCCGACAGCTGCCCACGAACTAGTTGTGTTCCCAGATGACTGCCCAACACGCAATGCCATTTGAAAGTTGCCGCCTCCTTGCGACTCACTTGGTTTTGTCAGCATGGTCACACAGCCAGAAGTCTCAGAGAGCCCGCTGGCCACCAGCATCCGCCCACTTGTCTCAACTCCGGGATAGACCTCCGAGCCGCCACTCTTGAAATGCATCTGGCCACCTGTGGTACTGGCTGCACTCGAACCTCCTCCGAAGTACACACAACCACCCTCAGATACGCTACCTGCACCTCCCACGACGTAAGTATCGCCGCCAGACAAACAGCCCTTACCCGCATGAGCATCTACAGACCCACCACGCCAACTCCCTCCGGGCCCGCTTCCTGCCAATGCCACAATTGCCCCTCCTCGACAGCATTCGCGTCCGGACACAATGCGAATGTGCCCAGCTTCTCCGAATGGGACATTCCCAGTCTTAACTATTACTGCGCCCGAGCCGCTGCTTGGATTTGTGACAACATTGAGTTCAGCGGAGCAGCCGGAGACCATCCGAAGCGAGCCACCAGCAAATGATGCGCTATTTCCCCCGCAGAGCTGCACATTGCCACCAGAGCCCCGACAGCGACTAAACGCTGCCCAGAGACCAAGGTTACCTGCTGACTTTTGTCCAGGGGCACTGGCGACATAGATATCGCCGCCTTGCGATCCAACAGAAAGACCTGCGTCCAGTTTCACCCGCCCCGCAGCGGCCCAGGCCCCAGACCCGCCACTGACTAATACCGAACCGCCGGACAGCCCGTGCCCGCCGGAAAGAAATCCGCTACCACCTTGTCCGTCTGGCGTTTCAAAGTAGGGGATCGAACCAGCACCCAGGGATAATAATGGAGACGATTGATCACTGCCGCCCCCGCCATCAACAGTGATTGCCATGCAACCGGAAGCTCGTGTCGAAACGCCGGTGCCCAAGCGCAAGGGGCCGGAATTCCCGCTGGTCGCCGCCCCGCTCGACACGCGGGCGCTGCCGCTGTCTCTCATACCTGTGCCACTACCGACCACGACACTGCCACTCGAAGCTGTGCTGCTAGTGCCTGAGGACACGGCGACGGTTCCCCCGGGGGCTTCCCGGCCGTTACCCGCTGCGAGCTTAAGATCTCCGCCTTGACTGCCATGGCCGGCTCCGCCACCAATGCACCCGCCTGCGCCACTACGAAGAGGTCCGCTTCCAGCACGGACCGCGACGCCGCTCCCGTCGGCGTCAGACGAAGAGCCGCCGCAGAGATTCACCACGCCAGCTTTTCCGGCCGCACCACTTCCTAGATGCACACATCCACTCGCGAACGAAGTCGCAGGCTGCGATGCTATGCATACAGCGACCTGGTCGCTCTTCTTGCCATAGCTATTTATGGTGACTTTGCCTCCATGTGCCCCACCCGAGATTACTGCGCTGCCACCTGGACCACGCCCATTGGAATTGCCACTCAGGATGGAAAGGGTGGCTTCGGACGGTCGCGAGCAACCTAGGATATTTATTGAGCTCGACTCACTCCGGCTGTGTGGTTCTGATGCCCGAAGGTAAATTGATCCTGCCTGTGCATCTTTAGAGGCATTCGCTTGTCCGGACGACATGAGAGTGTTGGCCACTTTGCTCATAATATCAACATCTTTACTTGCCCGAATGATTACTTGTGTAGATTTGGATTTCAGATGGCCGAAACCAGACCTTAGAGTGACGTCTCCCGCTCTAGACGTGTGAGAGCAGCGCGATCGTATATGCACGCCACCCGAGTTCGAACTTCCTCGGCCAGAACGCAAGCTTATGTCGCCACTTTGAAGCGACCCAACGTCGGTACCCAGAATAACGGCACTGGCGCCAAAGAGGTCGACAGAACCGCTGTTCATCTGGCCATTTCCAGCCGTAACCGTTGCGCCGCCGCCGCTAGGAGAGGAACGGCCCGCTGAATAATCAACATCACCACCTGCGCATACTTCCGAAGACCCAGAGTTGCAAACGACGTCACCACCGGTCGTGGCGTGCCCTCGGCCGGATAGTAATGTCAAAGAAGCCCCATCATTCCGCGCAAGACCAAGAACCACGCCGCAGTTGTCCACTTTGGCAACTATTCGACTGCTACGATAGCCACCACCAGCATTGAGCGCAAGGCAGTCATTAGCAGAAAGGGTCAGGGCCCATGCACCACTCCCAGCACAAAGCCTTGCCTCCCCGGCACTACGTGCGTTGGCACTGGTCAAGAGATCAATGGTGCCGCCACGTGTTCCACTTGCAGCATCGCCAGCACGAAAGTGTATGCCACCAGAAGACACACCTGAGGCACAACCTGTCTCAAGGGAGACGTTACCACTACTGGCGTGATTATCCGAGCGAACTCGCAGTTTTGAAGAGGCATCGTCGCTTCCCATTTCGACTCGATATCGTCCAGCCTGCGCCTGAAGGCCGGCAATGGAGTCCAGTGCAAGCGACAATGTATTTATCTGATGAAAGTCTCTCATTTTTATGTCCGTATCGGGTAAGGAGCACGAGGGAAGTACGTCGACGTGTTCTGGGAAAACGTTGCGCAATTCCTGCGCAATAAGTCCGCGGACCAATGTTTCGTTGCAGGCATGCATAGAACACCACGCTTTTTTATAACCATATGTCTGGAGCCCCACTTTGCCCAGTCGCCTGTGAATGTCATCTATGTCAGCGGCGAAAAGATCCTTTTTAATACGTTGGTCCGATCCATCGGTCGCGTCAGGTGTATTCACGTTTACGTCTGATATCAGTTCTATAATGCCACTTTCGGATTTCTCTAGACGTACACGCTTGGCTCCAATTCCAAACCCGATGCATCCATCTAAAGAGATTATTCCAAGCTCACCCTTTGAACCGGCAACAAGCTCAATGTCTCCTTGACTCAAGCACGCTTCCGCGGATGTTTCATCCCCTTTCATCCCTTTCATCGAAAGAGTGCCCGCGTCGCCAGTGGCGCACAGAGCGTCGCCAGTTGCACACGCCTCCGAGTCACGCATCCCCGTGGCGGTGGCATGGCCAGCGCTTGCGTCAGAGCTTGTGCCTGATTGAAGACTCACGGTGCCACCGTTCCCTGCGGAAGTGCCAGTTAATATGCTGACAATTCCTGTGTCTGCTGACGATAAAGAGTCCGAGGTTGCAATGCTCACAGCTCCCGTGGCACCGCTGTCTGTTTTCCTGGACGACACGTTTACCTCCGGCGCGGTCGTTTTCTTTCCAGCGCGCATGTCAATGATACCCCTGTCTCCAACCCTCAGTATCCCAACGTTATTTGCAGCGCCAGTCGTAACGAATATGCTGTTTCCCGACGCAGCACATGCCTCCCCGCCGGTGCTACTTTTGGCTGCAGCCGCAGCAACGCGCACAGTGTCACCTGTGAAACGCACATCACCGCCGTGACCTTCCTTTGAAACGTTTGCGCAACACAAACATGCTGCGGCCTCGGTACCACCAGTGATGGCTATGTCACCAGCAGGACCCGACTCTATCACGGCCGACGCACTGGCATCAGCCTTGCCCATGGCCATTTTCACGCAGCCACCATGAGTTTCTGCATTGCTGGTTCTTAGCGTTGTCCGCCCATGAGGCCCTGCGCTGACTCTGACAGCACCGGCGGTCGTAATGATTCGAGCGGCACCGCCTGTCCCGCCACGAGAGCTTGCACTCGAAACCAGAACTCCACCGCTTGAAGCTACACTTACGTTGCCTCTCTTTTCTACCATGCACTCTATGTCCCCCACACTACACGAGCTCCCGGTTTCCACGAAAACGGCACCTGCTCTGCCCGCGGTCCCGGAGCCAATGAATACTCTGCCTGTAGCTCTAGATGCTGCCTGAGATTGTATCAAGACGCCACCCGTCAAAGCCACATCGCTAGTACCCGACGTGAGCTGAAGGGAGCCGCCAGTGACCTTATCCGTGCTCCCGGCGCCCAACGAGATCACAGCAGCCCCGAAGCCCGATTGGCCACAGGCAAAGCTTAAATCGCCTGAAACGTAAGCAGAATTGCCAGTTGCGAGAAGGACGGACCCAGACCGTTTTTGTCCTGTCCCAGTACGCACAAAGATGCGACCGGATTTTACCGCAGTAGGACCGTTAGATGTCTCGACGTTCACGTCACCACCAAAATATCCCGATCCACCTGAAGCGGCTGACACCTGGATGGACCCACCCGAGCCGACACGTGAAAACCCGGCAGCAAACGAGGCGCTGCCACCACAAAAACTTGAGTCATCGTCCCCAGTGACCTGCGAATGACACGGATAATAAAGAAAAAGGTCAAGGACGCGGCAAATCAGGTGGTGACATTATGCGTAGCGCCAGCAGTTACACAAATGGATGCGCCTTGGCCTACCTGAGACTGACCAGCAATGATGGTGAAGTTCCCTCCGCAGGTTCCATTTCCCGTCTCCAGAGAGAAGGTGCCAGAATTCAAAGCTGACGCGACATTTTTGCTACTCCCACTGTCTGTCGCCAGGGAGATATATCCTGACGTGCCCTCCTCCAAAATTTCACCTTGACACGCACCTGAAATCAGGGCCATGCCCTCGGAGGCTCCCGCGTTTCCAGTGCCAGAAGTCGGATTCCACAAGCCCCCATTCAAGCGAACATTTCCGCCACACGCGCTGGAAGTCGTATTACCAATGCAGACCGCAACCGTTCCCGTCGAAGCAGAACTCGATGCTCCAGTAGATAGAATGGCGTCGCCAGATGTAGGAGGCGCACTGCCCGTTGCACATGCCAGCAAGCCGCTCGACGCTGCGTCGCCCGTTGAGACCCGTGCGGATACATTCGAGGCCAGACCGCCCATAGCAGTGAGTTGACCGCCGATACCACTTGATGCAACCGAACCAACAATTGCGATTGTGCCAGAGCCAGAGCCAGAGCATATCGTAAGGGCGCCTGCAGCAACTGTCAAGTCACCGCCCATATCACTAGTGGCAGTCCCGCTCGCAAGGATTAAACTACCTGAGCCAGCACTTGAGCCGACACGCGAAGTATTAAAATATATCACTCCAGTACCTTGGGCAGTCGATGATCCCGTGACTAGAGCGACGGTTCCGGCGACGGCCTGCTGGGTACTACCCGAGGATAGAGAAAGATTGCCGGAGAAGTCTCCTGAACCTGAAGTCAGGTTGAGGGAGCCACCGGACCCCAGAATAGAGACGGCTCCACCGGAGGTGCCTCTCCCTGCCTGCGGAGACAAAGCTGCATTAGACTCTGTAAGAGAATTAGTAGTACCCCCGACTGTAAAGCAGATGTTGCCACCATCACTTCCTGCATCACCTGCTAAAAGTGAGAAGTTGCCAGATGCAGACGTATCTGCTGCCCCAGAGCGCAGGAATAGATCCCCTGCTTCGAGCCGCGCGCTCCCACTCGTTGTACCACCGCACCCAGAGCAGATGGATACACTCGCAGCGATCCCCGCACCCATTCCGACAGCCACGCACATAGCAGTACCAGTACCTGAACCTCCAGAGCCGACGAGCAAGCTAATCGCACCGCCCTGGTCGCCCGTAATCGCATTACCTGAGCTGAGGCGCAGCATGCCCGAGTTTCCGGTCCCTGTATGCGCGGTCGAAGCATCGAGTGCACCTGTTTGGGCGTTTGTGTGCGCCGAGGAAAGACTAGCTGTTCCCATCTGAGAGGACCGCCCTTCCCCGCCGAGGCACTTGACATCACCACCCACATGGAGTTTCGAAGACCCGCCCGTGACCACCAACTCTCCACCTCCAGACACCGACTCCTTAAGCGTTCTCAGTGAAACCGCGCCCCCTGATTGGTAGGCATAACCAGCCACCGCGATAAAAGTTGCAGTCTCACCACAAGCACTCACATTTATAACGCCAGCGGTACCCGCCGCTGCGTTACCTGATTTAATTATGATTGATCCGGAGGTTCCTGACGTTGCGGTACCACTCTGAAATTCAAGGCTTCCACTCGAACCCATCTCGCCTCCTGAATTAGCTGACGCTACAAGTACCGCTCCGCTACAGTGTGCACTTTCGCCAGAGCGCAAAATCACAGAACCTCCCGTGCAAGTTCCGCTCGTTCCGCCAGTAAGTGTGGCAGCTGCACCGGCGCCACTGTGTGCACAACCACAAGTAACGCATATTTCGCCCGGTTGCTTACCTGCACCTGTTGCGACGACTACTGGCCCAGAATCCTTCGCGGCATTCCCCGTGCAGATACTTACTTGCCCTGTGCAGGCGCCGGTGCTTGATAGGCAACTCATGACCCCGCTCCGAGTTTTTGACCCCCCTGACTCAAGGTTAACGCCCCCACCTCGAATAGTGCTTCCGCTACCGGCGTCTAACAGAATCTCACCGCCCGAACCATCCTTTGCTAAGGTGGCACCAGCCAGTACCGCCAAATTTCCAACCAGCCCGCTTGAATTGCCGGTCTCGAGAACGACTGGACCGCTACTAGTCTTGGCTGCGCCAGTTGAAATGACATAGGTGCCCGTGGCGTAACCAGAACCTGTTGATGCGTTTAGGTTGCCAGAAATTAGATTCCCGCTCCCGCCCAAAATGGTAGCCGAGCCACCGTTTCCTGAAGCTGCAGAACCCAAGCGCACCTGGACACTACCACCGATCCCATTCGTGGCACTGCCGCCGCTCATTATCATTTTTCCGCCAAAAACCCCGGCACCGCCAGCGGAGCCCACTACCCGACCACCCTGATCTCCGATACCAGCCATAGCAGTCACGCCCCCACCAGCTTTTGCATCTCCAGCAGCAAGGGCCACTGCGCCGCCGTCTGGTGAGTCTGAAGTGCCGGTCACGAGCCGAACCGCACCACTCGATTCTCCGGAAGTCGAGTGGCCAGATAGCCATGTGATGTTTCCAGAGTTGACTGCGGTGGTGGACATGACCTTAATTGTTCCGCTGTCCTTGGCCGCGCCACTCTGTAAGCAAACGCCACTTGCTGAATTGTCCGAACTTCCACCGTCCGCAACTATAGCATTTTTTGCCTGTCCACGCTTGGCGCTACCAGCAGAAAGCGTGATGCCCCGAGCCAAACTTGATTCGGTTGGTTTTGAGTTTCCTGTAATGAATTCCACAGTTCCTACATTGCCTGACGCAGCATTTCCCGTTACAAAGGCGAATTTCCCGGTCGCATCGATGCCCCCCTCCACGACGTCAGCTGTTCTAAAACAAGCGAACCCAGAGATACCGATAATACCGGGGCCAGTTGCGAGGGACACGATACCACCGCTATCCGCGCCGCCGCCCGTGGCTGTCACGTTTCCACCGTCAACATCCTGCGTGGCTGATAATGCTGCGGCGATTGAAAGGTCACCTCCCCTCGCACCACCATTACCAGCAGTCAAATTAATGGCACCAGCCGCAAACGATGCCGCGGCTGGACCCGTGGCCAGAATGACGCTCCCACTAGTGGCCATATCAGACCCTGCAACAGCGTGACCGGCTCGACAGTTTACACCGGCGGATGTCGCTTGAGCTTCACCTACACGTGCCAGGATGCCCCCAGTACTTCTTACGGTGGATTCTCCAGTGGCAAATAAGAGTTTTCCACTCGAGGTGGAGGGTATGCATTTGTTAGCAGTGAGTAGAGTAATGTTGCCGCTTGTTGAGCCGGAGCCGCTCCGGGCTTCAACTGAACCACCGACAGTGTTGGAAGATCTACCTGCTGTTGCGGAAATGAAGCCACCGATAGCGTTCGTGTCTTCTTCTGCCCCGCCTGCATGCATCATGAGGTCAATAGCGGCGCCACTTGAGCTGGCATCGCCAGTTGAAAAGCATATCGTCCCAGAGTCTGCACTTACCGCTGCACCGCTCGCAACGAGAATACTTCCAGATGCACACGTGGGTCCGTCGGTTTCGACGCCCAAGTTGCCTGACGACTGATGCATAGCTCCACCAGACACGGCTACTGCACTGCCTCCGAGACTCCCGGAACTTGTTTCGCCAACCGAAGTGCCTGCTGTTAAATTAATGGCACCACCGGAACCAGCGCTGCCCGCCCCGTTGGCCAGAGCGACATTACCACTGCGCCCACATGCGGCACAACCAGTGATCAATAATGCCCTGCCAGATCCGCCAGAAGTAGCAGTTCTCGTGTCGCAAAAGATTGCGCCCGAAGTTCCACAGGTCCCAGCATTCTCGGTGTTGAGGTATACGGCACCGCTGGTGGTAGTCGTCGAGGCACCTGTGGCGATTATGACAGCACCACCAGACGAGGCAGGAGCCTCGCTGCTGCCCCCAATCAACCCAGCGGAACCTCCAGGTGCGCCATTTGACCAACCGGCCACCGCAATAGCGCGACCGCCGGCCCCTGTGGAAGGTTCGATATTGTCACCACCTGCTGCACGTACGAAACCACCGTCGGCAAATTCACCCGATGCTATCCCTCCAGAACAAGAAAAGTCACCGGCGCTCGCAGAACCAGTTCCAATCAAGAGCATTAAGGAACCAGCTACGCCGCCAGTCGCAATACCCGTTGAAAGTTCTAGAGACCCAGATCTACTATCAGTAGATCTTCCAGTACGACAAAGAATACGACCCGACACCAAACTGGCTGGACACGTCGTGACGTAAATATCGCCTGAGGTTGTTGACATCGATTTTCCGGAAGATATATAGATAGCCCCGCCATTGTAGCCGTCGTCCCCCTGGCAGCCGCCGCCTGATCTCAATGTTGCGTTGCCACCGGCTCCGCTTGTACCCACCCCTACACGAAAATCTATAAACCCTGCGGTACTTTCCAGGGCGTCTCCAGACAACAGAGACAGCATGCCCGAATTCCCGCCGCGCGCAGAGCGCGCAGAAGTCGTACCTGTTGCAAACCACATGGCACCAGACACGCCTGATTTACCAGCATTTGCAGTGTAGAGCAGAATACTGCCGCTAGAACTCTCGCTCCCCCAGCCCGATCGTAAATCTATGTCGCCCCCCACCCCTTCCTGCGAGAATCCGCCGTAAAGGCGAGCACTACCGCCGACATCAGTGCCGGCGCACCCCCCTGCTGTTCCTCCAGAGACATAAATGGCACCGCCCGAGCCGCCTTCTGCGTCGACTGCAGTACCAGGCCCACCGCGAAGACAGACGTCGCCACCGTTGGCAGCAGCGTCTTCTGTCTCACCCCCACGGATCGACACGGCACCACCTGCTGCCGAGTCACCGGACCCAACAGCAAGGTCAATATCACCACCAATACCTACAGTCGCAACTCCGGAACTGACCAATGAGTGACCCGAGTTCCCAAATGAAGCTGATCCAGTCCTCGCGATGGTGCTTCCAGATGCGCCGTCGCAACCAGCAGAAGCGGTCGCGACACGGCAGATGCCCGAAGAGGTCAATGTACCGTATCCAGAAACAAAGTTGAATGTACCGCCCGAAGAGTATGCAGCCGTCCCGCCATACGCACGTACATTTCCGCCAACATCATCCTCCTTACAAAGTCCGGACGCTTCACCTCCACATACGTAGACACCACCACCGCTACCACCGCCATAGCCGTATGTGCTGCTACCGTGACCAGCTACGATGCAGACTGCACCGCCGATAGCCTCGTCAGCGGAGCTTTCGCCGGCAAGAGCGAGGACATCACCACCATCGCCCGAGTTGCCCACGCCAACAAATATCTCCACCGATCCGCCCATGCCTTGCGTGGCTAGACCCGACGACGTGATAAATCGGCCTGACGCTCCATCAGAAGTTGTGCCTGTAGCAAAGTGGATCGATCCTGAAACCCCTGACATGCCGGCATTCATGGTATCCAAGGAAAAAGTTCCGGATGTCGTCATTGCTGATTGCCCAGATACCACTTGCACAGCCCCCCCCGTCTTATCTGCCGCACCACCACCGCTGGCCGCAGAGGCGCTCGTACTTGAAACTATCACGACATCACCCGCAGTACCTGAAGTCCCACTTCCAACTGCAAGGTGGACGTACCCTGCACGTCCCCGGGTGGCAGTTGATGTGACTACCCGACACGACCCAGTTGCGCCACCAGCAGCTTCCTCATCAAGTCCCGTTGCACCGGTCGAGAGATCAACGGCACCAGACACACCAGCCTCACCGGCGTTTGCAGTTGCGAGATCAATGACACCCGAAGACCCTCCTTCACCATAACCACTGCGCGTTAGCAAGGAGCCACCACAGCCCGTTCGTGCAAATCCACCAACACAAGAAACGCCGCCACCATCGTCAACGAAAGCTCCGCCTGCTGCACCTCCCCCCAGAACACAAATAGCACCACCACAGCCTCCACCGCTGATCTCGTTGTCGGAACTTCCTTCACCGGCAGAGATAGATATGGCACCACCCACCATGGCGTCTGCCGTGGTCTCACCTGCAATTACGATGACACCACCACCATCACCCGAATCGCCTATACCAACTCGCAGCCAGATGTTTCCGGCGCTGCTCGAGGTCGATGAGTCACTGCCACTATTGCAGCTGGCTTCGCCTGAATATAGGGAAACACAACCAGAAGCACCATCACTTGCCGTGCCCGTTTCTATACTGATCCTACCAGAAGTCCCTCGCGCCCCGCCATCCGGAGTAGCCACATCTAGCCGCCCCGAAGTCGTGACCGTAGACGATCCAGCAACAAGCCCTAGGTAACCACCAGTAGATTCGGCCGAAGTTTGACCAGCTGCCATTTGTCCAGCTCCACCTTCGCTTGAGTCCCCTAGACCAACATGTACAAAAATAATGCCACCAGTGCCGGAGGTAGCTGATCCAGAGGCCAAAAATAGATATCCGCTGCATCCTAGGGCACTTGATCCCGTCGAAAGGGCGATAAGTCCGGAGACACCCTCGTCAGCCACGTTACCCGAGCTCACTAACAAAGGACCCGACGATGCAGCACTAGCCGCTGTCGTTCCTAAATGAACTGCCCCTCCGTAGCCTGTGTGCGCACGCCCACCTTGCGCGACAACACCACCACCGAAGTCTGCAGCGCCAGTTCCGCAGGCCACACCACCAACAACATCTACTTCTCCGCCATCACCACCATCATTGCTGTGCGAGCCAGTGCCATCACCGGCAAGGACTCGCACGGCTCCACCAATGTGCGCCCAAGCCATCGTTCTCCCCGCCGCGAGATCAATCGTACCCCCGTCTACACAAGAAGATGCTCCCGTTGAGACAGATATTGCGCCACTGATACCGCCCACCACTGATCCTGTCTTAACACCAACAATCCCACTTGAAGCCCCGCACCCACGGCCTGTAGTCAGCAAAAATCTGCCGCTTGCTGCGATTGCAGAGTTCGTAGCAATAATGGCATCGCCTGTGCCGCTGCCGCGGGTAGTAGCGCCAGCGTCGACCCTAATTGTGCCGCCACCGCCTTCAGTGGAACTTCCGCCGGAAATGCAAATGGGGCCTCCGCGATCACCAGACGCTGCACCGAAGGCCATACCTCCAAGGACCTGGATGGATCCACCATCGCCACCAGATGCTGCATCCGAAGAGCAACCGGCTCCACCGACTACGCTGATGTCACCACCAGTTGCTCGCCCTGCGCCTGATGCAATGCCGACTGTCGTCCCGTCATCGACAGCACTCGTGCCAGCAAGAGCCAAAGCATCACCCGCATTTGCGCCAAATAATCCGTCGCCGGACCGTAGCGCGATATTGTCTTTGGTATTCCTCCCGGTGGCAAGGTGAATTTTGCCACTGTGACCACTCAACGCTGCGTTTGTTGTCATCAAGCGGCAGGTGCTGTCCATATCAGTTGCAGAAGCGCTACTCCTGACCGCCACAGAGCCACCCGCCGCGGTACCGTACCCCCCAATAGCGTGTATGCATCCACCACTTGAGTCAAGGCCACTACCTGCTGCGGTAAAAATAGAAGAGCTTGGCGACGAAGCACCGCCGCCAGCCGCACAATTGATTTGTCCGCTACAACCATTTGACATGGAAAAATCAACCGCCCCCCCAGCGGACGCACCTGGGCCTGCACTTAGGGCAATGCGCCCAGCTACTTCGGCAACACTTCCAGTTACACAGACAGGGCCGGCATCTGCGGTCGCATTGCCCGTGGTTGCGGCAAAACTTCCCGTCTGCGAGACACCGCAACCAGTCTGCGCAGTAATCCTTGATCCGTCATGATGTGAGCACGGCGTGTCAATAATGCAACTACCTGTGGCCATTCCAGCTGACATTCCGGTCCCCAGTACAGTATCCGCTCCGTCTCCACCGACAAGGCACGTTATCCCGGCCTCTATGTGTATCCCTGCTGCGGTAAATTGTCCAGAACCACCTGCGAGGCTGACAGACCCCCCATTCTTTGTCAGGCTACGACCGGCAGACAGACTGATTGCACCAGACCTACCTCGTGTTGAACCACCAGTGTCCACCGCCACAGGGCCGCTCGGTCCGTTGGGACCTGAATTTTTTGTCTCAAGAAACACGTGACCAGACTGATGTTCCCCAGTTCCAGTGAGTATTGTGGTGGTTGAAGAGACTGTGGCTTCTGTGTAGCCACCCTGTAAGCAAATAAAACCGCCCTCACCCATCTCTTCCGCTGTGGCACCTTGCACAACAACAGCACCGCCACGTCCCACAAGCGAAGACGAGGCATTTCCCGCTTCTAGCTTTATATCACCACCAGGGTGACCAGTTCCCGACTCAATTGCTACATCAGCTCCAGCGCGGTGATAAGTAGCACCCGTATCCAAAGCAATGGACCCAGAAGTCTGCGGAGTGCTGCCAGTCTCAATTGATATTTCGCCGCTGCTCGCAGAGTCTCCACTTTTAATGAAGACGCTGCCAGAATAGCCATCGGTTCTGCTAGTATCTGCCGTGGTAACTGAGAGGTCGCCCGAATTACCGGTACTAAATATAATTTTGCCGGGTGAGGTCCCACTACGACCGGCTTCTAGTATCACCTGCCCCCCAGCCCCAGATCCAGATGCCCCAACGGCTAGAGAAGCCGTGCCAGCAGCGCCAGAACACGCCGCACCAGTTGCAAATTGCACATCGCCAGTCGCACGTGAGCTAACTCCAGTGACAAAACTAAGGGTACCGCCACCTGCAGCATCAAGACGTGCACTACCACTCACTCCCTGCTGACTATAGCCTGTTATTAGTGCGACAGCTCCGCCTGTGCCGGTAGATGAAGCACCTCCAAGAAATGTAAGCCCACCCCCCGTGCCTTCGCGCGCAGCTCCACTAGCAACTTGCACTGTGCCAACAACACCATTCTTTTCAAGAAATCTATACCCTGCACCACTGCCCGCGGAGAGGCTCATCTCACCGCCTCCACCTTGGAGCTCATCGCCTCTGCCTGATTCGAGGATGAGAGCGCCGCCAGCAGCGTTCACGCCTTCAACTTCACCTGCAGCTATAGAAACGTCACTGGCTGAGCCTAGCCTAATGGCTTCGTCGGAAACAACGAGTTCAAACGCCCTCCCCGAAGAGTGTAGCTGGCCACCACCGAAAAGGCCATCCGGTTCCAAGATGAAGTCACCCACAACTCGCGTTTCGGGAACCCAAGTAGTTGGACACGGTGCATCAAAAGTTGTTCCGTGACATTCACGTGTAAAAATGGCGCTTATGTCTAAACATCGCTGGTCGGATGCACACCAGGCACATGACTCAGCGGCTACACAGCTTCCACAATCCAAATAGTCGTCACAGGCAGGCTCTTTAGGGCAACTCGCGCTGTCCTTCAGCAAGGTGTGACACTGCGAGTTGTCTGTGGGTCTGTCGGCGTCGCCGGAAATGCAAGTCGCCGTCGATAGGCAAAAAGCACACCCGTCGCGGCTTGCGCACTCCCGGCAAGTCGCTTCTAGCCCAGACACGCCGTTCAAGTCCAGGTCCAAGAATTCGCACTCTGCCCACGTCACCAATGGTAAGGCATAGCTGAGCACAAGAAATAGCCCATTGGAACGCGTCGCCATAGCATCAAAAAATTGAACATGTATCAATCAAATACACGATACCCACGGGATTATTTATGTAGGGATCCCTACAAGGCTACATATGCCTCAGGCCACATATTATTACGATATTTGGGGAAAAGCGAATAGACGCCACGAAGGCTGGGGACTAGGCCCTTGGGTGTGCAGGGTACGTCTCGCTCGCCTCCGGCATATAAATTAAACCCCAGGGAGGCCTAATAAAAGGCAACTTGAAGGGGGCCCGGCCGGGCGCCCGGGCCGGCGACCTATTTTAGGAGCCTTTTCTTCGCCTTACGGGCCCCAGAGTGTAAGCGATCGTACATAGACGGGGGTTCGTACCCTCGCCCGCGCCTCGAGACCCTTCTTTTGCTCGTTGGGGTGATTTTGGTCGACCACGACGACCGTCTCGACGGTCCTGTCCGCGACACATAATACGGCACTATCTCCAGCTTCCCGACCGCCCGAACGCGGCCACAGTGTCCGGGGGTAGCCCACGCACGTGCTCGACCCACTGTCGCGGCGCGGGCATGCCATCTGGCGATTTCTGCTACATCGCGCCGTGGGGCGGTACGCCGCATATGATCTCAGCGACGGAATTGGTGCAGATAGCCGCCTCAGCGTGTTCCACTGGCTTCGGTACCTTCTTGGGCAGTCTCGGCTCCGCAATTTTTTTTCGCAGGGGGCCTTGCCGGGGCCGTTACGGGCGTTTCGAAGGGCCGAGCTTCAGGACACTTAAACTTTTGCGCATCGCGTGCGCACTTGTCACGGCTACCACGGCTGTGGAGCCTTGGCTATGGGCTTTCTAACGCGCCATCCCGTGACAAGTGCGCACGCGATGGCGCTGAGCTAGGCGGATGTAAAGCCCCCACTGCGCCTGCCCCAGACTAGCTTTTGTAATTTGTTATGACCGCGTGCTTTGGCCGTATCGTATACTCGGAGCAGGCCGCCCACTCATTACCGTGAGCGCCGGCAGCCGGGCGGCGCTATGCAAAAAACGCGGCAGCAAATGAGCCGCGTCTCGCCGAGAAAATGGGCAAAAACATTAACGCGATCGCCTTTTTTGGCGCTGTTTCGAGCTGATCGGGCCCTGCAGCGTCGGATAGCATCGTTCATGTGGCCGCCGGCGATCCGAGACACTTTACCGTAGCAGTGGCCCATCAGATTTCGGCCTATGCGTCGTCCGCGTTTCTCGGCCGTAACGCGCTTCGGGCGAATATCGCGCCGCAAGCGCGCCACTTTTTCTAGGGGCCTGCGCAGCTACCACGGCGGGCGCATACGGGCCTGTTTTGAGGGCCACCCTGCCTCAAACGGTTCTTATTAGGCCCGGATAAGCAAATAATAGCTTTAATTACTAAACGGGTCGTCAACTTTGAGCGATCAGAGGACTGTATTATCCCGTTCGTGGCGACGGCAGACCTCGGTTAACTGGTATGGTGCGCCGCCCCATACACTCCCTCCGAGTCTGCCGTCGCCACAAACGGACAACCCCTCTCGCAAGTTTTACTGATACCGACGCGGGTTTTGTCTCTCGAGGCTCGACCTCATAACTTCGCACCACCCGATCCGTTTGTTCCCATTCCAGTGGCAACTATGACTTATTAAGGTCCCTCTAGAAGTTGGGAGGGGTTTCCGGACGATACGACGAAAATAAATTTTGCCTGTCTGGGCCTATTCTTATGAAAGGTATACTAGGTCACTGGCAATACTAGGTCGAATTACTATTCAATTAGGCGCGTTTGGTAAGAGGAGGGAGTCATTATGAAATCAAATACTACTAGTAATACTATAGAGTAGAGAGAGAGAGTATTAATAATTCATCCTAAGAAGGCCTCCTCCAAAAGGTATCAGTAGTTGCGATATTGTGCATAATCACTTGGCAATCCATTAGCATGATTACTTTGTATCGTTAAGCTGACTCAATGTGAAGGGAGTAAACCGCGTGCCATCTGCTTTGTAGAACTTGTTTTGAAACTCTACCCAGTGAAGGCGAAGGGCGTGTAGGAAACACTCCAGAAGATCCATCGCAAGCAGGACGGCGGCGGTCACAACGGCAAATATAGAGTATGCTGCGAAAATAAATAAACTGCTATTAGCATTGATGGCAGCACGCATGATTTTCTCCCAGAAGACTTGAGCAAGTTCGGTGTGTGCAAGGGAAAGTGCCCAGAGTCGAAGATAAGACGCAGTGTTTGACACCATCCCAAGAACAAATTCTATAGTTTCAATGCTCTGGTGAATGAGCACTTCAGAGAAGGAATGTACTTCTTCGGATTTTTGATCCTCACTAGAGCTGCTATCTTGATCCATTTCAATTTGGGTACTAATTAGCTGACTTACGTCAGCAGCGTGCGATGCATGTTGGAAATATATGTACACCGGCTTGCCAAGTAAAAGGACTGGCACAGAGAGGAATGCTATGGCGAGGAGAGCAGACTGCGTAGATCCCTGTCCACTGTACATTGGCTCATCAACAACACCTGGATTAAGGGCGATATTGATGAGCTGATTGATAAGATTGGGTGGTGCGCAACCACCTGTGTCACCACCAAAATTGAGGGCGCATTTATGTTTTAGGGCGTCACCATCTGAGCAAGGACGCTGATCAAAGGTTAAGCCATCATCTCCGCAGCTGCCCATGAGTTGGCGCCTATCCCAATTAATGGCCCATTTGGTAAAGATAAGAGCTGCCATATAGACAAAAAGGCAAAAGTCAAAAATGATCATGGGCATAAACTCAAGCCAAAAAACTGCACGTTCGCGGAAATAAAGAGCGTTGAGGCCTTTCAACAAGATCCCACCAGTCATTTGCACGACACCAAATATCACAGCAGTTTTCATTTTCATGGAATTGAAAAACAGAAGCTCGTTTGCAGAAATGTGCCAAGCTGGATCGACACCAAATGGATAAATGGTGCTTGTTGATCCATATGGCGCTGATAAATTTGCTTTGGCTCCTCCATCAATTGAATTGGCCACGCTGGCCACGCTGTCTTTGCCTTCCCAGTAATACCCAGAGTTAAAAAGCGCCAATGCTAGAGAGAAGCAATCATTGTAGACAAAACCAACATAGATGGCACATAAGCCCATGGTGATCAGCATATATCTGGAGGCATAAACACCGCCAAGCATTTCGTTCTCGCCGGCAGAGCTTGAAGACCTCCTGTACGCTGGATGCGTGATAAGTAAATATATCCCCCCTAGCAGGATGCAGGTTCCATGGCCAATGTCACCATACATCATGCCAAAGAGAAATGGGAACGTAACTGCAGTGAAGAGCGCAGGGTTGATTTCTTTGTAGCGTGGAACACCATAGGTATCAACAAATTCCTGGAACGCATAAGTAAATTCATTGACGTCAAATGAGGTGGGTGGCACCGGCCACGGCAATGGCACCTGTGAGAGCATCGATGCACCTGCGAGGTCCATTGCCGCATGCGTTTGACTTATAAGCGCGCGTGCATCTACTTCTGCAGAGGCAACAATCCACCCCTCACCACGAAGCATCCCGCTCACGTCAGCACGTAATAAATTGAGCACATGATAAATGGCTTTCTCTCTGAGCACAACCGTTTTCCATTCACAATAACGTCGCGCCAAGCGTGAACAGAGAGCAAGACGCAACTCTCGATTCTTCAAGAGCACCTCCCGCGCCTATATGAAATCATATTTAGATAATTATGACGCACAGAACATCCTATCACGCAGTAAGGCGGCATCTGCGAGCTCTGAGGTGGTCTCGCGAACAATTAGACTCAGTTGACTGGCATTTCCTAGTGCTAGGTGGTCTGGTACAGGGTATTGACGGGCACCAAATGCATCACAAATTTTGTTGATGATGGCACAGATGACTTCGGATTTAAAGAATACAATGAAAACAATCTTGAATTCGGGTTTGCCCGAAGCAGCATCTGCTATTGGTCTTTCTACTTCTGCAAAGCGCACAAAGCAATTTCCGCGCGTTGAGCGGAACAGCATTCGCTCAAAACGAGATTTCTCATCAGCCTTCAATATGCCCACGGTCGAAGAAAATTTCATTTCACCCTCAACGACATTCTGAAAACTCCCGCCAGCAAGGCCTGAGACAAACGGGTGCTACGGTACCTTGTGCACAATAGGAGGAGGCACCTGAGTGGCCTCGGCCAGTATCTGCGAGAAGAGGCTGCATTCCGTCTTCAGAAATAGCTGGTGCACTATAGGCACTAATCAGAGGATTTGCTGTATCTAGTTTTGAGCTGGTTACATCTGCTTCCGCCGCGAGGAACATCCTGCCCTTTTCTAGACATTCTTGAAACTCCACCTTTTCATTATATTTGAGTGTTAACTCATTAGAATAAGTGTTGAGTTCGAGTAATTGTGTTTCATATTCCTCGAGTTCGGCCTCAAGCGTGTCCAATAATAAAGCACTTGATCTGCGGTAACTTGTGAAACATAACAGGCATTTAGTTCTCTCACGTACCGCGAACCTGTAGTTTTTGTCGTGATTGTCTCCATTTCAAGGGTATGGCTCGTCGATCTGTGATTTAATCAAAGAATAAAAGGAACACATAAAGGGAACACATGCTTACGTGATTTGCAGTCCAAAGGCTTCAATCTCTTTAAGAATAAAGCGCAGCTTCCGCTCAAGCTCATCACACCTGGCATATAGATGGAATGCTAATCTATCTTCTACTCCTACCTTTTAACATAATTCACATAGCGCCGTTGGAAAGCAGTTTGCTCGGGGTTAAGATCTGTGAACTGCAGAGCACTGAGTTCTCCCAGGTTATGCACACACTCGTGGGCCGCATCCTCGCTCAAGATTAGAGAGACGTATTTCATATCGCGCGATCGCCACCATGACCCCATGCTGTGCCACTATTGCGGCGCGGCGGCTACAGCAGCAGGGTCTGCCCCAGACTATCTCAGTTCCTAAACAAAACCTAACCCTTGCCACGATAGTTAGTGGAAAGCAATAGACGCCGCCCGAAGGCTGGGGACTAGACCCTTGCAAAATCAACTTAAACTGTGGTCGAGTCACTGGCAGGCAACTTGTAAAGGTCACTGGCACCCAACACTGGCATTGAATGGCTGCCAGTCACGGTGTAGACACCAATGCCCAGGGTGATGACTCAGCCCCCGGGATCATCCGACTCGGAGTCGGCCCGGGCCGCAGGGGATTTCAAGTTTGGTGGAGGTTTTTCACAAGCGACCCGTCCGCCCACCGCAGTGTCTCCGCCAGCCGTCTCGCGACTCTAACTCAGGACTGAAGTATCTGTTGGAGCGTATAGTAAAGGTTTATGAAATTGGCCCGTCACAGCAACCCGTATGCCCCACTATACGCTAAAAAACTAGGGATAGATACTAGTGCGCTAGAGGCTATACAGCCTTACGACACGATCGTTTTTGACGCAGCAGCACATTCGTTCTCGCTGCTGTCTGTTCGCAGGCTGTTCATACGTCGTCGACTGACTCTCAACCAACTCTTGTGGCTTGGGGCTGCGCGGAAGTCACAAAACGTTTTACCGCCAATAGAATTTGGTGGGTTACTGGCTGTTCTCGGCGTTCTCGTGGTCGATTCTAACGCAGTAAACTGCGAATGACGTGTTCCGATGTGGTGAATCGATGAGCCATAGGACTTGTTTTAATCGGAGCAAAGCCTGATACAGTAGGACAGCGCAAGACAACTTTCTCAGCGACATGGCAATTTGGACCGCTACTATTGATTTGCACCGGCCCTAGCACCACCCGTCACCCATAAGATAGATCAAAAATGCATCATGCGTGAATCAAACAACTGCTTGTCACTTCTTAGGAAAACGGAAACTATGAAAGTAAAGCGCCAGAGCGGTGCTTTCATGGACGCTCCTTGGCTGAGCTAGACTTAGCTACTGGTCATGTGAAAGCAGAATCAATGGAGTTTATCATGTGACAGCCAGTCAGAGGGCAGTCAAAATTGAGTGGCAAGCTACACCGGTGGCACTTTGACCCTTTTGCACAACTGTGCACTTTTAACTGGGCTGGAACACCATCAAGAGGAAAAGATCTATTAACAAAACCACTAGCATAATAGTTAAAAGGTCCCATCAGGACAGGGTACCCTGAGAGTACGCAGCGTGTGGCAGCATAGAGCCGTGACTGAAGTGAGACTAGAGTCTGCGTTTCACGACAAAAGTGTTTCGCGGTGTTTGCCGATGCTGCCATACAAGTCCGGGTAGATATTATATGGTGATCGGAATCCGTGAGACATCCTTCTATTTCAGCTTTAAAGGTATCGATGACAATGAAGTCGGGGAAAACTAACAGCATGTCTTCTATTGAAAGAAACCGAGACTCTTTGAACGCACGACCAGACTCTGAAATTGCTAACCTGAGTGTGTGAAGTGGAGTGCAGCAATTTCGACATGCGCTGTGATAAACGATCGGTCATTGATGATGTGCTTTACGACCGCCAACCAAAGGCGCCTATTATCGTTATGCAATGAGATAGATAGATTACAAGTAAGTGAAGATCACTTACTTCTTTAGAGCCTGTGGGACCTCTGGAAAATTGACTAGGTCCTTAGCCAGAGGGATGTCGAATTCAAGTGCCAGATCGACTGCATCTTCATACAACCCCAACTTTAGGAAAAGAGACGCAATGAAGACAAGCAATGATTTGGAATTAAATGCGCGCAAAGCGGATTGAAGATCGAAAAGGCGCAATAGCCAAGCGTCGAGATAACCACACGAAGCAGCAACATCATGGATTTTGGTACAGAGCAGGACAACGAAATGAGCGAACGCAGAATCGTAACGGATCGGTGTGTAGTCTATTTGTTTCAAGACATCTGATTGTCTCGCAGAATGTGAAGCGTGCGATTGAATGCAAAAATTGCTTTTTATGTCGCTTCGCAACAAACTGGTTAACACTCTTGAAATATCTAAGCTAAAATCACCCTCCGCAGTTATGCATGGCATCATTGAACTGTCAAGCAGAGAAATTGAAGTTTCAAACAATAAATCCTCAACTTGTAATTTCAACAGGTTAAATATAGTGCTCCAACCTACGGATTTGTCCTTTCTCAAAAACTTAGCAACCTTACTATCTGATGCATACTATTTTTATCAATGAGATGCAAAATGACGAGATCAAATGCTTTCACCGCCCCAGCAATGCTAGCTGCCCCATCACAATTGTGGCTGGATACAAGCTGGAATACTGTCCTGATATGCAGCATGTTTATGTACCCAAGAAGGAATAATTGAATATTGCCTTTCAAATCTGGATAATCAGCATGTTTCGCCTGGAGCATTTCTAGTAGCCAAAAGCAGACAATAACCCATTGAACTGTGCCATCAGCCTGCGTCGCCAAGGCTTTCCTCAAGTGTGCGACAAGCCCAATCGCATTGCCGCAGGCAAAATGTCTCAAACTTGCCTACAGCAGAATCTCTAATATTTTTAGTTGATAAGCTCTGGCGGCGACCGCTTCCCAGGAACTGCGCCCATTCATGCGGTCCATCGAGATCTTGAGCTACCTTGCTCCTCTCTACAGCTGTAGCCAAACAGCTTGCCCTAGTGCCAGTGCGCGCACTGGTGCGCGCCTTGCATCATCTACTTGGCTCAAAACCCGACCAGGCCCGTACGACGCCCAAATACCAAGTATGAGTCTCTCCTTGGGTCCGACGGGACGCCTGGGAGAAGTATGAACACCTCTCCAGATCTGACGGCCACTAGGAACAGGAAGCTACTAGTCGAGCGCGTATAGTACTTACTATATATATGTCCCTGCCAGCCAAGTCACAGTGGCACCGTGACGGTCGAATAAGCTGACTTCGCAAATTGTATCCTGACTGCAGGTGGTCGCCGAGACCAACTGCTCACTCGAAATGACCGAGCCTGAGGAACATAGCCTCGCGCCTGCCACAGTAACGCCGGAGAGGAGCGGAACCAGGTTCCGGAACCAGATTGCCCTATTTGCACTATACGCGGCGGTCGCTGGCCGCCCCCTTTTGGCTTCTCAAAAAAATACCTTAAGGGCCTCTAACCGTAGTACAGGCTAGCGGGGGGACCTCGTCTTCGTCACGCGCCGAGCACTTGAAATAATTTTACCATTCGACATCGTGACTGCCAAGGGACCTAGCTACCTAGTACATAATGCCCTTATAGTGCACAGCACATCAGTGATAGAGATCCCCCGGAGGATTCAACCCCCTGTAGGCGATCACTATATCGCTCAAGGTTACGGGCCCACCGTGACAAGGTCTAAACAGCACGGTCGTGCTGGCCCGGTAGGGGCAGCGGCACGGCGGGCCCGCGAGACCCCCGACTACCCCGCGTTGGGTCCGCGGGAAGATCGCTTCGGGTCCGCGCCTTGACCGCGAGGCCATTTCCGCCGGGCCCGCGGCCGGATTTACCCCGCCCGCGGCCTGACCGCGAAATTTAGTCCTCCGGCTGCCCGCGGCTGGTCCGCCTCGACCGCGGCCTTATCCGCCGTCCGCGGCATCCGCAGGGTCCACGTAATATTCCGCCCCGGCCCGCGCCGGGTCAGCGTGCAGCCCGTTGTCGGTCCACGAAAGGTACGGAGCTTGACCGCCGGCTTGACCGCCGCCAACGGCAGGTCGAACTTCAAGTTGAAGTTCAACCTGGCCTTGACCGCCCGTTGCCCGCAGGTTTGTCCGCCCCGCCTGCCAAGTGGCGCCTGCCGCCCGCGGGTTTGTCCGCCGCTCGACCGCCCCGGGTCCGCGAACACCGACCCGCCTTGACCGCCCCGACCGCCGGTTCCGCGACCTTCAGGACCGCGGTGGGTCCCCCGCCGGTCCGCGCCAAGTTCTACCCTAGTCCGCCTGGAGTTTACCCCGCCCGCAGGGTCCCGCCCGCGGCCGCCCGCCGCGCCCGCGCCCTTGACCGGCGGTCCTGCCGTACCGCAAGGGCCTCTCGGGCCCAGTACCTTTGATCATCCCTACCATCATACAGTTGTGACTCTAAGGTTAGCGTGGGGCGGGCTTTATACTTAACAACCACAGATGGGCACGGAGCAAACGCCTCCCGATTAGTATTACGAAACTTGTGCCATGTACTCTTAGAATCTATACCTGGACTACCTACGGTAGGATACATTAACTATCTGGCTGGTGCGAGCTCTTGTCACTTATTCGGCTGCTTGAATCAATTGAAGTGCCGTCACATATTATGCGGGAATCACTTGTGTGTCATTTTGAAACCTTCTGACGTGATGCCACTCGAATTTAGGCATCAAAAAGTGACTTCTCTGCTTTTTTTGTCGTGGTAAATGGGCAACTGGAATCGGGCGAATTTCCTTATGATGACCTTTATGTGCGATATGGATTCTCATTTGGCCCGGATTGGACAGTCGTCGATGGTATCGAAAACGGCTTGTCGCAGATTGCGCGGAAGGCGCCAGGCTGTGATCATTCTGTTGTGTGGAACTTTCCTGTAGATATATCTTTTAAAAGTACAAACGCCCATGGTTGGCCACGCATGAGTATCTCCATCTATGGGGTTGACAGCCTCGGGCGAGACGTCGTGCGCGGCTATGGCAGCGTGCTCCTTCCACCGTCCACGTCCAGAGCTTCACATCTAACTTAATCTCACATATACTGCCTATAATGCGATAGGTTTGCAGGGGACTATGAAAGATATATCCACACCTATGTTCCCGTGCCGTCATCACTCTGGCAACGCCTTGTCTCGTGGCTCACAGGAACGTATGCTGAATTTTACGACTCAAAACTAGTCGCCCAGAGTGACAATCGTGAAGTTACGCGTGTGGAATCGACTGGTGTCGTAAAGGTAAAATTCTCTGTGCTTACTAGAGGAATGGTAGCCCTTGGTTACTCTCTTGCCCTGGGTGGTTCCATGTAACCAAAGCATACGATGCACGGACTCGATACCATTATCAGGAGTAGCTCTGCAGAGTGGAACAGACGCGTTCTCTACCAATCTCGGTCTCGGGAGCTGCAAGGAGTTTCTCTTTTGAAGGAGCAGGAGTTTCTCTTTTGAAGGAGCAGGCTAGCAAAACGATCTCTATAAACTATACTTCCTCACCTACTTGACCGCGGCACGTGTGTTGGACGTCCAAAGCCCTCGCAAGAACCAAGCAGAATAGCGAGTAACTTCCTTCATATTAACCCTTGTTTCTTATCTTCAGGCTTCTTTTGTGCCGGCATCGGAATTCCAAGTCTTGTCGGGTACAGCTAGCTGTACCCGACAAACGGGGGGCTAGTGGGCAGGGCACTAGCCCCTAGTGACATGACTCTAGTAGGGCTATAACAACCCCCTATCCTCACAGCAACACTCTTTATGTGACTGTAGAGTGATTCTATGTGAGATGGAATGCCGATTAAGTATTTTAAGTACTTTTAGTCGTGGACAAAACCCGCACGTTTTCTACTGGACAAAAAGGCCCGCGCTAGATTGTAGAGGAGCCGTCAACACGCAAGCCAACAGCGCAGCGAGATGCCGGACCATGTCCGCAGCGTCGCGGACATGCTCGAGGAGATGAAGAAGATCGTGGAGGAACCGCCGGCGAACACCAGCCAACAGGTGCTTTAAGTTCATTGTCGCACCACCGTTGTCTGAGTTTATAGTAACGTTCTCGCATTCAACCCAGAGCATCATGTTTTTTAATTTACACGGTTGGCCGATCTCAAAACTCTGGAGGTTGCAGATTCGAACTTTTTCCCGGCAAAACGGACATGACACAAAAACGTTAAATCCATTCATCAGTGAAATGTCCGCTTTGAGGAGCTTCAAAGTGCATTTTGGACACAAAGGATGCTTGCAACATTGACAGAAATGGGAAGCCACTTTTTCGCAACCAAAAATGTCACACGTCGGTGTGTTTTTTGGAATGAGAACGTTTAATCCGCCCTTAAGACGCAGAACATTTGCCTTTCGATGTTTCCGACCTCCGCGACGACGCGCTGACGACGGCATGTTTTTTTTTATGGGCTGCTTTGTTGAACTTTTTTTGATAATTACCAGCCCCCGATTTCCATTACCTGATAATACGGTCCGGGCTCCTTCTGAGCGCCCCTGGGCCGCGTACTGGGCTGTTCAGGGTCGGTACTGGCCGTGTAATATCGCCTACACCGTGCCCCGTACCGTTAACGGTACGGGGCACACAGGCCCTAGTGAGTTTTGCGCCACTGCCTTTTACTGGTTTTGCGCCGCTCGTCCCTGTTCTTCGCCGCTCGCCGGTTTCACGGGGGTTGTGCTCGCTAGCTGACTTCTTCCTCGTCGGTAATCACTCGCGTCCGCCTTTGTTTGCCGGGATCCGAGCGAAACCTGCAGCGGTCGTCTGGCGCCGACGACCTTTGGGCTTGGGCTTTGGCTTTTGGCTTCGATGGACTCATCTCGGGTCGCCGCTCGGGCTGTTATCTATTTAGAATTAGCGACGTGCGCACACGAGCGGACCGCAGTGTCCCCCCTGACGGCTTTTTTGTAGCGTTTGTTCATTTACAGTATTTTGAACCTCTGGACAGCTCTGCATGCGCATTTACGCTTGAGCTCTACTTTAGGGAGGCCTAAACGGCCGACCAGCATGCGTAGCTCAGTTAGTTAGAGCGTGGGTCTCATAAACCCAAGGTCGTGGGTACGACCCCCTATACGACCCCCTATTGTATGACGCTCGAAATATTGTATCACGTCCCGCCGGCTCTGGCCCAACGGATCGCCAGGCGCGCGTCTCCTATGAAAAACAGGAAGCTGGCGGCGCCGCGGCGGGGCGGGGCGCCCTCACCGGTGCCGGCGCCGGCGGACGGGATGTCGACGGCCGCGACGCGACGACCGGGCCGGCGGCGACCGGGCCGCTGGCGTCGGCGACGAGCGCAGCGAACGGCGAGCCGCTCCGGAGCATGTCGGCGACAGCGGGCCAGTTGAGGTCGAGGGGTGTATGTTTAGCGTTCTCAGATTATATATTTTACGCGGCGTCCTCGTAAGTGTCCTCTCGTCTAAGTACTGTGACTGAAGCGCCACGGCGAGAGACATCACGAGCGCCTATACCCGCCGGGCACCACCGCCAGATCCGCGTCCTGCTGCTCCTCCGGCATCTCTCGTTAGAGTCGTTACTTAGTCATCGGCATCGTATCGCATACGCGTTGGTAGACGAGCTGCAGCAGGTCCTGGATGACAGACGCGCCGTAATGCCGCGCATCTCTTCGAAGTGTATGCAGGGATCGGTCTCGTGTTGTCTCGAAGAAGCCATGAATGGGCTCGATTCTCCGAAAGTTCATCAAAACTCGAGCAGCTGCGTCATTGACATGCCTCACAGCTATATTTGAGAATTCAGAGAACTTGTATCGCGTCTCGGCAGTCATCTCGGTCATGTTAACTTGCTTCATGTGCACGGCGGTTGTGTTGCGCCAGAAGAGGCGGCTTCGAGGGTGTGCAATGGTGCTGATCGTATGCAGGAGCTCCGAGAGCTGCGAAGCGTACTTGTCGAGATTGAGACAATTCTCTACGCTTGCGCTTGTGTCACTTTTGGGATTGCAAACGATGTGCCACAAACCAGAATTGATCAGGTACAATGCGGGCTTGTCGCTCACGTATCCGGCCCTGGAAGCTGCAGCAAGAGCGCGCGCCATCACCTGCAAAAAAATCGTTTATGTGCACCGAGAATGTCATGAAGTCTCTCAGAGTCTACGCGAGTGGCCCTTTACATTCCACGCCAATCATGACCCCTGCCCTGCCACTCGCCACCCCTCCAGGCTTTACCTGGGCGAGCTCAATCGAGCCAGGAATAGGTCCGTCGACGATTAAGCGGAAACCAGGCCCAGCCGTCACTTGCGTAATGTTCTTATCCCTCTTAATGCCTATGAGTGCCGGTGTTATTGAGCAACGTGGAACTACGCAACAACAAGAATTGATTCGGCTCAGCTGGATGCTATGCATGCCAAATAGCTCACATGCGATCGTGCCTGACAACTGGCCAGTCAGGCTGTCGCCGACGAAGAACATACGATGGAATTTCTTCTTCTGCAGACATGACGCAGCATCCTGGGCAGTTAGCAAGCACTTGCCATCGAGCGGTGTGTAGCGCTGCCTAGCACTGATGGAGGGGTCATCGCAGCGACATCCCGTCCAAGGTGGCCCCGTCCAGATCGAGCTAGGCAACGCAGTCTTTTGGGCCCAAGTGCAATTGTCGCCAGGTAAAGATCCGTGCTTCGGTGCTCGAGCCGCGCGCAGCTTTTCGCACGTCTCGAGGCTCCGTTCGATGCCACTCGTGACATGGCCGCGGGCATGGGCATAAAGCATCACAAGCGAAATTACGGTGGCACGCATGTTGCAATGTCGTACATCACCGTGGTATCTTGTGAGAGAGAGAACGTTGTGGGAGAACGTCGTTGTGAGAGAACGTCGTACAAGCTTGTACAAAGCTCTACTAGCCCCTAAGAGCCCGGCCCACGACGCCGCTAGTGGGTTGAAGAGGGTTGATAGCGACTAATACCCGGTCTCAGATTTACGGTTTTTGCTGTCGGGAAATCTCCGAGTCGTGCAAACAGACCCGCGGAAGAAAGACCATAATAGCCGATCAAAACGCAGCAAAAGACGTGGGAGCGATAGGGCTGCATCTATAAAAAATGACCGTGACTCAGGGCAACCGGGCCGGGCCGATACTCGACAGCCTAGTCCCTATTCCCCCCTAGACATCAAGATACGCGCATATAGAGGTTCCACCATCTTGAGTCACTTAAAGACTCACTTTCAATCACGGGGGCTCCCGTCGCAGACCCCTTGAAACATGACGTCCCATTATGTTTACTAGTAGACGCTCTCCGAGTCGGGTTGAGACGACCGCCGCCCTAGGGGCTGGCGACCGGGCCTCTAGAAAGCTCGACTTTACTATTCCCGCAGCCCGAGTGCTCATTGCTCATCAGATAGTAAGTCAGACTCTCAAGCTATCTTGATAATAAATAAATAAATAAAGTTTATACCCTGTATATCCAATTGGTATCTGGTTCACACTGGCACCACCGTGACGGTAGAGAGAATGCGATGCAGGGGGAAATAGAGTGTGTAATTCCGGACTTCCCCGGCAGCATAGTGTAGTCGTATAACGGAATAGTTTCTCCCATGTTTGATGGGACTTGCGACTGGAAATACGTCCGTCAATAAAAGTGACTCAGGATAGCGCGGCACGAAACGCCACTGGCGCGACGTTCGCGTGGGGGACCTTCCGGCCCCTCGCATTTTCAGGGCCCCACACTCCGCCAGAATATGAGGCACCCCCTGAGGCCCATTCGTAGTAAGTTTCGACGTTCGGGCTATTAAAGGGGAGGCGCTACAGCCCCCGATTTAATCGGGGTCAGGCCCCGTGTATATCATTATCGCCATCAGCGCCGTAATACTAAACCACGCATCTTACTAGTGCGCGGCGTCCTTTCCGCGTAAGTTGCACCCTGGGCCAAGGCACCACCCGATCCGTTTGTTCTCATTCCAGTACCAAGCCCGGCTTATTAGGGTCCTTCTAGAGAGTGGTAAAGGCGGCGGGGGTTTCCCAATTTTTTTTCGAAAATAAATTTTGCCTGTCTGGGCCTACAATCATGATCAATCACAACGAATCTAACTGTCTCTGCCCGTGGCTGACCTTTTGACGTCAGTCTGCTCAGGCTCTCAGAGGGCGGGCGCCGTGACAGGCCCTCGAGGGGTCGAAGGAGACACGCGAGAAATTGCCTGTCGACGTCGACTATACAATTGTGGGCGTAGATAGGTTAATTTTGTGCGGCCTCCTGTCAGACTCAACAGATGACAGCTTGGGGGTAGCGTGACGCACTTGCCGTACTATGCCATTGCAATAGCTAGCAACATGACGATGAACAGGTTCGTCAAAAAGCCTGGAAACAGCGGCCTCGAATTCACCATCATGGCAGCTTGCGAGGTATAGTGCAGTCTTGGCAAAATTGATGTAGTGACAGAGGACAAATTTCTCAGATTTGACATGAATGCACGCGTGGCGCTCGTTGGAGAAGGGAGCAAGGGCATTACTGGAGATTGCAGACTTATCAGCTGCAAGAGAACGTGGATAGGCCTCAAGCATTGACCTGCAAGCATGCTTGAGGAGCGATAATGCGGCACATTCATTCCTAAATGAAACAGGAACATGGATATCTGATGCTGTGCGATACGTGCCCCAAGGATTTTGGCTGAGAATGCGATCAAGCTCAATTCCATCAGCTGCTACAACACGGAGAAGCGAAAGGCATGCGCGGAAATTTTCATTATCACTTGCACATAAACGGATTCGCTTTGCACCGACAGCACCGTCACGAATCCAGAGAAGCTGTTTGCGCGCAGTGAGTGGATCCTCTGGTGCCAGACGGACAAGAAGCGCAACTTCATTTGGACAATAGCCGTCAGATTCGTAATTATCTTCGACAGCAAAGCCATAATTGAGCAGGAACCGGTGATTACACTTCTGGCCATAGGAGTCATAGATCTGCCCACCAGATGGAATTGACTGGAGTGTCGTGATGGTAAAAGCACCCCGTGTGTTGTCAAAGGTCCACTTAGTCTCGCGCGGCCGAAAGTGGTTGAGCATGTCAGCATAAGGGACCATAGCTGATGTGCGAACTCCGTTGATGACAATGCCAAAGTTGCGCGAGCAAACACACATACGTGCCCAGGAAAATTCGTCCAGCGTGCAGACGCTCTTAAAGGCAGGCCAGGCGTCAACTATGGCCTTAAAATCGTTCTGTATGGCACACTTACGTTCCTCTATCTGCACAAGCAAATACGAACCCTCAAGCCAAGTAAGCTCATTCGATTTCCAAAATATAGGCATATGAGCCAGACTCCCGGGTAGGACATCATAGTACGGTCGGAAAAAGCTGTCCTTGTTGCAGCGATCAAGCAGGAGAAAGAGCATCAAAAAGATATGCTTGGGTGCATCTAGCTCAAGTTCAGCCTCGAGGACAGCCTTACCGACATCGGTCGCTTTGCCCATCTCTACAGTTATAAGACATTTCAAGGGAACCTCAATAATGATTTCCTCTGCTTTGAGGTCGCGCGCCGCATGGATTCCACGAACATCGTGCTCGTAGCAGCGGAGCAACGCTCGGTCAACGAACTTAGCGCCATTCCCCCTGAGCCACTTAACGAAGGCTTCTTCTTTCCCAGCCGAGAGCACCACACCAGAGCGCTCCTGGAACTTATCTTGGTCTGGCCTATTTGTTGCTCTACCGTTAACGGCTTCATCGAGGCTGTTCATTTTGGGTTTAGGCTGTAGAACTTGAATAAAAACCCCCCATTTTTTATCTGCGTCGAGTTCCCGAAAGGGTAGTTGTAACTTATTACCTCTAAAAAGCGGTGCTCCAACGCACGCGCCCCTGCGCGCGCGCTCGACGTCGGACCTGGTGCATCGCGTTCCTCATATACTCTTATGGCTCTGAGCCGCTTGGCGCGGTCCCGGAGCCGCCGCGCGCGCTGTGAGAGGCCTGGAAAAAAATTATGGTTCCACGGTGTTTTAGTGGCCGCCGGCGCGCCGGCGCGCGTGGTTTCGCCGCCCTTGACCCTCCCACAGTGTTCGCCGAGCCGCCGCGACTGTTTTATTGGCCAGCGGCAATTCGCTGCTCGGTTTCTTCAACTTGACGGGTAACGAATGGGTCGGAGCACCCTTGGAAAAAGACGCACGCCGCGCAGGCCCGCCCGAGAGGTTGCTCATGGCCTACCGCTGCATTAAACGGAAGCCAAACAAAAACAAACAAAAAAACAAAACAAAAAGGCGGGTCGAGCCCGGAATGCGGACGCATCCCCGAACGAGGGTTGTAGGCGCCTCGTAGGGTATCCGGCCCGTTCCCTGAAGTCGGTCTCTTGCGGGCTGGCCTCATTCGCCTGCGACTCGGCCCGATTCTACAGGGCGGAGTCGGTCTCGGCTTAAGAGGCGTCGGGGGTTGTGGCATGCCCCCCCGGCGCAGCTTTCGACGGGCCGGCCGAGCTCACGTAGACTGTCGTCCTCGCTGGGGCATCCATCTATCCCAAGCTCTGTTCAGCGTGGGTGTGGTCGAGTGCCTGTCTGGTGGGTTGTAGGTGAAATGCCTCCTCGCCAGGCACGTGGGCCGGTTCGTGGTTGTGAGGCTCAACCTCCCTGTTCCAGCTCGGCTTCGCCTTCTCGTAAAATAGGGGCCAGCGGCCAGTTCCACATCTTGAAGAGGGGCATCCCGTGAGGGCGGGTCCGAGTCCATGCGACTTGTGGACCTCCTACGTCTAATCTGACGGGTGGGCCCGGGGGGAGCGGGAGCGACTGGGTCGCGCGACGTAATTAATTAACCCGAACCCGAACCGGTCCCGCCGCGGTACAGGAGCCTGTTGGTGGGCGGAGCTTCAATAATTTCGCTGCTTTATCGACATGCGACGCCCTGTTCTCAGCTTAGTCCTGTGCATGTCCGCATGGTGCTTAAACGACGAACGGGCACCAATGGCTGGCCGGGTTTGGGCATCAACAGAATTGCCACAAGCGCAATTTAGGACAGGCGGCGATAACAATCCAAGACTCGAGGAGCAAACGTGGCAAGCGCGGCAGATTGAACTTGGGTGTGGCCGCGATATCACACTTGATTGGGCGGAGCTGCGTCGCCGCGTATCAATGACAGATGCACGTCTTCTGCTTCGCACGACGGCTCTAGACCTTGCAATCCGAGAGAAGTTCGTGGTTTTCGACCTTGGCGTTCTTAGAGGTTATGTTGATCGTGATCGTTGTGTTCTCCTGCTACCCGTGCTTGCTGATGCGCAGCTTGGTGTGACAGTGCCGGAGGGACAGAAGATTCCTGCGTGTCGAATGTTCTTGTCGCGGGAGCACATTACACGCGTTGAGGCTAATATCGTCGAAGCCCTGTCTCGACCCGGTGGTCGACGCCTGAGTTTCACCATGGTCGTGGTGGAATGCATCCTTGAGGAAGTGTGGATCCCACCTCCGGATCCCCCCTTCCCCCTTTATGTAGCACCTTATTATTGCCTTTTTAGGCCTATCGGCATGCGCTCAAGGAGTTCTCACGACTTGAGCAGAATATTGGCTCTGAGCTTGAAGCACTCTGTGACTTTGGAAACTCGGAGACGACGCGAGCAGGTACGCTCTGTCGACTTTTGCCACTGGAGACAAAGCTCCAGGAGGAAGCAGTACGTGGGAGGCGTGTCTACGCGCTGATCGGCGATGCCTTGGAATCTGATGTTGAAGGTATTCGCACGAATCATGTTCTACTTGCGAGTAGCACCGTGCCTTACGAGCGCTCTGATGAAGTCAACCAATTTCCAACAATGATTGATGAGTTCGAGAGGTACACTAACAAAGAAGTCGTGGCGTCAGTCTTTGAAAATTATCTTTGTCGCTGGGAGGAAGTTAATGACGGCATTGAAAAGCTCGTTGGGGCAATCGATTCCACACGAAAACTCATAGAGCTCACTCTTGATAATGAACGTAATCGCATAGAACGCATGGAGCTCTATCTGTCCATGGGAGGACTCAGTTTCGCGATGATGTCTGCGGTCGGCGGTTTTTTTGGCATGAATCTTCTTTCAGGCCTTGAGGACCATCCAAAAAAGTTCTGGATAGTAACCTATGTCACCCTTATAACCTCTGCGTCTCTCTGGTATGTTACATGGCAACGCTTCCATTTGGGACGCCAGATCCAACACCAACAAGTTTCTGGCTTTGTTGGCACCCTGCGCCGTGCAGTTGTTCCCCAGTTGCCCCCGGGTTTCTTCTAGGCAAAACTATTGGCTATATTCAGCTTACCTAGAGTGCCTATAGTTCAACGAAGTACTATTATCTGGGTGCTACCGCTTTGTGCTCTGCGTGATAACACACAGGGGCATTGGTAGCTATAGACAACGACATATATTCCGGTTCCAAACACCGTAAGACAGGCAAACAGTTTCTCAGCCTTTATGTTGCGCCCGATCTACCGTGAACTCGCCCCTGCTGCTTTGTGAGGTGAAATCATAACCTCGTATATCACGCTACTGATCGCTCCTTGTCCTGAGACTACAAACATACTATACCGCCTATTTAGCCCACAATGCACTAGCAGCAGAATTGTGAATTTGCAATAAGAGAAACAGAGAGAGAGAGAGAAAATGCAGCGTAAAGGTAGCGAGGGTCCTTGGTACGGGGGCTGTCCCTGGGCCCAGCGCTAAGTGTATGCGCTGAGGAGGGCCTGTAGTGAGGCCAAAACAGCGAGCCTCAACCTAAGACTCCAGGGCCGTAACTCAAGTAGGTTGCGTCTGGACATCTAGCGCCTCTCACTGGCAGAACGCCCGCTTGAGCACCTCAAGTTCAGGATCTTTATAGCTTTAAAGGAGACCAAAACCAACTGCTAATATGGGGGTTGTCGCAAAATCCACTTACAGTTGTCGTCACAAGCAGGGACCGTGATTCAATTTTCAAAGTAAGTGTTATTGTCAATGCCTTCTCAACTAGTTCCATATGGACCATGATACCACAAATCAGGTACGCCAAATCATCGAAAAATCCTTTACACATTGGTGCCGGATAAGTGCCAGATTTGCTTCACATCACAGTAGATGTCTTTCCTATATCAACGGGATATGTCATGCACGATTTCCTGGACCACTGTGCCAGTGGCACCTGGCTGGGCACTGCCAACCTCGCTGGCATGGCGTTGGACCTGTACACCTTAGCCCCCGGGCTGGAGAGCGTACCTACGCCCTGCCAGTGCCGCCACGGCCAGTCTGCCGGTGAGGCTCAGCGGGGGGGGCGGGGCAAACTCTGTCAGTGTCGAACTTGAAATCACTGGCATGCCAGACTGACGCAGAGTGATTGAATTGAGATACTTGAAGTTCGTCCGATAGTCTTGACTGCCAGCGCTATCGGCCCCAAGAGGCTTTCTGCATTGGGAGACCGTCACGACGCTTGTCAATCATGATATCGGACATCGTCACGGTGACGCAATGGCACTAACTTGAAAAGGTGCGCGCTAGTAGGTAGTTCTTCATCCTCTGGCGCCGGCCAATCGTGCACTGGCACTGCTCTACTGGCAGCCGAACACTCAGGGCGCATATAGTCACAGTAGCCCGAGCAACTTAAGGGGCGAAATACGCTATAGCCTGGCTATCTAGATACGCTATTTCATGTGGCATTGTGTCACTTTTACGGTGCTCCAGTAAGCGAGCCTGAAAAGTCCCTAGTGAGGTGTGCTGAGCCAAGGGGCCGGAACCCGTACATAAGGCAAAAACAGGCAACTTTGCGACCTCGCCCCATCTCAAGAGGGGCACATCCGTGGCAAGCTAGTGTCACTGTGTGTCCTTACCTACGCGCCGAATTGCGACCTTCAGGCTGTCAATTGAAAATCTCACCAATTGGGGTTCCGGCCCCTTGCTGAGTCCAAAAGATTACTATAAACTAGAAATCGAGGACGGAGGACACTCCCGTGGGGAGGTCCACATCACAGCGCTTAGCGCTTTTCGCCCCGGTAGTTTGCAGTTTATAAGGGGCCCCTGCAGTACGGCGGTCCCGCGAGACCTCCGACCGCCCCGCGTCAGGTCCGCCAAAAGATCGCAACGGGTCCACGCCTTGACCGCGAGGCCAGTTCCGCCGGACCTGCGGCCGGCTTTTTCCCGCCCGCGGCTCGACCGCAAAATTAGTCCTCCGGCTTCCCGCGGCCGGTCCGCCTTGACCGCGGCCTTATCCGCCGTCCGCAGGGTCCGCGTAATATTCCGCCCGGGCCCGCCCCGGGTCAGCGTGCAGCCCGTTGTCGGTCCGCGAAAGGTTTCAAAGATACGGGGCTCGACCGCCGGCTTGACCGCCGCCAACCGCAGGCTGAACTTCAAGTTGAAGTTCAACCTGGCCTTGACCGCAGCCGACCGCCGCCCGCGAGTTTATCCGCTCCGCCCGCCGCCTGTGCGCCGGCCGCCCGCCAA
>Ga0114994_10000192_pt1 | contig 36850 bp, 33 predicted proteins | sample ArcticOcean_MG_C_9_FD_87043 | JGI IMG/M metagenome (GOLD analysis project Ga0114994, IMG submission 87043) | Marine microbial communities from western Arctic Ocean - ArcticOcean_MG_CB2_152 | ecosystem: Environmental > Aquatic > Marine > Oceanic | place: Arctic Ocean: Canada Basin | collected...
AGACAGCCACTGACTTATCTAAAAACGTATCGACCCGGATGGCGGGCAGAACAATTTGAAGCGTTTCCAAGAAAGATTCCATATTCGCTATATCAGCTTCAGATAAACTGCTTTTTGGCGGTATATTCGCGTTTTCTAAACTCGAGTGACTGATATTTTTTGCAATTTCGACCAAACGAGATTCTAAGTATTTCACATGTACTTTATGCAGACTGTTTGCGGCAGTTGTCATCAACACAGCGTTGTCCCACCAATCCTTTTGCACGGCATGTTCTTTGATGCGCTTTGAAAGCTTCTCTGCTTCGCCAATATAAGCCAAATTGCGACCGTCAAGGTCACCGATCAAAATATACACGCCGGTGTAATCAGTTTCTGGACGTGCCAAAGCCTCCTTTAACTGCGTTCGTGGTATTCTAAGAACATGGCCTGTCCAGTTGAAAACCTCGGCAGTTAGCATTCCGTCTGGACGACCATCCGTAAAAAATAGTTGCAATGATCGACCGTTTACATTCATGAAACCTCATAGCGCCCTGATTTTCCGCCATCTTTCAAGACGACGTGGATGCCGCCAATCTGCATTGCCTTATCCACCGCCTTGGTCATGTCATAGATTGTTAGGGCCGTGATACTTACCGCGCTCAATGCCTCCATTTCCACGCCAGTTTGACCAGTGGTCTTAACCGTTGCGTGAATACGCACGCCGGGTAGCGTCGGATCAGGGATCAATTCAATCGCCACTTTGCTGATCGGCAACGGGTGACACAAGGGGATCAGATCGGATGTTTTCTTTGTTCCCATGATGCCTGCCAGCCGGGCAACCCCTAGAACGTCACCCTTTTTGGCTCGGTTTTCGACAATAATATCATAAGTTTCCTGTGCCATCTTAATGTTACCTACGGCTTCGGCAATTCGGGATGTGATGGCTTTTTCAGACACGTCGACCATATGCGCCGCGCCCTGACCGTCAAAATGGGTGAGGTCTGCCATTACGCTGCCCCCGTCAATGCCGGATTGGCCAGCAGGCTGCGCGTCGCCTGCTCTACGTCCGGTTGCCGCATCAGGCTTTCACCGATTAAAAAGCTGCGGGCACCAAAGCCGGCCATTGCCGCCAGATCAGCGGGCGTGCTCAAACCTGATTCTGACACCAAATGACGCCCCGCAGGCACCCGTTGCGACAAAATACGGGTGGTGTCGAGGCTGGTTTCAAACGTTTTCAGATTGCGATTGTTGACACCAATCAAGGGCGACGATAGTGCCAGCGCCCGATCCAATTCTGAGCCATCATGCACTTCGATCAACACGTCCATGCCCCAGTCAAACGCAGCCTGTTCCAATTCGGCAGCCTGCGCATCCGACACCGAGGCCATGATGATCAAAATGCAATCCGCACCAAGAGCCCGCGCCTCGGCAACCTGATAGGTATCATACATGAAATCTTTGCGCAGTGCCGGCAGCTTGGTCGCCGCTCGCGCTGACGACAAAAACGATTTTTCGCCCTGAAAACTTGGGGTGTCAGTCAGAATTGACAGGCAGCAAGCTCCCCCCGCTTCATAGGCTTGGGCCAATTTTGCAGCATCGAAATCTGCGCGGATCAAACCCTTTGAGGGGCTGGCTTTCTTCACCTCGGCAATCAGGCCATAACCGGTGCTTGCAGCCTGTATCAAGGCTGAGGCAAAACCCCTTGGCGGGCTGGCCTCACGGGCTTCAGATTCTATTTCAGCAAGGGGTTTTGAGGCTTTGTCGGCGGCCACTTCTTGCAATTTATAGGCTTTTATTTTGTCGAGGATGGTCAGGCTCATGAAGTCTCCGATGTGATCCGGGCGACGGTGTCGATCTTGTCTCTTGCTGTACCGCTGTCGATACTGTGACGGGCCATGTCTACCGCTTGGGCGTTATCATCTGCAACACCGGCCACGATCAGCGCTGCGGCCGCATTCAGCAGAACCGCATCGCGGTAAGCGCTGTGCGCGCCGTTCAACAAGTCGCGAAACGCGGTGGCGTTATGGTGTGGAGTGCCACCAACAATAGCCTCGAACGGATGGACCGGCAGCCCAAAGGCGTCGGGGTGTACCTCGGTCTCGGTCACGGTGCCATCGGTATTGAGCATCGCAACCCAACTAACGCCAGTGATCGTCAATTCATCGGTGCCATCGCTGCCGTGAACCAGCCAGGCACATTCAGAGCCAAGTTGTCCAAGTGTTTGCGCCATTGGCAGGATTAAATCCCGGCTGAACGCACCGGTTAATTGGCGTTTGACACCGGCAGGGTTGGTCAGTGGCCCGAGGATGTTGAAAATCGTGCGGGTGCCCAATTCAGCGCGCACCGGCCCGACATGGGCCATGGCGGGATGGTGCATCGGTGCCATCATAAAGCCGATGCCGGCGCTGCTTAAAGATTTTTCCACAACCGCTGGGCCCACCATGACATTGATGCCCATCTGCGACAGCGCGTCCGCGGCGCCGGATTTTGACGACAGGTTGCGATTGCCGTGTTTGGCAACCGGAACACCGGCCCCGGCCACCACAAAGGCGGTGGCGGTTGAAATGTTCAGTGTTCCCTTGCCATCGCCCCCTGTGCCGACAATATCCATTGCCCCCTGCGGTGCGCGCACGCGGTGGCATTTGCCCCGCATCACGGCGGCGGCGGCGGCATATTCTTCCACGGTTTCGCCCCGTGTGCGCATGGCCATCAACAATCCACCGATCTGGCTGGGGGTGGCTTGGCCTTCAAACAGCAAGGTAAAGGCGATCTCGGCCTCGGCGCGGGTCAATGGTCGGTCGGCCGCTGCACCTATAAGAGTTTTCAGCTGATCACTCATGCCGCAACTTTCATTGATTTGAGAAAATTATCAAACAGCGCGTGGCCGTGCTCTGACGCGATTGATTCAGGGTGGAACTGTACCCCGTGTATCGGAAGGTCACGGTGTTGCAGTCCCATAATTGTGCCATCTTCAAGATCAGCCGTCACCTCAAGACAGGCGGGCAGACTCTCGCGCTCAACCACCAACGAATGATACCGTGTGGCTTGGAACGGACTGGGCAATCCGGCAAACAAACCGGTTGCGCGATGCTGCATCCGGCCCATCTTGCCATGCACGATCTCGTGACAGCGCACCACCCGCCCGCCAAAGGCCTGTCCGATGGTCTGGTGCCCCAAACAGACGCCCAAAAGGGGTGTCTGCGTGGCGGCGGCGGCCGCTGTGAGACCCAGACAGACCCCGGCTTTATCCGGATCGCACGGGCCCGGCGCCAAGACAATTCCAGCAGGTTTCATCGCCATCGCTTCATTGACTGTCACTGCATCGTTGCGCCTGACCACAACATTAGCCCCCAATTCACCCAAATAATGCACCACATTATAAGTGAAACTGTCATAATTATCGATCAGCAGCAGCATTTTTTACGTCTTTGCTCTAAAGGGGCTAGAGGCCCACGCCATGGTCGCGGTATACATGGTCAGGGTTGCGTCCCACCGTCAAGGGGCGCAAGAGTTAAAAATGGTGAGTTGTGAAAAAGAAGCAAGGAACAACGGCGTGACACGTGGCATGGTAATCGGTATGGTTTGCGGTCTTATAGTTGCGGTGGCCGCGCTTGCGGGTCTGTCTTTGCTAACAGGCCCACAAGCCGGGGTTGCCGGGGGCCCGTCAGAGCCGCCCGAGGTTACTTCTGATTTATCAAACGCGCGGTTGGTGCCGGCCACTGATGTTATCGTCATCAGCCCTTTGAGATCGGTGAAAGACCCCTCTAAACCCGTTGGGCCAGAGTTGATGGTCCGCGCGCCTGAAAACCCGCAAATCCGGTCGGGCCGATTGGAAGTCGTTGGAATTTCTTTTCCTGAATTTGCCACAGCACCAAAACAAACCGTTCCGAGTGACGTTTCACTCACACCGCGTGACAAGGGCGTGGTGATTGGCAATGCCCGTATGGCGCCGTTGTACCGTAAAATTGAGACGCCGCTGGCAGTCGTTGTACCGGAAACGGCGCCCGCAAGCAGTCTTACAAGTTTTGCGGCCGAGATTAACCGCAAGCGCAAAAACAGCGAAACCGCAGCCACCAAAGATCAACCCCTTCGCAACAACGCGTCCGGGGCCAAACCTGCGCTGATGCGGTTTTCTGAGCCTTTAGACATTGACCCGGACCAGCCAAAAATGTCGATTGTCTTGCTGGATGACGGCGCACACAGCATTGATCTTGATATTCTAAAGGCATTTCCCTATCCAATCACTTTTGCGCTGGACGCCAGTTGGACGGGCGCTGATGTGGCGATGAAAACCTATCGCCGGCGGGGCTTTGAAGTGATGGTTTTGGCAGAATTTGCCGAGGAAGTTACACCTGACACCGCGCGGAAAATGCTGCAAAACGATCTGCGCAAACTGCCGCAAGCGGTCGCTGTAATGGAGGCGCGGCGGGGCGGTGTGCAGGCGAGCCTTTCTGTTTCAGACAGAGTGACCCGGCTTTTAAAGGCCACCGGCCACGGACTTGTACTGTTTCCAACACCACTAAACGCGGCGCGGACATTGGCGCAGAAATCTGGTGTTCCAGCAGCCACCATTTTCCGGGATTTCGATAGCAAAGGCCAGTCTGCACGGGTAATTCGAAAATTCTTGGATCAGGCAACCCGGAAAGCCCGCAGCGATGGAACGGTTATCATGATTGGCAGGTTGCGGTCTGAAACCATAAAAGCCCTCATACTTTGGGGGTTGCAGGACCGGGTCAACCATGTCGCGCTGGCGCCGATCTCGACCGTGCTGCTGGCTGATGGCATGAAGTGAGCCAGAATACCTAGCTGTTTGATCCACCGTTAAAGCGCGCTGCATCTGCCGCTGCGCGCCGGATCGCGTTCGATTTATCGATGGTTTCTTGATGTTCGGCCTCGGGATCACTGTCATAAACGACCCCGCCGCCTGCTTGAATATAAAGCTTCTTATCCTTAATCACCGCTGTACGGAGCGCAATACACATATCCATATCACCGCCCGCGCTGATATAGCCCAATCCACCGCCGTAAATGCCGCGTTTTTCTGGTTCTAACTCGTCAATAATTTCCATTGCCCGCACCTTCGGCGCACCGCTGACGGTACCAGCTGGCATGCCCGCAAAAAATGCCGATAGCGGATCCTGATTATCGGCCAGAGTGCCAACGACGTTGGACACAATATGCATCACATGCGAGTAGCGTTCGATGGTAAATTCCTCGGTTGGCCGGACGCTGCCTATTTTCGCGACGCGGCCTACGTCATTGCGACCGAGATCGAGCAACATCAAATGCTCTGCCAGTTCTTTTTTATCTGCCAAGAGTTCGGCTTCCAAGGCGCGGTCTTCTTCTGGGGTTGCGCCCCGTCGACGGGTTCCGGCAATTGGTCGAATGGTCACTTCTTGCCCAAAGACCCGCACAAGAATTTCGGGGCTGGCACCCACCACTTGGAAACCACCAAAATTAAAATAAAACATAAACGGTGATGGGTTGGTTTGACGCAGTGACCGGTACAAAGAAAACGGCGGCAGCGGGAAATTCTGTGTCCAGCGCTGCGAGGGGACAACCTGAAAAATGTCGCCGTCGCGGATATAATCCTTGGCCTTTTCAACCGCCGAAAGATAGCCGGATTTAGTGAAATTTGAGACTGGAGGCGAAATGTCGGCCGCTTCTCCCAAATCGCGGTTGACTTGCGGAAGTGCCCGCTCCAGGTCGCGTACCGCGTCCATCACCCGTTCGGCGGCTTGCGCATAGGCGGCCCGCGCTGATTGCCCGTCACTGACCCAAGCAGGCGACACCACCGTCACCTCGCTTTTTACCCCGTCAAGCACCACGATGACCGACGGGCGCAGCATCACGGCATCGGGCAGACCCAGCGGATCGGGATTGATATTGGGCAGATGTTCGACCAGCCGGATCATATCATAGCCCAGATACCCGAAAAAACCTGCGGCGGCTTGTGGCATATCCTCGGGCAGGTCAATCCGACTTTCTTCAATCAAGGCGCGCAAAACATCAAGCGGCGGGCCTTTTTGTGGTTTGGAATGATCAGGGTCAAATCGCGCTTGACGGTTGACCTGACTGTGAAGTCCACGGCAAGTCCAGATGATATCGGGCTTCATCCCAATGATAGAATAGCGACCACGGACTTCGCCCCCGGTCACTGATTCGAGCATAAAGGCATCGCGCGCCGCGCCGGTTAGCTTCAGCATCAGGGAGACCGGCGTATCCAGATCAGCAGCAAGGCGGGTGAAAACAATCTGGTTTTCACCCTTTAGATAGGCTGTTTCAAATTCGGCGAACTCCGGGGTCAGCGTCATGCCAGCTCCTTTTTATGAAAGGTGTTACTGAAATTGAGCGTGGACCGCATTCAAAGCTTGTTGATCCAATTCAAAACCGATGCGGGTTTGGAGGTCGCGGGCAAAGGCGGCAAAGATATCCTGTGAGAGGTCATTGGTCGCCTGTGCATTGATCGCATCACGCATTGGCCCATCTAAAGCCACGTCTTGGGCGCGCGGCAATACCGCGTCGAGCCGGACCAAAACAACGCTGTCAGCATCATCCAGTATGGTAATCGTACCGGTGGCGGCGTCGAAAACCTGTGTGATTAACGCGTTGGGTGCGCCTTCGACATAATCGCGCCGCGTGCGTTCGGTTTCTGTTTGTGCGGGCAGATCAAGGCTTTCAAAACTTGCGTTGGCGGTCAGGCCGGCAGAGAGAGCTTCGCCTTTGCGGCGTAGATGCGCCATTGTTTCAGTCTTGGTCCAGTGTTCAACAACCGCCTCGCGAACCGTCTCCAACGGTTTTGGCGCTGGCGGCACGATGCCATTTAAGCGCAGCGCAAAGACGCCACCGTCCGGCAGGGCGATCAGTTTGGGAAATCCGTCCTCAGTCGCAGTGGCAGCCGCGACTTTAAACTCTTGATAGGCGGCAAGCCCTTGAGAGACCTCGCTGTGCCAATCGACAGTTTGCAATTCCATCTCTGTCTCGCCCGCCAATTCTTCCAAAGTGGCACCGGCAGCCAGCAGATCATCAATATTGGCCACTTGCTCATCGATCTCCGCACGCGCCAGATCGAGCGCCAATTCATTGCGCAGTGGTCCACTGGCCGCCTCTAGCGATGTGGCTTGGGCCTTTAGGATCCCGTTCACGCGAAACAAGGCCGGCCCGATCGCGGTGTCAAACGGACCAACAACTTGGTCAAGCTCGGCGGCGAATACTGCCACACCAGCTGCGCCCAAGGCCACTTGATCCAAATCTCCCATATCAACATCGGTCAACGCCAGTCCGCGGTCTTCAACCAGACGGTCGAAACTGATGGCGTCCACTTCGATCTGGGCTTTGGCCTGCGACGCCTCAGTGGCGTCGACAAAAGCCAAACGGTCGACCAAGCGACGTTCGGGTTTGTTAAATTCTGCATCACGGGCCTCGTACAGCCCAGCGATTGCGTCGACGCTGACCTCAACCCCATCCACCAATTGTGCCGGTGTCAGTTGAACATAGCTGATTTGTTTGATCTCGGGCGTCGTGTAAAGTGCCAAATTTTCGGAATAGAAGGCTTGCAACACGGTTTCGGTCGGGGCGGCAATAGCCGCATCCAAATTGGTGGCGTCAATGCGCGCCCAAGTGAAATTACGGCGCTCGCCAATGTAATTGAGCAGCTGATTGGCATAAGAATCTGGCATCGTCAGCCCAGACACCACAGCGGCTTGAATCAGTGAACGGGCTGTTTCTTCACGCATATTTGCCTCAAATTCGGCCTCGCTCAAACCGGCATTTTCAAGAGCGAATCTATAATTATCTCTGCTGAAACTGCCATCGATGCTTTGAAATGCAGAGACGCCGACAACCTGTTGGCGCAGGTTCTCATCGCCAATGGACAGACCCAAACCGCTGGCTTCATGATCAATGGCCCGTGCGACCAGCAGTTGTTGCAAAACTTGTTGGTCGATACCGAAGGCCTCGGCTTGTTGAAAGCTAATCGGCTGCCCGACCTGTTGTTGAACTCTGCGCATCTCTTCTTGAAGGGCGCGCACATAGCGTTGGACGTCGATTTGTTTGTCACCAACTGCCCCAACAGACCTGACAGTGCCGGACAGGTTGGTGGCACCAAAGCCCGCCAAGCCGACAATCAGTAAGGCCAAGATAACCCAAACGAATCCTTTGGATATAGAAGTTCCACGCAATGCCATAATGCCTCCTTGAGATCTGTCGGTTTGGGTGCCGCTTTGACGCTGTTTACGCGTCTGAGACGGGCTGAGCAAGCGACAAGCGCAGGCTCTGCAGTCGGGTGAAGAGATTTTCGATCTCAGTTTTGTCAATATTTGCAAAGGCGACCCGGATTTCAGTCTCCCCGCGCGGGTCACCGGGTGGTGTGAACATTGTGCCAGGCAAGGCCAATACCCCGATATCGCGCACCATACGCTGCGCCAATTGATCTGAGGGCAATGCGAAAGGGTGCCGGAAATAGGCGAAATAAGCGCCAAGTCCCAGCAATTGCCAGCCCTCAGGCTTTAGGGTGTTAAAACCCTGCGAAATTGCCCGCCGCCGATCAAGTATCTCCAATCGCTCTGCCGCCAGCCAGTCGCGTAGGTTCTGCATCGCCCAAAGCGCTGCATGCTGCCCCAGTTGTGGGGCACAGATTGCGATGCTGTCGAGAAATTTTTCAATCTCGCCAAGCCGAGATCGGCTGGCCACAAGCGCCCCAACCCGGTGTCCGGTTAGGCGGTAAGCTTTTGAAAATGAATATAACTGCACCAATGTGTCGGACCAGTTCAGGCTTTGAAACAATCGGTGTGGAGGCTGGGGGCGGCTGTCAAAATCGCGATACGTCTCATCGAGGATCAGCGCAATTTTATGGGATTGCGCCAAGGCGAAGAAGTCCGAGATGAGAGATTCAGGATATTCCACGCCCGCGGGATTGTTGGGGCTGACCAAGGCAATCGCCTTGGTGCGTGGGGTGATCAGATGCGCAGCCTGAGCGGGGTCTGGCAGCATCTGGGTATCGGTTGGCAGGGCACGCGCCGTCACCCCGGCCATATCGAGGCACATTTTATGATTAAAATACCAAGGGACGGGCAGAATGATCTCGTCCCCTTGATCGGTCAGACAGGCAACGGCTGCGGCGAAGGCCTGATTGCAGCCTGCGGTCACGGCTACGTGTGATGGCGCAATGTCACCAGCGTAATCCGTGCACCAACGTTTGGCAATTTCGGTGCGCAGCGCAGGCAGCCCTAATACCGGTCCATATACATGTGTGTCGGGCTCGTCTTGTACCAAGCGGGCCATTTCAGCGCGCAAGACCTGTGGTGGCGGCTCAACCGGCGCGGCCTGACTGACATTAATCAGCGGATGTGTGGGTGAAAACGTATGGTCGTCTAGCCATCTCAGCGCCTGCATAACCGGCGGGGCAAACGTTGCTTTTGTGCGCGTCATGGACATGCGCTTAATCCTTCATATAGGTGGTTTGGCGCGCTCAATCCTTGCCACGATAGGGCTCGACGTATTGCAGGGCCATGTCCCATGGAAAGAAAATCCACGTGTCTTGGCTGACTTCGGTGACGAAGGTATCCACCATTACGCGCCCCATCGGTTTTGCATACACGGTGGCGATATGCGCCTTTGGCATATGGGCTTTAACCAGCTCAAGCGTTTTGCCGGTATCGACCAGATCATCGATCACCAAAACCCCCGTTCCATCGCCGACCAAACCCGGATCGGGGCATTTGATTACCCGCGGTTCTGATTGCGACTGATGGTCGTAGGATTTGACGCTGATGGTGTCGACCAGACGAATATCTAATTCGCGGGCCACGATCATCGCAGGCGCCATGCCGCCGCGCGTAATGGCCACCACGGCCTGCCAGGGGGCGCCACCCGGCCCTTGGCCATCAAGCCGCCACGCCAGAGCGCGCGAATCGCGGTGTAATTGATCCCAACTGACGTGAAAGCCTTTTTCATGTGGCAGTCTATCCATTTCATCCCCCCTCAGAGACCGTCATCTCCCGGGCTTTACCCAGGGTACTGGTTGTCTTTTGACCGCTGATTACTAACGCCTGTACGCTGGTTTTATCCTAACTTACAGGATTTGTGGTCAAGTTTTGGTAATGTCGGGCGCGTCGACGGCCTTCATGCCAACGACATGATATCCGGCATCCACATGTAGGTTTTCACCGGTTGTTCCGGACCCCAGATCAGACAAGAGAAACAGCGCTGCTTTGCCCACTTCGTCTTGCGTAACATTGCGGCGCAGCGGCGAATTATACTCGTTCCATTTCATGATATACCTGAAATCGCCTATGCCTGACGCCGCAAGCGTTTTAATAGGGCCTGCGGAAATCGCGTTGACCCGAATGCCGTCTTTGCCCAGATCCTCTGCAAGATATTTCACTGAGGCTTCAAGCCCGGCTTTCGCCACCCCCATAACATTGTAATGCGGCATTACCTTTTCAGCGCCGTAATAGGTCAGCGTCAGACAAGAGCCACCGTTTTTCATCATTTTTTCCGCGCGTTGCACCACTGCGGTGAACGAATAGACAGATATATCCATCGTCATTAGAAAATTGTTGCGGCTGGTGTCGACATAGCGACCTCGCAGTTCGCTTTTGTCCGAGAACCCGATGGCATGGACAATAAAGTCCAAATTGTCCCACTGCGTCGCCAGATCAGCAAATAGCCGGTCAATTGAGGCCTCATTTGCGACATCACATTCCAGCACCAGATCGCTGCCCACCTGCGCTGCCAGAGGAACAACCCGCTTTTTCAACGCCTCACCTTGATAGGCAAAAGCCAGTTCTGCTCCGGCTTCACCGCAGGCTTTAGCGATACCCCAAGCGATTGATTTATCGTTGGCTAGTCCCATGATAAGGCCACGTTTACCGACCATAAGTTGGTTAGACATTGCATATTCCTTAGTGGTGACGGGTCTGTGATCGTTTAGGCGATTGCTTGCCCATCAGCAAGGCCGCACTAATTTATAAATTTGTTGGGCTGGGATGTGGGCAGCTGTCATGGTAAATTATTGAAGTAACAACCGGAGTTAGTGAAATGACAGTAAGAACTGGATTATTTGCAGGCGCTTGCCCGTTCGCTTTGGCGCGCGGCTGGTTGGCTGAGGCTGAAAAGACTGAGATAAATGATCCTAATGCAATGGCTTTATCAACCGTCGATGCGCAGGGAATGCCGAATGCAAGGGTGGTGTTGCTCAAGGCAATTGAAGACGATGGTTTTGTCTTTTACACCAATTATAACAGTGCCAAGGGCCAAGAAGTGGAACAGGCACAAAAAGCTGCTTTCGTGATCCATTGGAAATCTTTGCGGCGGCAAATACGGGTTCGCGGCAAAGTCACTCGGCATAATAAAGCAGCATCGGACGCATATTTCCAATCCCGGGGCCTTCAAAGCCGCTTGGGCGCTTGGGCCTCACAACAATCAAAACCTTTGGCGTCACGCGAGTCGTTGATGCGCGAGGTTGAAAGATTTGCAGACCTCTACGGTGATTCGCCCCCGCGCCCAGACCATTGGGGGGGCTATCACATTACGCCAGATGAAATTGAATTTTGGGCTGACGGTACCGCGCGTTTGCACGATAGATTCAAATGGACGCGAAAGTTAGCAGGTGACCCGTGGTTAATTACGCGTTTAAACCCATGACTAAAAAGATATTATTTTGCCTTGGCTCGCCATCATAGCCATTAATTGGCGTGATGCACTCATAACCTAGACTAATTAATGCTTGCCAATTGGTGTCGGGATGGCGCAGTTACTTTTGCATAGTTGACAATTTAATGAGTGGCAAAGGTTGGTCTTACGGGGCGTGAACAAGATTTTGTGCATAGTGCCGTATTCGGTGGGGTTGCACTTAAAAACGTGAATGCGCTGTTCAACAATCAGGTGGCTGATTTCACATCGCCTGATATTGTGCAGGGCGAGTGGGGTTAAAATGAATTATAGCATAGATTGTTTTGGAATTCCGGTTACGGATTGGCGCAATCCAGCAATGGCACCGCCCAACAATTTTTTTCATAACTTTCAGGTTGATAACATTTTGGTGAATTAAAGTGCAACAAGACAATGAATCTGCTCGTATCATGCGGGGAGTGGTTAAATGGTTTGATCAGGCGAAGGGCTTTGGCTTTGTCGTGGACGAAACCGGGGGAGTGGATATTCTTCTGCATGCAAATGTGCTGCGAAATTTTGGTCAAAGCTCGGTGGCAGATGGGGCGCAGGTTGAAATTTCGGTGCAAGACACTGCCCGGGGAATGCAGGCCGTTGCGATTCTCAGCATAAAGCCTCCCGACTGGCGGGCGCTGCCCTTACTCGCTGATTTCGAAGATATCGGAGAAGACGTAATAAATATGGCGGTTCTGGAGCCAGCACGGGTCAAATGGTTCGACAAGATAAAAGGTTTTGGATTTGCGACGGTGTTCAAACGGCCAGAAGATGTTTTCTTACACATAGAAGTTTTGCGTCAATCTGGCCTGTCCGATCTGGCGCCGGGCGAAGCTTTGGCAGTGAAAGCCATAGACGGCAAGCGTGGTCGCATGGCAGTGGAAATCCGCGCTTGGGACTTGGCTTCGAGCGACACATGAAAGTATTTCACAGTTTTTGCGCCAGTTTGGTGCTTGTTGTATTCTTTGCGGCTCAAGCTGTGGGTGCGCAATGTGCGGATACGATCGTTAAACTGCGTGGTGACTGGGGCGTTGTGACGTTTCGGGTTGAGGTGGCTGACACTCAAGCCAGCCGGTCGCGGGGTTTGATGCACCGAGAACACCTCGCGGCGCAGTCAGGCATGTTGTTTCTGTATCCGGCACCACAGAGAGTGGGCTTTTGGATGCGTAACACCCTAATTTCTCTGGATATGATATTTATAGATAAGGCGGGGCGGGTCTCGATGATCCACCACCGCGCCGAGCCGCTGGATGAGACGCTCATATATGGCGGGGAGGACATACTGTCTGTGCTTGAGATAAATGGCGGGTTGGCCAATGAGTTGGGTATCACTTCAGGGTCTGAGGTGCAGTCACCGCTTTTGCCACAAAAAAGCGCCGCTTGGGCCTGTCCGTGAAGATTTATAACAAACAGGCCTTTTCAATTCCGAAAGGGCCAGTTAGATAGCCTGCAGGTCCGGGGCGTAGCGCAGTCTGGTAGCGCACCTGTTTTGGGTACAGGGGGTCGCAAGTTCGAATCTTGCCGTCCCGACCAACTTTCAAAATCCAGAGTTTGAAACTGCAAGCTGGAGCTTGTAGGTCATCAGTGCCCGGTCGATTGGCGCCACAAATGGTCAATAGCGCGGCTGTTTAGCATACATAGCTTAAATAACTATTAATAAGTGATAGAATTTTTACCACTGCAACTTTCGCATCGCATATTTTTTTTTAAAATAAATTTAAATGAAATTAAACTGAAAAAAACCTGGCCGAGAATCGGTGTTTTGGTTCATTATTTAGATGATCAGTTGCCGCTAAAGCTCGGTGTATATTCAAAATTTTAAAATGGCCATTTGCGCTCGCTGGAATATCAGAATTAAATTGTGTGCCTTAGTGCAACGATATGATTTTAAGACCTGTACTCGGGTCAATCGAAAAATCTGCTTTTTAGAAAATTAAATTGATTGACCGAACAGGGCTAAATACGTCAGGTAGTGGGACGCAGCATCTGCATACGCTACATGTGGTATCTGGCGAGGGTTACATTGACGACACATTACTGGCTACAAGTGGCGCGCGGCGTCCAAGATTGGCCGTGTAGGGTGTTGCTGGTTCCCGAAAGTAAAAGACACATTGCACGACACGGCCTGACATCGGGCAGGCAGAGCGCAGGTACAAGAATGAGGCAGCGACAAGATGAAAATTGAACGTAAATTTACCGAGGCGGGCAAAGACGCGTACGCAAACATTGAATTTGTGAAGACGTCTTCCGAGATCCGCAATCCCGATGGTACGATTGTATTCCACCTCGATGATGTAGAGGTGCCAGCAAGTTGGAGCCAAGTCGCATCTGACGTATTGGCACAAAAATATTTCCGCAAAGCTGGTGTTCCGGCATCGCTGCGCAGGAGCCGTGAAAAAGATGTGCCCGCGTTTTTGTGGCGGTCCGTGCCCGACGGCGATTCTGTGGCCTATGGTGGCGAGACGTCGAGCAAGCAGGTTTTTGATCGTTTGGCGGGAGCATGGACCTATTGGGGCTGGAAGGGCGGTTATTTTACAACCGAAGCCGACGCATCAGCTTATTACGATGAAATGCGGTATATGCTGGCGACCCAGCGGGCAGCGCCAAACAGTCCTCAATGGTTCAATACCGGTTTGCACTGGGCGTATGGGATCGATGGACCAAGCCAGGGTCATTTTTACGTTGATTATAAAACAGGTAAGTTGACCAAATCTACCGGAGCCTATGAACACCCGCAACCGCACGCGTGTTTTATTCAATCGGTCACTGATGATCTGGTCAACGAGGGTGGTATTATGGATCTGTGGGTGCGTGAAGCGCGCCTGTTTAAATATGGATCCGGCACAGGAACAAACTTTAGTTCGCTGCGTGGATCAGGTGAGTCGCTTTCTGGCGGTGGTCAATCCTCCGGCTTGATGGGGTTTTTGAAAATTGGCGACCGGGCAGCCGGCGCGATCAAATCAGGTGGCACCACCCGACGGGCGGCCAAAATGGTCATCTGTGATGCCGACCACCCGGACATCGAAGAATTCATCAATTGGAAAGTGCGCGAGGAACAGAAAGTCGCCAGCATCGTCGCTGGTTCGAAAATGCACGAAATCCGCCTGAACGAGATTTTTGATGCGATCAGGGCGTGGGATGGCAGCAGTGAAGATGCGATCGATCCGGTCAAAAATGCCCAACTGAAAGTGGCCATTCGCGCTGCGAAAAAGGTATCGATCCCCGAGACTTATGTAAAACGCGTTTTGGATTATGCAAAACAGGGTTATTCCAGTATCGAGTTTCCAACCTATGACACCGATTGGGATTCTGAGGCCTATGCCTCGGTGTCAGGCCAGAATTCAAACAACTCGATCCGGGTCACCGACGCATTCCTCAAAGCGGTCGAAAATGACGCGGATTGGGAATTAATTCGTCGGACCGACGGCAAGGTTGCAAAGACCATCAAGGCCCGCGCCCTGTGGGAAGATGTCGGTCATGCGGCTTGGTCATGCGCTGATCCGGGCATTCAATATCACGATACCGTAAATGCGTGGCATACCTGTCCCGAAGATGGTGAAATTCGTGGGTCTAACCCCTGTTCGGAATATATGTTCCTTGACGATACGGCTTGTAATCTGGCGTCGATGAACCTTCTGACGTTTTTGCAGGATGGTGTGTTTAACGCCGAAGAGTACATGCACGCCACCCGTCTGTGGACGCTGGCGCTTGAAGTATCTGTGATGATGGCACAATTTCCGTCAAAAGAGATCGCCAAACGCAGCTATGAGTTCCGCACTCTCGGCCTTGGCTTCGCCAATATTGGTGGTTTGCTCATGAATTTGGGCTATGGATATGACAGCGTAGAAGGGCGGTCGTTGTGTGGCGCGCTTTCGGCTATTATGACGGGTGTGTCCTATGCGACCAGCGCGGAAATTGCTGGAGAGTTGGGGGCTTTTGGTGGCTATGAGCGCAATAAAGAGCATATGCTGCGGGTGATCCGCAATCATCGCAATGCTGCTCACGGCAAAAGCGACGGCTATGAGGGCCTCGCGATCAATCCGGTCCCGTTAGATATGAAAAACTGCCCCGATCAGGAGCTGGTAAACTTATCAAAGATTTGTTGGGACGAGGCGTTGTCTTTGGGAGAACGTCATGGATATCGCAACGCGCAGACGTCGGTCGTGGCGCCAACCGGCACAATTGGTCTGGTGATGGATTGTGACACCACCGGCATCGAGCCCGACTTTGCGCTGGTGAAGTTCAAGAAACTTGCTGGTGGCGGTTACTTTAAGATCATCAACCAATCGGTACCTGGAGCGCTGGAAAAACTGGGTTATCCAAGTTCGCAAATTGAAGAAATTGTGAGCTATGCCGTGGGTCACGGCAGCATCGGCAACGCACCGGCAATCAACCATACGTCGTTGATTGGTCACGGATTTGGACCAGCAGAGCTGGATAAAATTGAAGCGGCGCTCGGGTCGGCGTTTGACATTCGATTTGTGTTCAACCAGTGGACTTTGGGGCAGGACTTCTGCACCAAAGTATTGGGTGTGCCTAGCGAAAAACTGATGGATCCCACCTTTGACCTGCTGCGGCATTTGGGCTTTAGTAAAGCCGATATTGATATGGCCAATGACCATGTTTGCGGCTCAATGACCCTCGAAGGCGCGCCACATCTTAGGACAGAGCACTACAGCATATTCGATTGTGCAAATCCATGTGGCAAGAGAGGCAAGCGCTATCTTAGCGTCAACAGCCACATCCACATGATGGCAGCGTCTCAGTCGTTTATTTCTGGGGCGATTTCCAAGACTATTAACATGCCGAACGATGCAACGATCGAAGATTGCCAAAAAGCCTACGAATTAAGTTGGTCGCTTGGCGTGAAGGCAAACGCACTGTACCGCGATGGGTCTAAACTCAGCCAACCATTGGCTGCCGCGCTGGTAGAGGATGACGACGAAGCTGCAGAAATTCTTGAAAGCGGCAGCATCAATGAAAAAGCCAAAGTGCTGGCTGAGAAAATCGTTGAAAAGGTGGTGATCAAGGAAATCGTGCGCAGCAATCGCGAAAAAATGCCAGAGCGGCGCAAGGGATACACGCAAAAGGCCGTTGTTGGTGGCCATAAGGTGTATTTGCGCACTGGCGAATACAGCGACGGTTCACTGGGTGAAATTTTCATCGACATGCACAAAGAAGGCGCTGGCTTTCGAGCAATGATGAACAATTTTGCCATAGCAGTGTCCGTGGGGCTGCAATACGGGGTGCCTCTGGAAGAGTTTGTCGACGCCTTTACCTTTACCAAGTTTGAACCAGCAGGTCTGGTTCAGGGCAACGATAGCATCAAGAATGCCACATCGATCCTTGATTATATTTTCCGGGAACTTGCGGTGTCTTATCTTGACCGCACCGACCTGGCGCATGTCAAACCCGAAGGTGCCAGCTTTGACGATCTGGGCCGCGGTGAGGAAGAAGGCTTGTCAAATATCAAGGAGTTAAGTGAAACCGCAGCATCTAAGTCTTTGGATGTACTGAAGCAAATTAGCTCATCGGGTTATCTGCGCAAACGCTTGCCGCAAGAATTGGTCGTGTTCCAAGGCGGGCAGGCAGTCGCAGGTGGCGTCGTCAGTGACACAGCGCTTGCCATTGCAGCACAGCAGGCAGATTTTGCCCAACTGTCAAATACTGGCACCGCCACAGCAGCACCAGCACCAGCGGTCGGTCTGCGGGCTCAGGCCAAGATGCAAGGATACGAAGGAGAAGCATGTGGTGATTGCGGCAATTACACTTTGGTCCGCAATGGCACCTGCATGAAATGCAACACCTGCGGCGGCACTTCGGGTTGCTCGTAGATATCAAGGTTAAGGGGCGGGTGCGCTCGCCCCTACGACGTTCAGGCCACAGGCAAAAATTTTAGAGCAGTAACAACGATGAGCCTGAACGGCGAAACTGGGGGCCTTGAGCCCCCATTTTTTTTGGCCACTAAAATTATATAAAAACAGGAAGTTCTGCGGTATCTTTAAGGCTTTCTGTCACGAAACTTGCCGAGACATCCATCAACGGCAGACCCTTTATGAGCCGCTGGTACAATCGATCATAATCTGAAATATCACGGACGCGCGCTTTGATCAGGTAATCCAGATCACCTGACATGCGATATAAACCGATAATCTGGGCGATACCTTGTGCAGTTTTGGCCAGCTGCTCTGTCCATTCAACCGAATGCTGCGCGGTTTTGATTTGAATGAAAACCAGCAAGCCAAGATCCAGTTTTTCTGGATCTACCAGCGCCATACGTCGGGTGATAACCCCACTGGATTCTAAGGCTTTGACCCGGCGCCATACTGCATTGCGCGACAGACCAATCATTTCCCCCAGGCGATCAAGTGATATGTCACTGGAGATTTGTAATTGTTTAAGAATTTTGCGGTCTAGGTGGTCAATATCCACAAATTGCTCCTGTTTGTGAGAAATCTTTGCAAAGTTATGCCAATATTTTTGTAAATTGGGATATGAGATACACTAATCGGGTCTAAGATTGATTGAAACTGAAAAAGTGAGAGGTTCCATGTGGACTAAATTATTTTTAAATCACCCTAGAGCCGTCGAAGAGAGTTATGGCGAACACGCAATCTTTGCAGGCCGTTTTGCCGCTCAGCTGTTTATCGCGGCAGTCTGCGCGCTTATCCACGCCCTGATACCGGGGGTGTTTGAAAAAACCGCCAGTAAAATCGTCGCGCGCCTCTATGCCCAAACAGCGGGACGCGGCGTCTAATGTGTCGGTGGGCGGCCTATGTGGGCCAGCCGGTTTTTCTGGCCGACATCATTGCAGACCCTGTGCATTCTTTGATCGATCAGAGCCGGAACGCGGAAGAGTGTAAGACCAATCTGAACGCGGACGGTTTTGGCGTTGCATGGTATGGCCACCGTCGCAAACCGGGGCTGTACCGCGATATTTATCCTGCTTGGTCCGACCCCAACCTGCGGGCGTTGTCAGAACAGGTGAAATCCGCGCTTTTTCTTGCGCATGTCAGGGCCTCGACAGGATCGGCAATCAGCCGCAACAATTGCCACCCGTTTGTGGTTGATCGGTGGAGCTTTATGCACAATGGACAAATCGGAGGATTTGAAGCGGTGCGCAAAGCGGCTGATATGCTGATCCCGAATGAGCTTTACCGTCACCGGCGTGGCGCAACCGATAGCGAGGCGTTTTTTCTGGTCGCCTTGGGCAACGGGCTGGAGACCGATCCTCTCGACGCTATTGCCTGCACCATCGCAACTTTTGAGGCACTGGCGACCAAGACGCCAAAATTCCGCATGACTGCGGCCTTTTCAGATGGCGAAAAGCTCTATGCGGTGCGTTATGCCTCAGATGATCGCGCCCCGACGCTTTATCACCGCTGGAGTGGATCACAAAAGGGCAGGGCGGTTGTGTCTGAACCGTTCGATGCGGACAGCGGCGTCTGGCAAGAGATTCCAGATCGCAGTTTTTGTATTTTTGAAGGCCAACAGGTGAAAATTAACAAACTCTAAGCGCTGCAGACGGTTTTTTAAGGTATCCTGGCTGCCTCTTGCGGGGCGGGGTGTCAGCTGAAAATGAAGATTTGCGCGGTTAATACGCCCTTTGCGTTTTGATGTGGGCAAGCGCCGCACTGTTTAAATAGACCATTTATGGATGATCGAGATACCCTTGAACCCTTTGTCATCATTTTCAAAGCTATCGTTTGCAACTCTGGAAAATTGTATTTTATCCAGCGGCATTGGACGGGTTTTCAGCCGCCTGTATTTCGGCCGCCTGTATTTCAGCCAATTCTGTGATGACCCGCTGCCATAAATCGGGGGACTGGGCGCCTTGCACCACATGCTGTCCGGCAACAATGAATGTTGGAACCGATGTGATGCCCATCTGTCGGCCAGCGGCTTCTTTTTCGGCAACCACTCCACTGTCGGCGACAGATGACAACAGTTTGCTGACGAGGGCGCCGTCCATGCCGCTGCGTTCACCCACCTGCGCTAAGACTGCCGGATCTCCAATATCAAGGCCCAGCTTGAAATAGGCACGAAACAGGCCCGCAACCACTGGCGTTTGACAGCCTTCAATCCCCGCCCAGTGTATCAACCGATGCGCATTGGATGTATTCGGCGTGGTCTTTATCTTGTCAAAAGCGATCTCCAATCCGGCACTTTGAGCGTGCTCGGCCACCGGTGCATAGGCCCGCACGGCCTGTTGCTTGCCGCCGAATTTCGTCTCGAGATAGAGCCGCCGGTCCATGCCGCCGGCTGGCATGTCGGGGTTGAGTTGGAACGGATGCCATTCGATATCGAAGTTATGCTCTGGGGCGGCCTCAAGGGCGCGGTCCAAATGGGCTTTACCAATATAGCACCAAGGGCAAATCGGGTCAGATATAATATCCAGTTTCGTCATGCGCTCGCCTTGTAATAGTCGCGGAGTTTGTGCCGCAGTATCTTGTTGTTCGGCCCGGTTGGCAACCGACAGATGTGAATGTAGAGCCGGGGCTGTTTATATTGCGCCAGTCTGGTTTCAACAAAGCGCTTCACAACGACGTGATCCAAATCGGCAGCCCCGGTGTGAAACGCCGCAATAACAAAGACCTGTGGCTTGACCTCAACCTCTGTAACGGCAACGTCTCCGATATCTGGATATAATCGTAAGGCAGATTCAACCTCAAGCGGGCTGACGCGGTATCCGCCCGCAGTCATGATATCATCGGCCCGACCACAATATTCAATCTGACCGTCCTGATCCATGATGCCTTGATCGCCAGTGACAAACCATTCGTCAGCCACCAAGCGGCGCAAAGCACCGTTTTCGTGACGATACCCCAACATCAGGCCCTGATCGTGACGCGAGACAGCAATCATGCCCTGTGTGCCGACTGCAACCGGCCCGTCGGCATCTACAATTGCTACTCTCCGGCCGGTCTGGGGACGGCCGAGGGTGCCGGGGCGTGCAGGGTGAGCGGGGCTGGCCGATATAAAGGTCGAGCATTCAGACATGCCATAAGCCTCATAAACTGGGCAGCCTGTGGTCGCCCGCCAAGCTTTTTGCAGCCTGTCGGGCATTTTCTCACCAGCACTTAGTGCATGGCGCAATTTGGGCAGTTTCAAGACCGTCTCATCAGTCAAAATTTTGCGAAAAACTCCAGGTGCCGCAGCAAATATTGTGATTTCTTGCTGGTCTAAAAGTTGCCGCAGACTGGCGACATCGCCCAGCGTTTCGGAAATGATTGCCGTTGCGCCACACCGCCAGGGATCCAATAGGCCGGTGCCCAGTGTGTAGGTCCAGTTAAAGGCACCGGCATGTAAAAGCCGGTCGGTGCTGTGAATATCTGTCCAGTCTGGACCCATCATTTGGCGGGCCCAGATCACCCGGTGGGCGTGCATCACCGCACGTGGAGTGCCAGAGGTCCCCGAGGTATAGACAATATAGGCCAAACGATTTGGATCACCGTACAGATAAGCGGCGGGCGGCGCGTGGCGCATGTCGCGCAGTGCGGCCAAATCAATGGTCTGGCACGCTGTATTCGCCGCGTGTTCTGTTGCAAGACATGCGATTTTAGGGTCGTGAATAATGGCTGCAGGGGCAAGATCATGAATAATTTTAGCAGTTTCGACCTCAGTCAACTGGGCGGCGCAGGGCACGGGCACCAATCCCACAGCGATGGCGCCAAGAAAGCTTAGCGGAAAATCAACACTATGACCCAGCCGTAACAAAACAAGATCACCTGGCCGCAGACCCCGGTCCAAAAGTCCTGCGCCAGTGGCCAGAACGGCCTGTTCCAACTGGCGGTAACTCCAGATAATTTGATGTGGGCCTCCGACCAGCTCAAGCGCTGTTTTGGCAGGGGTTTCAGTGCTATGGCGCAATCCATAGGCGGCCAGATTAAACTGGGGCGGACAGCTGGGCGGAGGCCCTTTATCAAACAGCGACAGCATAACAAATCTGCTAAGTTGGTTTGGTGCCAGTTGCAAGCCGGTCAAGCCAACGATATATCAAGCTTATGACGGAACGTGCCCCTTTTTCACTTTTGCGCGTCGCGCGCGAAGACGGCAGTGGCGCTGCGCCGGAACCGCTGGATTTGGGCCAACGGGTCCGCGGCCTGCGCAAGGCCAAGAAGTGGACGCTTGAACAAGCGTCACAGCAGGCCGGGTTGGCGCGGTCGACCTTGTCTAAAATCGAAAACGGTCAAATGTCTCCGACCTATGACGCGCTGAAAAAGCTGGCAGTTGGCCTGGAAATCTCCGTACCTCAATTATTTACGCCCCCGTGCAACACGCAGATCAATGGCCGTCTTGTGGTGACAAAATCCGGTGAGGGTCCGCAAAAGCCCACCGTCACCTACGAGCATGAGCTGCTTGCCGACACCCTAACCCAAAAACAGATGATGCCCTACCGCGCGCGAATCCGCGCCCGCTCTGTCGATGAATTTGACGGCTGGGTACGTCATGATGGCGAAGAGTTTTTGTATGTTTTGACCGGTATGATCATGCTCTACACTGAATTTTACGAACCGATGACGATGCGCCGTGGCGACAGTGCCTATTATGACGCCTCAATGGGCCACAATGTCGTGTCATGCAGCGAAGACGACGCCACCCTTTTGTGGGTCACCACGCTGGCTTAACAAAATCAGCCATGCCAACAGCGATAATTTGCATACCAATAATCATCGCGATCTGGCCGGTATAAATGCCGGCAAAACTGTCGGAAAATTCCCGCGTGGTGGTCACCACGGGATTGGCAAAACTGGTCGAATCCGTATACCAATACGCACCGGCAATACAAAGCGCCGCAAACGGTGGCAGCGCTTTTGGGCATGAATTCAAGACACAAGAAATGACGAATAATAATCCAAAAGTTGCAATGAGTTCCCGGGTCCAGTGCGCTGGACCTGTAAGGTGCATCGTGATCTACATCTGCCAGATCTCTCGATCTAACATCGCATGGGCAACCCAAACCCCCAGCAGCCCACCGATCACCTGCAAGATGACGAATTGTACCGCATGCCCAGGGAGGGGGCGCCGCGCAGGGCAAATGCCAGCGTACCCGCTGGATTGAAATGCCCCCCCCGACCGGAGCCAATGTGGTGATTAAAATATACCGCTTGCAGCCGGTGGCGATGGCGTTTGCCGACAGCGTGTCCACGATATTTCCCGACGCCAAGCCCGCGCCCATGATGCTTGATCCAATCACAGCGGTTAACACAATCCGGCGCCAAGACCTTTGGCCAGCAGTTTGGCAATCATGGTATCGTTCCTATTTTTGCGACGGCGTATTTCAAATCAATGGCTTGCATCGTTTGTAACGGTATTTCCATGAAATCCAGAGTTCTGCGGCTCAGGAGGTCAGACACAGATTGAACCGCTGAGCCCGAATTTGTTTGCGGGGCTGCTGCTGGATCGTTGATCCCGCAATGGGCCCTTATCGGTGCGCCAGACCAAATCGGGCAAGTCTGTGTTGCTGCCGCACCACAAATCGTGATCATCAGATCCATAACTGGCGCATCCGGTTTGGCAAATTCATTCCAGATTTTGGAGCTTAGCTCACCCCCATCATGGTTTTTGCGTCACAGCAATAACATCGCATGCGGATGGACCCACCCGCCTGGCTGTGATCTGACAAAATAAGCCCACCAGTGGCGCGCACCATGCGCGTTAAGCGGAAATTCCAAAAGGATTGAGCGGGCTGGGCTGCGGGTGCAAAGGACGAGGATATTCATGGCATGGCTGGAGCATACACTTGTCACAGGCCCGTGACAGCCAACCAGCGACAGTTAAAAAATTATTTTGACCGGAGCTGTGATTATTTTGCCTGTTCCCTTCACCGCCAACCGTGCTGGCGTACAGGCGCTGAGCGCCACCGCCACCATCAAGCCCAGCATCACGGCTGTGCGGGTCAAAACATGTCCCGAACTGAACGCGCGCCACCCGAGATATCCTTGCCGATCCCCTCGACGGTTCCGCATCCACATACTGCGCAGAGTAGAGAGATAGATAAAATTCGCATCATGGGCCTTATCATTTCTGTTCATACCACCAAACGTCGGGTAAAAATCCCAACCAATCGCCGTATATCGGCAAGTTTTTGGGATAGTTCAACGCTTTGTTATGCGCAATACGGCTGATGTTCCACTGATGAAACGGGATCACATAACGCCCGGCTGTCAACACCCGGTCCAAGGCGCGCGTGGCCGCCAGAAACCCTTGCCGGCTTTCGGCATTGATAAGCGCAGTGATCATCGCATCCACAGCCGGAGATTTTACGCCCATCCAATTGCGGGACCCGGCTTGATCGGCTGCGTCTTGCCCCCAATACAGATGTTGCTCGTTGCCAGGGCTTAGCGATAATCCGCGCCTGAAATATGTCATGTCAAAATCTTGCGCCTTGGTGCGAGCGGTGTATTGCGCATTGTCGACCGTCGATATGGTCACATCCATACCCAACCGTTCAAGCGCGCGGGCATAAATTTCCATGATGGCGTGATGTTCCTTTTTGCCTTGCTGTAACAAAACTTCAAAGGTGAAGGCGGCGCCATTACTATCCTGAAGTTGTCCGTCATTCACCTGCCACCCGGCAGTCTCTAACAGGGCGCTTGCCGTAGCGATATTTTTACGGTTGCGTTCGCGCCCGTCGCTCACCGGCAAATAATAGCCGTCCAGCGCGCCGGGCAACAAATCGGCCTCGAATGGGGCTAACAGCTCACGCACCTGACCGGAGGCGGGCCCCGGCTCAAAACCCAGCACCGAATTTGAAAAATAAGACGTGATCCGCGACTGACGTCCCCCTGTCATCGCGTCATTGATAAACTCGAAATTGAACGCCAAGATCATCGCCTCGCGGACCCGCCAGTCGGCAAAGATAGGCCGCCGCGTGTTCATCACAAACCCGGTCATACCAGAGGGGCGCTGGTGGGGAATAAGTGATTTTTTGACTGTCCCTTCGGCCACTGCGAGGAAATTGTATTTGCTGTCCCAAGCGTCGGCGTTAAATTCCCTATGCATTGTCAAAGTGCCGGATTTAAAGGCCTCAAACGCCACCGCGCCATCGCCGAAATAATCATATCTGATTTTGTCTAAGTTATTTGTGCCGCGCCGGAACGCCAGATCGGCGCCCCAATAATCGGGGTTGCGTTCAAGCGTCAGGTAACGGCCCGGCTCAAACGCGCCAATGACATATGGGGCGCTGCTGATCGGAATATCGTTGAGCGTGGCGTTCGCGAAATCTTTACCCGCCCACTGGGATTTTTTAATAATCGGCCGCATACCGGTAATCAGCGCCAACTCAGGGTTTTTTTCTGAAAAGCTGAACCGGACTGAGCGCGGGCCAGTAGCCTCGGCTTTGGAGATTTTGCCCCAAAGCCCGTGATATCGTGGATGGCCCAACGTGCCGAGTGTTTCATAGGACCACAGTACATCTTCGACTGTTACCGGGCTTCCGTCTGAGAACTGGGCCTCTGGACGTAGGGTGAATTCGACCCAAGACCGGTCTGCCGGGGTTTCAATAGATTCTGCAAGCAGCCCATACAGCGAAAATGGTTCATCCCAATTGCGTCCCATCAGCGATTCATAGGCTATAAATCTCAACTGCCATGGGGATTTTCCTTTTAATATTAATGGATTTAGGGAATCAAATCCGCCCGTTTCACCAGAGATAATTGTCCCGCCCAATGGGGCGTCGGGGTTGGCATAGGGCAGCGATTGGTAATCGGCTGGCAGCACGGGATTGCCATACATCGCGATACCATGTTGCGTCTCTGCCAGTGCTGCAACGGCGAGTGAGCTTATCGCAATTGCGGGGCTCAGACGGTATAAAAATGATTTAAGTAACTGTCGCATTGGGATAAGTTTCCTGTCTAAATCGGGGCGAGCTGGGGCCATGATAGGCGCGCTATAAGCGTTTTTCAAACTTTTAGCTTGGATGCTGGACTTATTATCGGTATAAAGTCGTCACTGCTCGATAGGTTTCTTGCCTGTATGAAACCTGCCTCAATAACTCAACGCCTGCCTTGTGCAGGCGTTTTTTTATGCGGTTGCGGTTTCATTGTGTTGGTCGTCCGCGCGCAGACCTTATTGTTTTGGTCAATTATGATAAAGAAATATGAGAATCTGAAAGGAAATGCGCGATGTCATTAGAAGGTAAAATTGCGATCGTCACGGGTTCAACATCGGGAATCGGTTTGGGAATCGTGCGTGGTTTGGCCGAATCGGGGGCTGATGTGATTCTCAATTCGTTCACAGACACAGCGCAAGACCACGCATTAGCAGAGGGGATCGCTAAAGAATTCAATATTTCAGCGCGATATGTCTCGGCGGATATGTGCGATGGGCAAGCCTGCCGCGACTTGATTGCTGAAGTGGGGCGCTGCGATATTTTGGTCAACAATGCTGGGGTGCAACATGTCGCTCCGATTGATCAGTTTCCGGCCGACAAGTGGGATGACATCCTTGCGATCAATCTGACATCAGCGTTTCATACGACAGCCACCGCCCTGCCGATGATGCGTGCCGCAGGCTGGGGCAGGGTGGTCAATATAGCCTCTGCGCATGGTTTGACCGCCAGCCCGTTCAAATCTGCTTATGTGGCTGCCAAACATGGCGTGGTTGGGTTGACCAAAACCGTTGCGCTGGAGACAGCCGAGGAACCGATCACCGCAAACGCTATTTGTCCTGGATACGTATTGACCCCTTTGCTGGAGGCGCAATTGCCAGCGACGATGGAAAAATACAACATGGACAGAGAGACCGTGATCAAAAAGATTATTCTCGACCGGCAACCGTCGCGGAGCTTTGCCACGGTCGAACAATTGGCTGGAACATGCTGTTTTTTATGTTCGAATGCCGCTGATCAAATTACCGGGACAACGATCAGTATGGATGGTGGCTGGACCGCAATGTAGACAAAAATCAAGGCCGCATGCCTGGTGAGTGGGGATTAATTAGGCTGTGGGCGCAGTTTTTTCTGTGTTGTTGGCCTCTTGGCGGGCGAGTTGTGCCTTGGCGCTGTCGGTATCGGCGTTCTCTAAAACAGAGCCTTCGACCACATCGCCTTGAGCTTCTGCAACTATCAGGGGGGGGGCGTCTTCGCTTGGGGGATAGACAAGCCCGGCTGAGATCACCAGTTTTGCGGCCTCTTCTACTGTCATATCCAACTCGATGACGTCTTTGCGCGGCACAAACAGCATAAACCCAGAGGTTGGGTTCGGGGTGGTTGGCACAAAAATACTGAGTAAATCATCGGCTGTTTTCGGGTGGCGGGCAATTTCGCCTCGGGCGCTTGTGGTCACGAATCCGACCGCCCAGACATCCTTGCGCGGATATTCGATCAGGCAGGATTTCTCGAACGACCGATCCGATTGGGCAAAGACGGTTTCAGCGAGTTGTTTCACGCCAGAATAGACCGAGCGCACAACAGGCATTCTGGCGACTACAGATTCAGCATACCGGATCATCGAACGCCCGATAAATCCCTTGGCAAGTGAACCGACAAGGATCGTGAACAACAAAAACAGCACGACCCCAACGCCGCGAATGTTGACTTTGGTCTCGGGACCAAACAAATTTTTGAAAAACTGTTCCGGCTGATAGGGGCCAGGGACAAACGGCAGCACAACCCCATCCACCCACCCGATGACCGACCAGATCAACCAAATGGTCAGGGCCACCGGTGCGATTACCACGAGCCCGGTCAAAAAGCTTGACCTTAGGGTCGCTAATAAACCGGGTTTTTTTGCTTTTGGGGTCTGATCAAAGGGGGTTGTCATAAAATCCACATTATACTGCTAACATCTGTCATTACTGATTTTAGCGCTGGTTCACAATGCAATGTCGTAAAAATTGGATCAACTTTATATCAATGTGTTAATTTCGTGCGCAATTTCTGCTGCAAGACGGGCATTGCTGCGTACCAGCGCAATATTTGCGGTCAGTGAGCGGCCTTCGGTCAGATCAAAAATCCGCTGCAAAAGAAACGGTGTGACGGCTTTGCCGACGATTCCTTGTCGATCTGCGTCTGCCAGAGCGGTCTGGATGAAGGGGGCCATCTCGATCTGGCTGATCTGTTCGGTTGCTGGCACAGGGTTGGCAATTAGCTGGCCGCCTGGCAGGCCCAGTTGATGGCGCATAAGGTGGGCACGTGCAATCTGTGCGGGTGTGTCCATTCTCAAGGGCGCAGGTAACTCAGACTGCGCCGACCAAAACGCGGGCAGACTGTCCTGCCCATAGGCAATTACCGGAACGCCAAGCGTTTCAAGAACTTCGAGAGTTTTCGGTAAATCTAAGATTGCCTTTGCCCCCGCTGCCACCACGGTGAGCGGCGTTTGCGCAAGCTCATGCAGATCGGCCGAAATGTCAAAACTGTGCTCAGCGCCGCGATGAACCCCGCCAATGCCACCAGTGGCAAACACCGATATTCCGGCCCGCGCCGCCCCGATCATCGTTGCGGCCACGGTTGTCGCGCCGGTGCCCCCCGTGGCCATGCAAGCCGCCAGATCGGCCCGTGACAGTTTGGCCGCATCGCGGGTTTGCGCCAGCCCTGTGAGCTGTGCAGCGGTCAACCCGATGCATAGACGCCCTTCCAGCACCGCAATAGTTGCCGGTACCGCGGCAGAATCGCGGACGCATTGTTCCACATCCTGCGCCATCTTAAGGTTTTCCGGCCAAGGCATGCCATGGGTGATTATGGTGCTTTCCAGCGCCACCAGCGGGCGTTGTGCACTTTGGGCGGCTTGAACTTCGGGCGAAAGGGTAAGCAAACTCATAATAAAGTATCTCCTGAAACGTACCGCGCCGCTATCTCAAGAGCGTGGTGTAAAGCATCGGCGCGCTCAGCGCCCGCCAGTTCTGCGGCCATATGCGCCGCCATAAAGGTGTCGCCCGCGCCGGTCACCCGTGTCACCAGCACATCAGGCGGGGTCTGGACAAAACTCTCACCTTGTCCGGCATCGCAGGCCGGCCTTGCCCCATTCGTCACCAGCACCCGGCGCGCGCCTTTGGCCAATAGCGCCTGCGCCGCTTCAGCAGCCGTATGATATTCGGTTTGGCACAACAGGCCCGCCTCTTCGAGATTGACATACAACAACGCCCGCCCACGGATGAGCAGCGGCAGCAAACGGTCTGCCTTGCCCGGTGAGGCCGGCGCCACACATAGATCACATTCGGCAAAAAGTGGCGAGACTGCGATATGTTCCAAAAGGCTTTGGGTTAGGTTGCCATCAAGCGAAATCATCCCGGAAAACGGAGCCTCGGGTGTGCCGAACGGCCCCGATATCAACGGTGCGATGACGTTATTTTCCGTCGTTTCAAGAGAATGGACGTCCGCAATTGCGGCAATTAGCCCGTTTGCATCTTCGATCGCCATATACCTGTCTGTGGGCAAATCATCAGAGCGGTAAACATGGTCACAATCGATACCCATCTCTTCGCAGGCGGTGATGAGCGCATGACCTTCTGCGTCGCGCCCAATCGACGACAGTAAAACCGGATCAACCCCGAATCGTTTGAGGGTCATGGCGATGTTCAACGCCACACCGCCGGGCAGGCGGGTAATCCGTCCCGGCACATCCGAGCCCTGCTTCATATGGCTGGCCGAGCGGCCGATTATATCCCATAGAACCGAGCCAATACATAAAACCTGTGTCATAACGCCCTTCTGACCGCAGTTTGCCCCACACGCAAGAAGGGGCAATAAAGCCTGCGCAAATTATCGATTGTCTTTCGCCACCACAAGGACTTATCAGACCTAATAGGCCCAACAACACCTGACTATGAGGTAACCAGACCCGATGCACCGCGCTCTTCGCTTCATGATAGCCTATTGGTTTTTTCTACTGGGCCCAGTTCTGACGGGTTGTGTCACGGCCCATGAGCTGCGTCCGGCGATCGGCGATCTGACCGTTACACCGCAGGGTGCGGTCTTGAGGCTGTCGATAAATGTTGAGGCGCTGCTTGCGGGGATTGATCTTGACGGTTTGGAAAACACCGATGCAAGCTCAGGCTCTGGCAGGTATGACCAACTGCGCAGCTTGCCGCCCGAGACATTGCAGACACGGGTAGCGACGTTTTTTCCAAGGCTGTTGCCAGGCATCCTGCTGCAAAATGGCGGGCAGTTGCAGCGTTTCACGCTGAGCGCTGTGACTGTCGACGCGGTGGGCGACCCCGAACTGCCCCGCGACAGCCGCTTGGAGCTGACCATTTCAGACCCGATTGCGTCACCATCGGTCCTGTTTCACTGGCCCAAGGGATTTGGCGCTTTGATCTTGCGCCAAATGGGTCCTGAGGATGGCTATACCGGATATCTTGGGGGGGGCGATAAAAGCGATCCAATTCGGCTTGTAGGCAATGGCGATCAAACAGTGTTCAGCGCGTTGATACGGTATATACCGGTGGGTTTCGATCATATTCTGCCCAAGGGGCTTGATCATATTTTGTTCGTTCTGGGTTTGTATTTTTTGTCGGTACGTTTTGGTGTTTTGTTATGGCAGATCAGCGCTTTCACGCTGGCCCACACGGTCACATTGGCGCTGGGGGCTTTGGGATATGTGACGGTTCCGGCGTCTATTGTCGAACCGCTGATCGCCGCCTCGATCGTGTTTATTGCGGTCGAAAATATTGCCAGCCCGAAATTGCATGCGTGGCGCCCCGCAGTGGTGTTTGGGTTTGGGCTGTTACATGGACTTGGATTTGCCAGTGTTTTGGGTGAATTAGGCCTGCCACAGGGGCAATTTATCCCGGCGCTGATCGGGTTTAATATCGGTGTTGAGTTGGGTCAATTGACGGTGATTGCCATTATGATACTGACCTTGGGGCTTTGGTTTGGCAATCGGGCGTGGTTTCGGACCCGCATCGCGGTGCCGGCCTCGGCACTGATCGGAATAATTGGCGCTTGGTGGTGCGTGGAACGTACACTGTTATAATTCAATTACCGCCAAATTATAATTCAATTACCGCGAACCGCTGCCGCTTGCAGAGAAAGTCGGCGACTGCAATGGGCAGGGGGGGTTGCTTTGGCCCTGTAAACCCAGTAAAGCGCGGTCATTCAATACCGCAGACGCAAGCGGGCACGTTGGGGGAGACATCCCCATCTGTCCACCGGTTGGAGCATCCGCTCTCACACCTTGCGTCGAGGCGAAAACCGGAAAGGATACGACCCATGGCTCTTCCAGAGTTTACCATGCGCCAATTACTTGAAGCAGGCGTACACTTCGGCCACCAGACGCAGCGTTGGAACCCCCGTATGGGCGAGTTTATATATGGCGCGCGCAACGGCATCCATATCATGGACTTGACGCAAACCGTGCCCATGCTTGACGCAGCCCTTAACGTCATTCGCGACACTGTGGCCAAGGGCGGACGGTTGCTGTTTGTCGGCACCAAGCGTCAGGCCAGTTCGGCCATTGCGGACTCAGCTGAGAAATGCGCTCAGTATTACATGAACCACCGTTGGCTCGGTGGCACGCTGACCAATTGGAAAACCGTGTCATTGTCGATCAACCGTCTGAAATCGATTGACGAGCAGATGGAAACCGGCATCGAGGGTATGACCAAGAAAGAACGTCTTGGCATGGAGCGCGAGCAAAATAAATTGCAAGCGTCTCTGGGTGGCATCCGCGAAATGGGTGGCGTTCCTGACCTGCTGTTTGTAATCGATGTGAAAAAAGAAGCTCTGGCGATTGCTGAGGCCAACAAACTCGGCATTCCTGTGGTGGCCATCGTAGATACCAACTGTTCACCAGATGGCATCGATTATATCATTCCGGGCAATGACGATGCGGCACGCGCTATCGGATTGTATTGCGATCTTGCCTGCCGTGCAGCGCTTGACGGCATGTCGGCGCAACTTGGCGCTGCTGGTGTTGATCTGGGTGCCATGGAAGAAGCGCCTGTAGAAGAGGCGCTGAGCGTTGAGGCCGACGCCGCGCCGGCAGAAGCCGCTGCTGCCGAGGTGGCCGTAGAGATGCCTGCCGAGGCGGCCGAAGCGCCAGCAAGCAGCTAAAGATAACGCTGAATGACATCGCGCGCGGCTTTTGGCTGCGCGCCACAAATTTTTCAAACAAGGAGAGCCAGCTATGGCGATCACAGCATTGATGGTGAAAGACCTGCGTGAAAAGTCCGGCGCAGGTATGATGGATGCAAAAAAAGCATTGATCGAGACAGATGGCGACATGGAAGCAGCAATTGATTGGCTGCGCACCAAAGGCCTGGCAAAAGCCGCGAAAAAATCTGGCCGCACGGCAGCCGAAGGTTTGGTTGCTGTTCAGGTTGAAGGTGGCCGCGGTGTTGTCGTCGAGGTGAACTCAGAAACAGACTTCGTTGCCAAAAATAGCGATTTCCAACAAATGGTCGGATCGTTTGCCACGGCTGCTTTGAGTGTCTCTGACGTCGAGCAATTAGCGGCTGCTGATGTTGGCGGAAAAACGGTTGCCGACACGCTGACTGATAAAATTGCGACGATTGGCGAAAATATGGCCCTGCGTCGCATGGGTGCCTTAGAGGGTACGCAAGTGGTTTCTTACGTCCACAACGCGGCCACCGCTGGCATGGGCAAAATCGGTGTGCTGGTGGCGTTGAGCGCCGAAAACGAAGCGTTTGGGCGTCAGGTCGCGATGCATATTGCCGCCGCCAACCCACAATCCTTGGGTGCGGATGATCTGGATCCAGCCGTGGTTGAGCGCGAGAAAAATGTTCTCACCGAACAAGCCCGAGAATCTGGGAAACCCGAACAGGTGATTGAAAAAATGATCGTCGGTCGGATGAAGAAATTTCTTGCCGAAGTCACCTTGCTGGGGCAGGCGTTTGTGATCAATCCCGACCTGTCTGTTGAAGCCGCTGCAAAAGAAGCCGGTGTCGAAATCTTGGCGTTCTTGCGATTTGAGGTCGGCGAAGGCATCGAGAAGAAAAGCGAAGATTTTGCTGCCGAGGTGGCAAAGGCCGCACAGGGTTAATAACCCGGTCAACCAAAAACAAAGGCGCGGCTATATGGCTGCGCCTTTTTTATTTGCAAGCACGTTAATTGCCCAAGTTTGTGGCGCGGGACCAGCCTGAACCGGTCTAGCTTTGTTTCAGATGTCCAAGCATTGCATCCATAGCCAAAGTGTATCCTGCAGCACCAAAGCCACAAATCACCCCAATCGCAATGTTTGAGATATAAGAATGATGGCGAAAAGCCTCACGACTGAACACATTCGAAACATGCAACTCGATTGCGGGCACCTCTACGGCGGTGAGCGCGTCGAAAAGCGCGATAGATGTATGCGTGTAGGCACCGGCATTGAGGATGATTCCATCCTGTTTGGACTTTGCCGCTTGAATCCAATCAACCAGCGCACCTTCGTGGTTTGATTGTTCAAACTGAATTTGAATGTTTGAGGCAATCGCCTTGTCTTGGCAAAGCTTTTCAACATCTTTCAACGTGACATGACCGTAAATTTCAGGCTGTCGCGTGCCCAGAAGATTCAAATTTGGTCCATTTAAGATCAGCAGTGAAGTCATGATTTATTCCAGTCCAGTGGTTTGTGCCTTACTATAACATGGAAGAAACCCTGACTAGGGTCTGCAGCAGAGTTTGTGAACTCTGATTTATATCGAGTGATATTTCGCTTACATGTCCGGATTAGGGTCTATTTTACACTCAGACGGCTTCTTTTTATGCCACAACAATTTCATATTTGTGAATAATGATCCTGTAAATAACGAACATTAGTGTGTCTTAGATGTTTCACGCGGTGAAGTTTAAAAAGATCGCGGTGCAATCATTCACCTTTTTCTCTCTTAATGCGCCACCGTCCATGGTTTTTGATCGCAAAAGATACAGGGATGGTGTTTTCCAGATAGTTCATCCCTTCTGGGGTAATTTTTTCTCCATTCCTTTTCCGATTGAACCAATATAAAACCATCGTAACACCACTCAGGTGTGTATCATACCAAGAAAAGTCTAACAAAGAAACAAGGCTTTAGGGCGAAAAAAGTCAATAATTGCGGATTAATTAAAATAATGTGAGTTTATTTAAGTATCTTATTAAAATTTATATTGACCTTTACATACCTGTTGGTACCTTAATCTGGCTAGGTGAATGATTATTTGTTTTATCTCCCTCCCAAAGGTAGTATTATAGATATCAGTTCATCTAATGCTGAATGAAGGTTGCGCAAGCAAAATGCGCTGCACAGCTAGGCTGGTTATTTAGATATCAAGCGTGGGCCTTTTTTGTGATTTACTTAAATCATGCAAGCTAATTTGGTACTGATATGAGCAGCCAAGGCAGCTTGGACCTGACCACCACTAAGGGGTTGCTGTTTTGGCGTTCTCGGATTTTGGGGGCCTCGCAAAGATCTGTACGACGCGTCTGTCAAAGCTGAATATCTTAGCGAGGCAGCGCGTCTTCATCTTCGGTTTGACCCGCAAGCCATGTGCGAAAATTGCGCAGGGCCGGGTCGTTTGACTGCACACTGGGCCAGACCAGATAATAAGCTCCATCGCTTTTCATCGATTGTCCAAAAGCGATCACCATACGCCCTGTCGCGAGATCCTGCTCAACCAGGTATTTTGGCAATAGAGCCACACCAAGCCCGTGTAACACCGCCTGAATAATAGTAGAAAACTGATCGTAAACCGTGCCGTCGACCGCAGCATCGCGAATATTCTGGGCTGTAAACCAATCTTTCCAAGCCGTGGGTCTGGTGGCGATATGCAGTAAGGGCAGGGCAGACAGATCTTCCGCCCGGTTTACAGCGTGACCGTTCAGTACAACCGGCGCACAGACCGCCACAAGCTGTTCGGTTTTCAGGCGTAAATGATCGCCACCCGGCCAGTCGGCAGCCCCAAAATGTAACGCAGCATCGAAATCTTCGGCGCCAAAATCAAACGGCTGCAGACGGGTGGCCATATTAAGCGTAATGTCAGGATAACGTCGGGTGAAATCAGCCAGCCTCGGCACCAGCCAGCGCATTCCAAAGGTTGGAAGAATGGCAAGGTTTAAGGTGCCGCCTTGCGGGGTCAGGGTCAGATCCAGTGAGGCGCGCGAAATCGTTTGCAACGCCTGACGGATTTGCGCCGTATACAGACGTGCCTCGGGGGTCATTTGCATACGTTTGGCTTTGCGCAGGATCAAATTAACCCCCAGCTGGGCCTCAAGCGCCTGCAACTGCCGGCTTACGGCGCTTTGGGTTTGAGACAGTTCTTTGGCCACCGCGCTGGCGCTGCCCAAGCGGTCTAGCGCTTCCAGTGCCCGTAACGACGCAATAGAGGGTAAAAACCGCGCAAGCGTTTTCATATATTCGTTATACTCATATTAATATGCCAATTTATTGATATTATGTCTGCGTAACATGATCTATAGGTATATTCAACGACAGCAGGTCGTTCGTTTTTCTGTCAGGAGTGCCCCTATGCCCAAAGATATGCCCAACCTGAGCGCCAAAGATGCGCCCGATCTTGGTTCCTTTAATTGGGAAGACCCATTGTTGCTGGAACAGCAGTTGTCTGACGAAGAGCGGATGATCCGCGACAGTGCCCGGGCCTATGCGCAGGAAAAACTGCAACCACGCATAAAGACAGCGTTCAACGAAGAGCGCGTTGAACCCGAAATTTTCAAAGAAATGGGCGCGATGGGATTACTGGGCACCACAATTCCCGAGCAATATGGTGGCCTTGGCGGTGGATATGTCACCTATGGGTTGGTGGCCCGCGAGGTCGAGCGTGTCGATAGCGGATACCGGTCTATGATGTCGGTGCAAAGCTCGTTGGTAATGTATCCAATCTATGCGTATGGCAGCGAAGAACAGCGGCAAAAATATCTGCCAAAGCTGGCAACCGGTGAATGGATTGGCTGTTTCGGCCTGACCGAGCCCGACGCCGGCAGCGATCCTGCGGGGATGACCACGCGGGCCGAAAAAACACCCAGCGGATACCGCTTGAGTGGTGCGAAAATGTGGATCTCCAACAGTCCGATTGCTGACGTGTTTGTGATCTGGGCCAAATCCGAAGCCCATGGCGGTAAAATCAAAGGCTTTGTTCTTGAAAAGGGGATGGCGGGACTGTCTGCTCCAAAAATCGCCGGTAAGCTGTCTTTACGTGCCTCGGTGACCGGTGAGATCGTCATGGATGGCGTCGAGGTCGGTGAAGAGGCTTTGTTACCCAATGTTGCAGGTCTAAAAGGACCCTTTGGGTGTTTGAACCGCGCTCGCTATGGCATCAGTTGGGGTGTGATGGGCGCCGCAGAGTTTTGTTGGCACGGTGCCCGGAAATACGGGTTGGACAGACTTCAATTTAAACGTCCACTGGCCCAGACACAATTGTTTCAAAAGAAATTGGCAGATATGCAAACTGAGATCACATTGGGCCTGCATGCGAGCTTGCAGGTCGGGCGTCTGATGGATCAAGCGAAAGCTGCGCCTGAGATGATCAGTTTGATCAAGCGCAACAACTGCGGCAAAGCGCTTGATATTGCAAGGCTTTCTCGGGACATGCACGGCGGCAACGGGATCTCGGCTGAATTTCAGGTGATGCGCCATATGATGAACCTTGAGACGGTAAATACCTATGAAGGCACCCATGACGTGCATGCTTTGATCCTTGGTCGGGCCCAAACCGGCCTGCAAGCATTCTTTTAAGCCCGTGACACAACCGTTCTTTGAATGATAAACTCGTATTTTGCGCACACCCTGCATCAGAGTAGGGTGCAGCGCGGTCTGTAGTGACTTGAGATAAGGTTAAAATTTTTGATTTAGCAGGCACCAGCGTTAGTAAACAGATAATCGCATAATAAGTATTATGTTAATAAATTTTGTTCCAAAGCTTTTAAAAACTCAAGGATAAGGCAATGAACTACAAATCCATCATAATACCGGCACTACTCATTCTGTCCCTGACAGGCTGCGCACCAAAACGTGACCGTTCTATCGAACCAAATATAGCAAATCCAAATTTGTGTGAAATGCCAACTGCAGCATAAATCGAAAAATTGGCACGTCTTTCCTATACCAACTTCGAATAGATAAACGGCTTGTACAATCCGCGTCGACGACACTCAGCGCTAGGCTGGAAAAGCCCTGTCGCAGTCGAACGAAAAGTGGCTTAAACGAGCACGTGGGGCGGCACTAAAGTGGGACAGGTCCAGACCACTTCAGTCCGCAAGATACACAATTTTGGTGTGTTGGAGAGACGCTTTGCAAAGCCGCCGTTGCAAAAGAAGTAAGCACTACATTGCAC
>Ga0114994_10000194_pt1 | contig 36711 bp, 54 predicted proteins | sample ArcticOcean_MG_C_9_FD_87043 | JGI IMG/M metagenome (GOLD analysis project Ga0114994, IMG submission 87043) | Marine microbial communities from western Arctic Ocean - ArcticOcean_MG_CB2_152 | ecosystem: Environmental > Aquatic > Marine > Oceanic | place: Arctic Ocean: Canada Basin | collected...
AAAGAAATTAAAGCAGAACTAAACAAGTCTTCTAGTTCTAGTCTTTTGGATACTCTTGAAAGCATTTTTCTTTCCAAAGAGCAAAACAGTGACACGGAATACCAGTTGCTGAAGATTAAAGCCCTGAAAAGAAGCGTCGGTTCTAAAACCCCACCTTATGAAAGATTAGAGGACTTTATTGCTAGGCTTACTAGGAAAGAGATGGATCGAATTAGACCTTTCTGGGATTGATACCTCTAAGAATTTTGAACTAACCTTCAAAAACAAAAACCCCTGTGAAAAGAAGGATGCTTTCCTAAACACGAGGTTTTCCGTACATAGACTTAACAGTATTCCCTAGAGCTCCGAGGTCCCTACTGTACTTCCCATCACCTAGCCAAGTTATATCTTTACCCTTTAGCAGTGCTCTAACCAACTGCTCATCGTCAATAGGCTTTGCTCCAGTACTTTCGATGATTTGGGCGATTTTATGCGAGGCTTCAGTGTACACTCCACTCTTTTTAACAAGAGCCTTGAGTTGCAGGATCATAGCTTTCTTGGCTAGACGAGAGCCGTCCGTTCCGGCTAGGGTGATTTTCTTCCCGAACCTAGTGCGTTTGTACGCTATAAATGCATCTACATGGATGTCCTCATCAACATCAGCGAGGTAAAACATCTTGTACTTCTTGGTAAATGCCTCAGCGTTGGGAATGTGCTTACCAATCTTACCGTAAGTTAGGTCGTAAATATCCCACAGACGCCCAGCAATCTTATCTGCAATCTCGTGCCTCTCTACCTCCACCCATTTGTTTTGAGGTAGAACTTTAATACCCCCCATAGGGTAGTCCTCTAGAGGCACGGCTTCGGCACTTTTATTGTATGCCTCGTATCTGGCGAGTAATGACATCATAGCAATTTCCTGTTTAGGTTCAAACTAGGTATTGATATAGCTTAACTATTTTATCTTGGAGTCTACGGTCGCTACACACTTTGCTCTGTTCATTGCCTGCGGAGAGGTGGGTTACGAATGAACGGTTCTAAGAATAGGTTCTACAATATAAACTTTATAGAATAAAATAAAGGTATAAATGTTTAACCAACAAAAGACTTAAGGAGTCTAAAATGTCAAATAAAAGAGAAATCGCTAAAATAGCGAGAGAAGTTAAAGAACTGCGTCGAAAGTTGGCAGGTAACGATATGTTTACAGAGCAAGAGTTAGAATACACCGACTGGGAAGACCTTGAAGATCAGATTAAATCTATTGGTGCGCAAGGTGTTTCCGTTAAGCGTGTTGAAAAGGTTGCTCCTGACGGAGAAGGATGGGCTTTGGTAACTTATACTACAACTGAAAGTGTAAGAGCTACTCTCATAAAGCCTTTTTTTGAAGGTCTCCCTAATTACGAAGTAGAAGAGTTAATCAATGATATGGTAGGGGGAATATTCAAACCAATAGGTGGTGCCGGAGAAGGAATGGTGTTGAAAGGAACTGCATGGGACATGGGTTTCATCGCTCGTGATGGCGAGTTGTCGTTCTACATTACGGATCCTGAGGTGTTTACAGATGACGAGGAACTTAGTATGGAACACCCTAAGTTAATTAAAGCCCTCAGGCGTTCTAAGTTTTTAAACGCCAGTAACGATACCACCTTAGACTTGAATAAAATTAAAGGTATCCGAAAGCAAAAAGAAGCAATCAATAAGGTTGTAAGCGACTATATGACTACCTACAAGAGAGTCATTGCCCCAATGGAAGCAACCTTAGATAGGATTTAATTGGTGCAAGAGTAAAACTTCTTTACATGATCTAATACTTGACTTGCTAGTTTAATGCCGACCTCTTCGTCGGCATTATCTTTTTGTATGTACCACGCTACCTTATCGTGGGCTTCCCAGAACCTTGCTATCTCAAACGCATCTTTCCCATCCTCATAGAAGTTCTGTATAAACCTTTCAGCCCTTTCTAAGATTTGAGTGGGGCTTTGCCCCTTAACTGCAAATAAGGTGTCTGCAAGGCTCTCCTTGGCCTCATAATGTTCCCAAGGAAGAGAAGGTAGCCCATATTCTTTCTCTAGTTTTCGAACAGCATTCCAAAAGGATAACCCTTCTTTTTCCCGTACAAGGGTTATAGAATCCCTCGCCCGACCACAAGCAAAACAATAAAACTTATTTGAGTCTGGATATAATCTCGCAGATGGTGCACTATCCCTACCGTCTCCATGTAAGTCACATGAGAACTGTTGCTCTCTATGCCCTCCATCATCCAAAACCTTATAGCCATATTTAAATAATATGGAGGCAAGAGGAATTACCTCTCTTATTCTATCTGCGGATTTCTGGGCTCGGCTCATATTAATCTAGCCCCAAGTCAATATCGTCCCCAGTTTTCTTGGCTGCTGCTATTGTTACATCCATAGTAGTGTATATTCTTCTGGAAGGCCATAGGACCCCTGAGTAAAACGGTTTGAAGGGTTCTTGATCTCTAGACTTCAGACATTGAAACTTTACCAAGTTAGATTCCATTAATTCGGTGTCAACCCAACTTGCCGTAACAATATCCGAGGACCTTTCTGCTTCGTTCGCATAGGAAAGATGCGTCAAATTAAAATTACCTCCGTTTTTCTCAGCTGCTTTGTATCCCTCCCGACTAATTTGAAACAGAGCAATCACGGCTATGCCAGTACCCCTATTAAAACTCATTGCCATCCTTTTAAGGTCTCTCAAAACTTCATTGAGCCTTTCCGTTGTACCCACTTTCCGAGTACGGGATTGCATAAGCCCTGCATGGTCTACGGTTATCATTTTAATACTTGGATCTTTAGAGTATAAAAGTTCCGAACGGCTTCTTAAGTCCGTTACTGTAAAGTCATCTTTATCTGGGTCTGTTACTTCTATATAGATATTCCCATAGTGGTTAGCTTCATCCTCAAAGTCGGGTACTACATAGGCTGTAAGAAACTTCTTTTCATCTGCAGAAAGTTCCCCATCCCTTATCTTCCCATATTCTAAGCATTTTTTAATGCCAAACTTAGTGCGTATTTTCTCAAACTTTTCATGCCCTGTGTGCATAGCGAATATAATATTCCTAACTTGCTTATAAGGCATTTCAAGAGAAAAGAGGATACTTGAATGTTTGTAATAAACGGCTTGGTTATAGTGCCAATTCATAGAAAGGGTAGATTTCATCCCTCCCGTAAAAGCAGCGTGAGTCCAAAGTTCCGCCCTTTTAGCACCTTTAAGGGTTTCATCCATTTGCCGAATACCTGTAAATTGTCCGACACCTGCTAACGGGTCTTGTTCTACTTTCTCATAATCTTTTATAAAAGATTTCCCATCTGAGGTAATGTTCCCTGAAAGTTTAGTGGAAAGTGTTGGGGCTATAACTTCTTGGGCTTTTTCCATTACATGCCGAACAGCATGAGCCGGACCTCTTAGATGTGTTTCCTTTTTCCCATTACGAATAGTTAGCCCCGTATCCATAATCCTTGCAGCTTCTCTGAAAACCTCCGTAACAACACGGACCCTACGGTCTTCAGCTCTTACTTCTAGGTGTTTTATAAAGTCACCCTGTGTTATACAAGGTTCCAAGGACAAAGCATCAATACGGTCCGCAACCGTTATTTGATTTACATTTAAAAAATGTGTCCGAACAGTGGAAGAATCTGGAACATGTCGATACTGGGAAGTGAACTCTTTAATAAAGTTCCAGATAGAATCATCTTCCGTAATTTCAAAACCTAAGTCGGAGTCCCTAAGAGCCTGATAGTTTCTCAACAAGAGTTCTAAGTCTTCCGTAGGTTGGTCTTTAAAACAAGACCGCAATAATTTCTTCATTTCAACCCCTTAATGATTTTCTAGTATTTTTGGAAGAACTAGAAGTATTACTTCCAGACGGAGTAGAAGAACTCCTTCCAGATTGTATTCTTTCAAAATGCTGTAAAGTTCGGGCTACATCGTCAGACCAAAACAGATGCCCTGAGTTTAACGGGTGATTTGGTTCATCCCAAACCCAAGTTGGCTTACCTTCGTGGAACCTTGTATTTATTGCCTCTGCTAAAACTTCCGGAGCAGCCGAGTTTCTAGCAACTTTAATACCCATACGAAGAATAACAAGTTCTGGTGGAACTACGAGGTCCGGAATTGTCATATATTTTGTAGATATAAGTATCGCATCCGCATCATGTATTACCCCTCCTTTAAGAGAAATGGAAGCGAGCCATGCAGTAACCAGTTCTGCGTCTGAAACAACCTTAAAAGTATAAGTGGGAGGTTGTCTTATCATAATATGACGTAGGTGCTTTAGGAAGTTATTCCCTGAGGTTATCCAAAGGTTCTTATCAATTTTACCCATAAGGGGACTTTTATCTATCTTCCCGAAATTAGATAATCCTGGCATACCTTTTTCAACATTAGCTAGGACATCTTTATGCTTAACACAATCACACCTCTCAAACTCAGGTGGGTGAGGACCTTTTTGAAGGGCTTTTACTAGCCCTGTACCCTCGCACTGCTCGCAATCTACTTCTGGTTTTGGCATTATACCTCCTTTTAACACCGAGTATTACTTTGTTGGCGTCTCAAGAAACCCCGACAACTATGAGTTATTTAAAAGCCTACTTCTTTTTCTTCGGGAGCTTTTTCATCCTAGCATCTAGAGCCAAGGCATCAAATATATCTCTAACCTCACTGGATTGGGTGTAGATTTCGTCTTTGGCTTTTTGACCTTTCACCCGTTGGCCTAGAACAGACTCTATAAGTTTCATCTTTTTACGGATAACCCCTTGAACCCTTTCATCTATTGTATCTCTACAAACAAGATGAATACAATAAACTTTATCGTGTTCCGAACCAATACGAATCATCCGACCCAAGATTTGTAAGTAATCTCCAGCAGACCATGGAGTATCATAAAACACAAGAGCCTTTGCTGCTTGAAGGTTAATTGCATCTCCCCCAGCCATCGTAATCCAAATAACTTTGGTATCCGAGTCAGTGTCCTGAAAGATATTCATAGCATTTCTTCTTTGATGCTCCCCTTCTGCTCCAGTAACACGAGTACACTTAACGCCTTTTTTCTCTAGTGCTGCAATACCTTTATCGACCATCTTCGCAAAACGGGTAAATACAATAACCTTTTGGTCATGTAAGTCCCCTCCATCAGTGCAAAGTTCTACCAGAGCATTTAGTTTTTCCGAAGGGTAGTCCGGATACCCTATAAGGGCTGGGTGATTTACAATTTCTTGACAATATATAAGTGCTGTTAATTGAGTGGTTTCCCTCTCATCCCCATCACCCATTTCAATAAGACCTCCAAGTGCTTCTTGGTATTTCTCAGCTTGAAAACTCGTTAAGCCGATCTTTATTGACTTGGTTGTTAGAAGGGGCAACTCGGTGGCCACAGCGTGTTTTGGTCTTCCGAGGTAGTAAGGGTCTATCTGATCTCTAAACCGTTGTATATCACTATCTCGATAGCCTACAATAACTGGAACTTGTCTTCCCCTAGCGACTGTTTGAAGTCGGGTAATAGCAAACTGGGTTATAAAGCCTTGAGGAGTCATTCTAAATAAGTCCGGAACTACGACCCGATAAATCCCATAACCCTCAATCAAACTATTTTTAATCAAAGTAGCCGTCAAGCCCCAAACCCTATCTGCTTGAGTCCCCATATGCCTACAAACTTTATGTACTCTTGTACTTGGAGACTTAAACACTGTAGCCTCATCACATACAAGAACATAATCTTTCCAATGTTGAAGTTTGCCAAAGTCATTTCCTGCAGAGGTATATCCTTGAATAAGAACACTGGGACCAGAGAAAGTAATAAACTCTTCTTGTATTTTATCTCGGGCTTTCTTACCTCCGACACACATAAAAACCTTAATACCTTGGGTGAACTTTTCAAACTCATCTTCCCATTGTGGTACTGAAGATTTCTTTGTAAGAACTACAGCTTTCAAGTCCGGAGCTTTTTTCCATAAGTGACACAAGGAAGCAATAGTTTCTACTGTTTTTCCAAGACCTGTATCGTCCCCGACGATAAACCTTTTCATAGCAAGAAGGTGCACAACCATTTGTTGTTGGTAGGGTCTTAGTATAAAAGGAATTTGGGTTCCATCTTTCTTCGTTAAAAACTCTCTTAGGTTTGGTGGTCTTTGAAGAACTAGGTCTTGCTTATCCCGAATCAATTTCAACTTGTCATATATACTTGTCATACTATCCCCCCTATGGAATAAGAACATTACTTTATAGAGGTAGCATTAAACCGTGCAACAAAATCTTTTTTAATTCCAAAGAGGGCAATTCTTCTTTCACTGAATATGGCTTGTAGGGCTAGAAAGCCCTACAAGTTCCCCGCAAGCGTTTAGGGTGTAACCCTCATTTACCGTTAAAAGTGCTTTTAAAAGAACTTTTTATAATCTCTGTCGACTTTTAACAACTTTCCTTCGTATGTATAAGGTTCTCCTGGGCTATCTTTATGCACTTCATAGCTATGTGGAATAAAAGTAACTGTGGCACCCGTAGACTTATGCGTCATAATGGCTTTTTTCCTCCCGTAGGACATAACCCAACCTCTAGGTGCCAAGTTTTCAACCACCCCCTTCAATAACCTGTTAAGATAAGAGGCATGGAAATAATCCGTATTGTATCTATTTGTATTATAGAGGGATAAATAGATAATGGAAGGGTCTCTGATATCTACAGACATTGCTTGGAAATATCTCAAATCCAATGTTTGTTTTAGTTTTTTAACCATTAATTGCGCTTCAATTGCGCCTCGTTCTTTTAAAGGAAGCCCTTTTTTATTTTCTTTCAACAGCCTGATTTCTTCCCTATCGAGTTTCTTTTTGTTTCTTAGGTCCGAAGGGGATCCAACTTTGTTGTTAGAGAAGGTAAGTTCGCAGTTAAAAGTATATTCCGGACGGTCCTTTTCGTGGACGGAAATACGCCAGCTGGTTAATTCGTATGAGTTTTCCATTCTCTTGCAAAACGCCCTTCTAAGATACTTTCCATATTTATTGTCTGGAGTATCCCGCAAGATAGCCTCCAGGTCGGGAGGGAACCATCCGGAAGTTAATATTTTAACAAACATGTGCACCTTAATTTTTGATGCCGTCACGTCGACCTTTAAACCGTATACGCTACCTTCGTCTCCCTCGATTCCCTTGGTACTCCTCTCGAAAGTCTTAATGAATTCGACCTTATCTTGCTTCAGCGAACCCCGACGCAGGGTGCTTTCTTCTGAAGAAAATGCAGCTCTTATCTCTTTAATTTCTAGTAGTAATTCTGTTGCCGTTTTTTTATTGGACATATCAAACTCCTTTGTTTATATGTATATTATAGACATATAGGCTACCTATTTATAGACCCGTCACTTTATTAAACCCTATACAAGTCTTGAAGTATTAGAATCGCTTTATTTGTAAACCCTGCAATATTGAGAGCATTATTTCTGGCAAGAACCATTGTTCGGTTATAGAAGATCCTTTTTCCTTCTAGTGGAGTGCAAGACTCATCAAAATACTCAGGGCATTCCCTAACGATTCTTTCAGAACCTTTTTGGAGAGCCACCTCGAAGTCCTTCATAAGTTTTGAGAATACCTGATCCTCAAAAGCGAGGGACCAAAGTTTTAATCCTTTTGCAACATCATCATGAGTAAATATATCGTCTGGTGTTTCAGGATCCCGACCGAAGCCCCGATCTATAGACACCTGTTTAGGGTTTAGGTGGGAGATCAGTTTAGCAAAACTTAGCATTAAGTAGTTTTTAACAGACATTCCTTTGGTTGGCCATCTGACATCTGGTTGCATAAAAGTCCAATACGTCCACTTTGCATCTGCTTGGGGGAAAATCCAGAACTTCTTAAGAGATCTTAGGAAAACCTTGTGCCAATTAGCCGAGCTACCTTTCCATTTCTTCCCCATCTTTTCCATTTCTTCTAATACTATTATATTGATAGGGTCTAAGTAATTGATACTCATGCTTACTCCAAGTGGGCTATAATTTTTCCACTACCTTCTATTGATATAGTGTAACCATTGTTTGATTGTGTTACTCGAATACCTCCAGAAGTAAGTATATTGGCGGTTCTTCCTCCGAGATAAAGATATCCCACACCACCTGGAGAGGTCTCTTCGGGGTCAAAGTCCCATTCTCTTATCTTATCCAGTATTTCCTTATTTCGGAACTCCGATAGACCCAAGTTTTTAAGTGCCTGTAAAGTTCTTTGTCCGACCACTCCATCTATCGGACCACAATGTATCCCGAGCCTGTGAAGGTGCATTTGTATTTCTCTTTCCACAGGTTTATTTCCTTTCCAGGAATCTATTTCTAAGAGGGAGGCACAGCAAAAAGAAGACCAAGCCCATTCACCCCTTCCTTCCGAGTGTAGAAAATCTATTAAGGAAGCCCATTTACCATAGTAGTGAAAGATATGAGCGTTCCAATCTTCTACGGGATATCTGTTCCAAGGTATAAACCCGAGAGGAATCGCTTCTGCCCATAGAGATTCTATAGAGGCTCCTACTTGGATGTGTATTTCTCTACCTGTGTAAAGGGCTGAGTTGGGTAGGAACTCGGTTTCCCCAACTCTACAGGCTTCTATTTTTAAACTTTCCCACCCCGCAGCTTTCCCTTTCTCATCTAGTTTATGAAGTGCTTCTAAGCACTCTGGGTGTACGAAAGACCCTCTGAAAGCTACAAGTTTTATCATTACTCCTCCTTTATAGGTATGTTTCATTATACCTATAACCTTATGTATATGTAACTGATAAAAGGAGTAAATGTTATGACAAACTACCTAACCCCAGCCCAAATCGCTTCAACCTCTCACATGCTAACAATCCAAGAGGGAGAAACCTTCGGCGACTTCTGGGTTCGCGAGAAGGCATTCCACGAAACGCAGACAAATTGGGTAGTGTTTAAATCCGTTGGCCAACAAGCCGAACAATGGATCGAGTTAACAGATTCCCAAGCCAAGCATGCCTTGGCAGTTATGAATAAATGGGCATCCCAATCTTACGTGCAATCCGCATCAGTTAGATTAGAAAGAATAAGTAAATAAAACGAACCAATACTAAGGGGAAATTATGTTAAGATTTAGCGACGGTATTTCTATAGATACGAGGGGACCACTTAGACCCCTTAAATTAAAAGACGGGTGGTATGTTGTCGGAGGTGGTACTCTTATTCCTGTAGAGACCTTAGAAGAAGCCTTAGAAGTAATTCGGAGTATGGGATGATATTCCTTACGGACGAAGACCCTTTTATTTGTGTAGAAACTTTATGCGACCAGCACCTGTTGTTGCAAATACATGAGGTTTCAGGAATTCTATCCGGAGTTGCGGAAGCATTTGGAGTTAGAGGTCCTCTTTACGGAGAGCCTGTGGAAAGCTCTATTGTTCAATGGGCTTCTCGAGACGAACACAATCAAGTTTGGTTGGCTGCTTTCGCAAACTGCTTAATGGAAGAGTTTATAGGAAGGTTTGGGGATAGGGTTCCCCCTCCTGAGTTTGGACCGATAGTTAGTTGCATAAAATTGATTTCAATGTTATTTCGTTGTGGAAAGGAAGACCCCCAACCAGAAGTCCCCCAAGTTTGGTGGGAGTGCGAGGTTCCTTCCAAGCTATTTGAGAAGTACCGAAGTAAAGTTTCAGAAGAACTCCTGCAGATTTCCTGTAAGTGGACGAAGTCCCAACCCCCTTATTGGCTAAAAGACTCAGGTATTTCCTTAAGGCGAGTAGGAGACTTAATTCTAAAGCAATAGACAGTTTATAGAATAAAATAAAGGTATAAAGATTTAACCAACAAAAGACTTAAGGAGTCTAAAATGTCAAATAAAAGAGAGATCGCTAAAATAGCGAGAGAAATTAAATCAATCAAAGCCCAGGTTTTGGGATGGGCTACTTCTGTCGAGGTTTCAAGAGACTTCGTCGAAGCAGGGTTTGACACCCTTTCTCCGGATGTAAAGAAAATATCTCGGTTCTTTCCGAAAACTTTCGAAGGATCTGGGGAAGCAGCGATGGAGATTGGACCTGTAGATAGTTTTGGGTATATGCACTGGGCAGAAGATTCAAGAGAGCCTTTCGGGGACTATGAGTTTGACTTAGATCTAGCTTATTCAATTCCAAACATATACGTTGTGTTCACCGGAGATTATCGAAAGGATCAAAAGATGTTCTTCCAAGCCATCAAAAAAGTTGAGAGAATTGTAAGGGAAAGGGAACTCTAATAAAGTCGAGTAATTTATATGTCCCACCATCAAAAGAGGTTTTTATGATAAAAAGAAAGGCAAACACTGAGAATCTCTTTGCAGATTACTTTGAAATGGAAGAAAGTAGTGGTGAGGAAGAAAGTAGTGAAGAATCTTCATCTTCGGATGAAGATGCCTTCGCTCTTATGGAGTCCGGAGGAGATACTCAAAGTTACATGAGTGTGCAAGCCTTAAACTCGATGATTGAACATTCTGAAATGCTTCTTGAAATAATAGATGAAAACACCCCTCTCCCAGACTGGGTGGAGTATAAACTAGCACAGGCATCAGGAATGATGACAACGGTGTTAGAATATATGAAGCACGGAGGTCATTCTAAGGCTGCTAGTACTGGAAACTTTCAAAAAGATATGTTCGGAGAACTAAGGACATATTTCCAAGAAAAAGGTTCCTTGGAAAAGGGAAATAAAATAGCCTTCTTAAACGACACCGAGGACTTATTTGAATTCACGGTAGAGCCTACAGGTTTTGTAGAGGTTCTTGTAAATCACCACTTATTTGTTAGTGATGTTTTTAGCAGTTCCCAGAAAGCGATGAAAGAAATCAAAAAACAAATTAACGACCATGTATATGGCTTTTAGTCTATGAAACATTCAACTGCTGCAAACTTATCAGTAGGGGATCGGGAACTTCCTTTAGAGGCTGATCTCGATTCCGATGTTAGCCATAACCACCCCCTTGTGGGAAAGAAAGTAGAAGTATCTCCTGTTGCCAAGGGAGACTTTGAAGCACTACGTGGGACGGTTGTAACGGTTGTAGGAGTTTTAACGAGGTTGGGAGTTTTAGTAGGACTTCAAGTCTTGGCCAATGGAAAGAAGAAGACGGGAAGTCTTAAAGACTTTTATATTCTTCGAAATGTGTTAGAAGATATACAACCCCCAACTGCTACTGCTATTTCTGTACGGGAGTGTATAGCCCATTTTGGAACTCAAAGAGATTACTGGTTGCCCCTTATAGGTGGAATAGAGTCTTTTTGCTTTGAATTGTCGACTTGTGTTCCAAAATGTCAGATTGAAGTTGTTCCAACGGGTTTTGTTATCGGTGTTCCCGAACCTCAGAAAAAAGATATAACTACAATTATTGGGACTGTTGTTTTACATAACAACTATTATTCCATGAATACCATGGTTTTCCCTAGAAGAGTTAATTTTGACTACAAGGTTTCGGAAGAAATAGAAGACCACTGGTTAAGAACTTATAACTATACCGAACTAATATGCTCCGGACTTCAAGAGTACGGATTCCCTTGGGAAGAGCAACTAAGGAATCTTCAAGAAAGAAGAATGTTAACCCTTAAAATACTTCGACCTCTTTTAGCACAAACTCTTCCAAAAGTTTTATCTGCAGTAGAACAAGTAACAGGGGAGAAAAAGAGTAATGTCTATATAGACGGGATTTCTATTGGTTTCTCCGAAGTTCGCTTGAAACCAGGAACGATTGGTTTGAATGAACCTCCGACGGATAGAAGACCTTATACGGTTATCTCTATATCTCCGAGTGCTTTGAAGAAAAACTTCCCCCATTATATACAACAAGTTGTATTACACGAGTGCATACATTTATGTGTTGCCAATGTATATAGTAAAGAACCCCACAATGATTTGTTTATAGAAGTTGCAAATATGTTAGGGCTTGACGAAGAACACCAAGACTAAGAAAGCATCCGAAAAAGGAACTATTAAAATGGAAAAGTCATTGTCTAGCAAATCTAGAGTGTTACAGGAATATGTTTCTAAAAAGGCTGACTTCCCTACGGATTACTTTGGTCCGGACAATAAAACTCTTTCGTCTCTGCCGGACTATGGCACTTCTAATGCAGCTCTACCAAGAGGGGAAGATCCTTCTGTAATACCTTACAAAGAAAAACAAGCCACTACTCAAATAACTAAGAGACCCTTAACAGCCAAAGAACTGCTTAAAGAAGTTCAATCAATTAGAGCATCTTTGAATAAATAACTTTATAAAAGGGTTTCTTGTATTCCGTAAAACCTTATGGCTGAGTAACGGTCTTAACATAAGGAGTGGGCTATGAAAGTGCGCAAGGCAATACGTCGGTTTGAACCTAAACCTACAATGCAACCTAAAAGAGTAGATATAAACCTACGGCAAAGAGCATTGCTTGATAAAATCCAACAAGCCCCAGAGTCCCTGTTAGAGCCTTTTGAAGTTCTATTAGGGGAAGTATTAGGAAGGGAGCTAACAAAGTGCTCAGAAGGGTTCTGGAACCCACAGGAGTGTAGTTCCCACTTAGGTGTAAGCCCTCAAAACTTTGAGAAGTACATAATGCATTATTTAAGAGTAATACGACGCACCGATGAAAGCGCAGTCGCTTACCGAGAAAGAAAAAGATCAGTGTTTACAGTGGAAAGCCCTGAAAATAAAACAGTTAAGTCTATGGGTAGAATGATAAGTACTCGTATCCTTTTATGGTGTGTAATGGGTCCAACTAGGAACTCTAGCAAGGGAAGAGGTGAAAGCCATCACAAACTTAGAGAATTAGTAGTTGAAAAGTTGGGTGTGGATACTGGTTCCAAGATGAAGATTAAAAAGCATGATACTCAAGTAACACATTTTGAAGTCCGGGAATAAGACAGGTGCAATAAATTGGTTATATGATCTGATAGGGGCTAGGAGGCTAGTATGTCTAGGGGAACCCTGAGAGAAACTCAAAACTTGAACCGAAAGTTTGGTTCAAGTAAAGTATATTTATTCTGCAAAGTGCAAGAACAGTACGGAGAGGAAGAATATTGGCTGCTAACTAATAACGAGTTAGAAGAGTACATAGATAGGGCGACTACAAATATAGAAGACCTGAAGGTTGGCCTCGATTGCGGAGAGTTTTCTTATGTTAGCAACAACTGGCGTACGGAAACAGAAAACACCTATTACATTTGTGCAAAGTTAGTTCTTGAAGGCGAAAATGTAGACCTCCTATTAACGGAAAGTGACCTAGAAGGTCTTAGGTACAGGGTTTCCCAAAATGAAGAAGATATTGAGGCCAACAAAGAAAGTTGGCTCACCGACTTATTTGACTGATATACTCGAAACCCCACCTTTTTAAAAAGGTATATAACTATAACTATAACAAAAAGGAAATACGAAATGAAAATAGGAATATGGCACGAAGCAATTGTAGGTAAGCCTGCCTTGGACGAGGACACCTTTAAAGATTACGCTGGTAAATATGTTCAATTCATCAAAGACAATAATATAAAAAGGGCTTTCTTTATTTTAATGGATCCCGCAATTCCGGCTGGGACCTACGCAAAGCAAGGGTGGGTTGAGAAATACTGGTTAAACGAGTTACCTTCGGATTGCGAAGCAGGACTTGTAATGGATGCAGAGGCAAAGTGGCCATGGGTTGGGGCAGCTGACACCTTTTCTCAAAATGACACCTTGGAACTCGCCTTTCAATATATGGCTGCTTTAAATAAGAGCGCAACTAAGAAAATAACCTGTATAGCCTTTGATTATGAGAACGTAAATGTTTATTACGGTAAGCAGGGGGAAGCATGGGTCACGAAACTTTGGGGTAAATATTTTCCAAGTATGCCTATTGATTACGGGTATGCTCCTAAAGGACCTCCACCGAACGACCAAGGGAATCATTCCTACCCTGAAATATATTGGGTAGGGGAAATGGCTGCTTGTGGTTGTAAAGGCGATGAAGGGATAGAGTGTAAGTGCCCGAACACCCCTTACTGTAAAAACAAAGGAAACCCTCAAGCGATGCTATCCGGAAAGTTAGGTGACTATTTAGAAGCCCATAAAGATTGGCTTTCCCAAGATAATGTTTGGCCGATGTTCTCCTTAGAAAACCTTTCCAACCCCTCTTGCAGTGCATCCCCTTACACAGACCACAACCCTTGTGGAATTATGGATGCTTTTGGCACTTGGGATAAACAGGAGTTCTTAGACTTTCTAGATGCGGTAGAATCTAAGTACGGAATTAAGCAAGCCATGATGTATGAGTGGCAATATGTCCCTCAAAGTTGGTTAGCAGAAACCCCTCACATACTACTATCAGAAAAGAAAACCTTATTACAAAAACTAATTGACTGGCTTAAGAGCTGGTTCTAGGATAAATATATGTTACTATCATTACTATTGCTTGGATGCCCTAAACCACCTGAGCCACCTCCTGTAGAGACTTGCGATGCAAATGCCTCTTGGATTACAAACCCTTCTATGCCTGGAGAAGTTCCGACAGGAGAAAGTTTTTGTGACTTCTACCAGTTTTCTTGGCAGTGGTTCCTAGCCCAAACTTCCCCTTCTACCGTGAAGGGAGAAAGGTTGTTTGAAACAAATAGAGTTTATGACCCTCAAGTAAAAGAAGACCAGTGTGGTATCGAAGCCTTACAAGGAAAAGATGCTATGATATCTCAACTTGAGCCTAGACTAATAAAGCCCTCTCAATTTGAGAATGTGGAAGCCGATGGTGGTGCTTTATATACCCAAGACGGAAATATCTTATATTATGGGGTCTACTATGCAGATGCCTCTTGCATGGCCACTTCCGAAGGGTTTAAAGAAGGAACCCTAGAAATAAAAACTGCTTGGAGTATTCTTCCGGAGAGTTCCGAAGGATTCTATACAATGGAAACTGAAATAGAAGAAAAAAAGATAACCCTTGGCTTAGTTGGAATACACCTCGCGATATGGACTCCTAACCACCCAGAAATGATTTGGGTAACTTGGGAACATAAATCAAATGCTCCTTTATGCAACGGAACAAGCCCTAAACAATCTTGGAACCTTTCCTCTAAAGAAGCAGCCTTATGTCTTGAGGTAGAAAAAGGTCAAAACAAGCCAGAAGATTACCCTGAACAATGTGAAGGTTTCAATTATAATAAGAGTGCTCCTTTTTCTGGAAATGTTCCTTTAAAAGGACAACCAAACAATGTTTGTAGAAAGTATGCCTACGGAAATGAGTACGGACCTGCTATAAACGGTAACGATACTAATAAAAACGTAGAGGCTATACAGCAATTAAATGCTTCTTTAGTTGGCTCACAGGGTTTATTAACTAAACTAGATAAAGAAGACCCTATGAGTATATGGTCAAACTATGAGATGATTGGAGGTTTATGGACTAAGGATGGCGCAGAGTCCGGTTCCTCTCCTGTTGCCACAAAGGCTTCTACTGGGAATCCAGATTCACCTCAAAGAGGAAGTTTAGAATTGACGAATATGTCAATGGAAACTTTTCAGCAGGGAAGTGATTCTTATATTCCTAATTGCTTTGGTTGTCATAACTATGTTAAGTCCAGTCCCTTAACAGTAAGTCATATACAAAGTCAATTATTACCACAAAGCGAAGGAGAATAAATGCCTACCGAACAAGAAATAAGAAAGGTAAGAACTAACCTTACCAACATGCAGCAGTTCAATGATAAAGTTTATGTGTACGGTAACCCGAAGATTGGAAACTGTTATGTACTCTTAAGCCAGTCTGATTCTCATGACCCCGGATTGAACGTTGTTCGAGACTTGCTAACAGGTGGGTTTGAAGCCATTGGAAGTATGTTGGGACCTGTAGGTGCGTTCGGTGCGACCGTTCTTTGTAGTATTGTGGACGGGTGGGGCAGCAATGCACCTCCCGACATGAGCAGTACCTTCGCAAGTCTGACCTCTCGCTTTGAGGCTGCAAGTAAAGATGTAGATCAGCAACTCGCTATATATTATCAAGACCCTGCTTCCTACTGGGGAACCGTATTCACCTATAACGGTAAGTCTTGCACCCTAAGTGATCTAGCGACCATTGACTTTCCTGCAGAGACAGATCCAAACTTTGAAGTTTTGCTCAACCCTGCAGTTTTCGGAGTAGATCAGAGCATTTGGAAGATTAACCTTGTTTCCTACTGCTACAACTGTAGTTGGTCACCTCCGGCACACTTAAATGGAAAGACGGATATGACTTCATGGTGTCAAATGTTTTATGGAAAGCATCCATCGTATTGGTGTGATTACTATTGGCATCAAGACAGTGGTGATTGCGGAGATTCCTCCTACTACAATGTAACTGAACACAATATATCCTTTGGAGCAGGTCGCTACCATGATGGGGCTATAAGTGACGGGGCTTGCGCATATCTGTTCATAGACTCAACAGATGGGACGGTTATTAACGCTGCAGGAATGTACACTCGAAAAGAAGTGTTCACTTCCCTTGGAATTACTAGGACCTCTGTATACACTTCAGTATCCCAACCAAGCCACTCGGAAGTTTCTTTCAATTACCTAAACTCAAAGAACACCCTGAGTATGATGTCTAAAAAGGTTTCTGTGCAGGGGATGAAGGATATGATTTTAAAAGCAGTGAAAGAAGACCCTATTATACGAGCCAACTTACAGTCTAGACCCCAGCAAACCATTCGGGAAATCTTGGGTGTAGATCTTCCGGAAGTCTTAGAGTTTCATGTTGTTGTAGAAAACCCTAGAAAGTTTGGGTTGGTCATACCTGAAGAAGAATAGAGAGGCCATTCATGAAAAATTGGAAACCGATCTTCATAGAGAATTCTAGGCTTCCTGTTTGGTTATCTGTAATAGCTCCCATAGATATAGGGGCTATTACACTTGGCTTTATAGTAATAGCAAGAGGGGTGATGAATGAGAAAACAAAAAGACACGAAACCATCCACTACCAGCAGTATCTTGAGACTGGGTTTATTGGTTTCTTATTGTTCTACTTTTGGGACTATATATATAACTATGCGAAGTACAAAGATGGTCGCAAGTCGTACTTATCGATCCGTGCGGAAAGGGAAGCATATATGTTCGAAAATCAAGAAGACTATCTGGAAACCAGAGTAAGATGGTTTTGGCTGTACGGACTACCAGAAAATCAGGAAACAAATACTTAAGAGGTTCTGTAATGGTTAGATTACTATTCCATATATCCGTGTACTTAACTTTATCCCTTTTCTACAAGGTTGCTAAGGTAGTTTCAAGGGCTTTAAGGGGACTACCTTACGAATATAGCAACCGAAAGTTTGCAAGGGTTTTAAGGGTGTCTCACGATACGGAGCAGTACTTTCAAAGCGCCATGCTAAACTATTCTTCGGATCATTTACCGTAACACAGGTCTTTTTCATTTATAGGTATGTTTTTGAAGATACCAACCCTTATGTATATGTAACTACTAATAAGGAGTTTATTATGACTGTTAAAATCACGTTTTCAAAATTCATCCATGAAGAGGGGTGTGTTCCTTGCAAGGAAATCTTTAGAAACGAAGTAACCGTTGGGTACATCGAAAAAAAGAAATCTTGGAATGAGCCTATCTATACAGTCTGTGCCACAGACTGGACAGAGATAGCAAGATTTGAAACCTTGAAAGAAGCAAATGCTTTTGCGAAAGGGTGCTTTCAAAGTCAAAGTGCACTTTCAGTAGCACTAACTGAATCTTTCAGACAGAGAATTAATTACATTCTAAAGGAAACTGCCTTTCATTTATAGGTATGTTTTAGATTTATCCTAGCCTTATGTATATGTAACTACTAATAAGGAGAAATAAAATGAATAGAAGTCGATCGGAGCGTCGTCATTTCCAAGAAGTAATGATGAAAAGAGCGATGCGGAAATATCCGTATTATGAGGAAACAGATAAAACTTTGAAGATGTTAGCCAATACAAATATTTGGCGAAACTTTGAAAGAAAGTTTGGGCGTCCTGCGAAACTCTCAGAACAAAAGGCTACTCTTTCTTTTCGGGAACAACTTAAAGAGTTTTCCTTAGCCTCTTAAAATAAACGGGTTCAAGGGAGTATATTCCTTGAACCAAACAGGTAATATAGTTCATGCACCCATAGCTCAGCTGGATAGAGCATGTCACTTCTAATGACGTGGTCGGGGGTTCGAATCCCTCTGGGTGTACTTTTTTGATTAAGTGAAGTTTTGGAGAAATCATGGTAGAGTTACTGGTCACAATTATAATTGCGCTCATGGTTCTTGGTTGGTTCTTTAATAAGGATTAAATATGCGGGGCAGGGAAGGCAAAGCCAGTCCTTCTTTAACTTGTGCAATAACTCTCTTATATTTATATTTTTATATGCTTTGGTGGTGGAATGGTAGACACAGGGGACTTAAAATCCCCTGCTCGTAAGGGCGTGAGGGTTCAAGTCCCTCCTGAAGCACTTTTTTTATTTATAGGTATGTTTTCCAAACTCCCTAACCTTATGTATATGTAACCGATACTAAGGAGAAAGTTATGAAAGACCTTATAATAACGTTTTGTGAAGTTTGTGAATGGGGCTGGGACGCAAAGATCGTCCCCCAAGATGATTTAGATTTCTTTCGAGATCTGGGTTGGATCTGCGAGAAAGATGAGGTGACCCAAGAAGGACACCAAGTCTACAAAGATAATTGGGAGGTTCTATGACCGAACGGGAGTTACTTATAAGGGCGAAAGCCCTTACCATCCTAATTGATGTTTCGTGCCCTAAGAGGTTACGGAACTCAGAATATGTAAGGCATCTAGTTAAGCCTAGAAGCCCCACTGAGGCTCTTGTGAAAGAACATAAGGTCATAGTGGAGATACAAGATCGAGGAGATAACCTGCCTAAAGTAGAGCACTTCTGTGAGTGCCGAGATTGGGGAAAGCAGGGAGCGTGTAAGCATGTTCTGGCTTTTGCTTACAACTTACTTAAAGGGCTACACCTCCTTTGGGAAGAAACAAGGAGTCGAAAATGAGTTTTCCTTTGCCAAAGAACCCTAACGGGGGAAAGTACCAATCGGTGTATGTTGAAGGAGAGCCTGTAGATCCTCGGTGTTCGATTTGTGAGGCCAATGGAGAACGCTTTTGCCTCTACCATGTGACAAAGAAGTGGGTTTATTACCTCTGCTTTGAGTGTGAAGCCCGTGATAAGGATGGTAAGGGAATATTTAGAGTTCCCAGAAGATATGCTTGAAAATGTAAATGTAACACTGATAAAAGGAAAATACGATGGAAATAGATGAAACTTATATTGACCTGCGAATTGTACATTCAATAAAACTATGTATGCACGAAGATCTTATTGAAAAAGGAATTATCACCCTAGACTCTAAAGGAGTCTATGAAGTCGCACAAGGTAAACAAAGAGAACTAATAGACTATGTTTATTTGAAGAGCCCAAAGCCCACAGTCGAGTTAACGGTAGGAGACTAAACCTTTAATTATAGGTATGTTTTTAAAGCTCCCTAACCTTATGTATATGTAACTAATAATAAGGAGTTTGATATGTCTATTTCTATTTCCGCCTTTAACTGTGATACCTCATCCCGATTTGACATGGCTCGTGCTGTGGTCGTTTCTGAGGGGTTTCGGTTTCTAAAGGAAACGGGGTTCCCACTCGCTTCTTGGGACAAAGTTCCTACAGAAGTAGTAGAAAACCTAGAAAAGTGGGAGGTTGTTGACGAGATTTATGTTGATGATACGTATTTCGACGAGTATGAAGGAAAGTGGGAGTACGGTGGAAGTACAAAACTCCTCATTGCTCCCTTAGTTCTAGAAGAACTTCCCGAGTTCTGGGAGTTCTTTAATAAGGCATACGAAATGGGGTTTTCTGAGTATGCTGCCTAGTAATATGTAAATAATAAAGGAGAATACAAATGCAATTAAATATATTTGATTTAGATGGGAACGGGGATAAACTAGAAGGACATTACGATGTAATCCTAATAGATGGATCCCATCTATTACATAGAGCCATGGCAGCTTTCAGTGGGCTAGGGTTTATAGACCCGACTACCGAAAACTGGGTTCCCACAGGAGCTATCTACGGGTTCCTTAACATGGCAGTTAAGTGTTTCGAAAGGTGGGCAGAACCAGGAGGTTGTGAGTATATCTTTTGTTGGGAGGGTGGTGCTACGGAAAGAAAGAAACTATTCCCTGAATATAAAGGGAACCGTAGGGTTCAAAACCCTGACCCAGACGAGCAATTAAAAAGCCAACTTTTCTTAAAAGAGTTGTTTTCTCAACAAGACGCAATATACCATTTAACGGATATAGCAGGTTGGAAGTCTTGTAGGGTTAAAGGCTGGGAAGCAGATGATGCATTAGGAACTCTAGCCTATCACCGTTCGAAAAAAGACCCCGAAGCCAGAATAGCAATATATTCCGGAGACGGAGATATGCATCAATGTGTTACGGATAAAATCCATGTCATCGCTGGAGGTTCTGGTCGTAAGGGGGATAAGGTCTTTAACAAAGAAGAAGTAGAAAACAAGTGGGGAGTTCTTCCAGAAAAAGTTGCTGCTTTGAAAGGTTTGGCAGGAGATTCAGGGGATAACATTCCAGGAGTTCCAGGATGCGGTCCAGGATGGGCAGCAAAGATACTTACTCAGTATGGAACCTGTGAGGAAGCAATAAGTGCAGCACAAAAGGGGCTATTAACAGGAGAGTATAAAGGTAAGACTTGGAAGTCAAAGTCCCTAACCCCTAAGATTGCTTCTGCGGAAGAACAAATATTATTATCGCAAGACCTTGCAACTATTAGGAAAGAGTTAGAGTTTGAGGTTATAAAAGGTGATTCGGATTCAAGTTCAGTGAAAGATTTCCTGGAGTACTATCAGATTAAATCTATCCCTTATGGGAAGTTATTGTGGCTAGGGGACGGTCAATAGACAGTTTATAGAATAAAATAAAGGTATAAATGTTTAACTCAAAGACTTCAGGAGTCTAGAATGTCAAAGAGAGAAATCGCTAAAATCGCGAGAGAAATTAAAGAACTAAAGAAACTAGCAGGAATAGAAAGCCAAAAGGCTTGGTGGGATGTATTACTTGATACCTATAGAGTTGGGTCAAAAGTTTCAGATGAGGAAAAGGCTTATGCAAAAGAAATAGCGAAATACATTTCAAAAAAGGTTAGAAGCCTTCAAAAAAATGTGAACCCTTTGATTATACATAACTTTGATGGCTATGGCATAGATGGCGGTAATAACTACAAGTATTTCGCTGCTGGGATTACTACAGGAAACGGAATAGGTTTTGGGTTCTTTAAAGACGGGCAACTGTTCCCATAGGTAAGAACCAAAAACTCAAGGTTTGGGAGTTGGAAGGGGTTTGAATATTCTCGTCCTGATAACTATCAGACAGATATAGATGTAGCATTTAAGTGGTTGGATAAAAAAACTGCAATGTTTTGGAATGTAAGGTATGAAAAATAACGAACGGTAACGGCGAATTTAGCCTTGGAATGAAGATGAAAAATAAAGACTTAGTATCAAGGGCTAAAATTGCTCTCAATAAACAAATTAAACTTATAAAAACTGCTCCTTGTGAGTCTGAGATCTCAAAAAACAATCAGCATCTTCTAGGGGATGCTGATGTTTCATCGAGTGGCTTTGGTGTTGGTGCAGGGGAACTGTCTTGTGCTGGCTTTTTCTACTATGCGCTTGATTGTTCTCTTCTTGTAGCAGGGACATATTCTTGTGCTGTTAGTTTTAATGCCACTGGCGTCAGTTTTGATGTTGGAGCATTTACTTCCCAAATAGTTGGAACTTTCCTTGTTAATCCGAAAGATATAGCTGGGGGTTGTCACTTTACTTGTATAGTGGCTGATGTTGCAGAAGGCATCGCAACCTTATCCCTATATAGTACCAACGGAGGACTTTATGGAGTGTTTGTGGGAGACACAGAAGGTGCGGACCTTGCAGATATGGCTGGGTCAGGTACTCTAAGCGTCACTTAGAGGGGTTATTTCCTCCTTGTATAAAGTAATAGGCTTATATACAAGGAGATAATAATGGTGATATATCAAGATTTAGACGGTTGTCTTGCAGACTTTTGCACAGGGTTTTCTAAGAAGGTTTTCGAATATACTTCAAACCCTAGACTATGCGCAAGTTCCCCGACCCTAAGAGAATACATGCCGAAGTTTATCCGTAAGTACGGTAGAACTTATAGGTCTCTCACGGAAGGGGAAGTTAGCGACCCTATTTGCCGACCCTTACTCTATAAGATTGCAGCAGAACCTGGGTTTTTCTACAACCTGCCCAGATTAAGAAATGGGCTATGGGAAATCGTTAATAGATTCCCTGTTGAAAAGAAGATCCTAAGCGCACCTATTGGGGATTTTGCTGTTGAGGATAAGACTAGGTGGGTCCGAGAGGTTTTGGGAGATTTAGATATAGAAGTCATAATAGTTCCCAGAGCAGAAAAAATAAACCACGGACATAAGGGAGCTGTTTTGATTGACGACTATGATAAAACTGTCACCGAGTGGAAAAGTGCTGGGTTTAATGCCTTTCAATGGGCTACTGGAAAAGAAGAAGAACTCCTAGAGTATTTGAACGGCTTAGAGATATAATACCTCTAGGTAGGGTTTGAAAAGGCCAACCTACGGTTAGAGGGAGTGACGAATTCAAATAACCAATAACGAAAGGATCTTAAAATGATTAAACTAGCATTAATGTGTAGAAAAGGTGAGAAGTTAAACGTGGTCAAGCCCAACTGGGATGTTTCAAACTTGTCCTTACTAGATGGGACAATTATGGAAACAGGAGTTTGGGTCGTAGGGTTAAAGAAAGCCGAGGAACTAATAGGTCATCAATTAGTATTATGCTCTTCTAGAAACTCACCTTCTTATGTAGGAGGTACAATTTTGAGTGCCAATAAAACCTCCGTGGTCAACAACCTCCCTAGAGTAACTCTTCAGTTTAAACTTGAGCGACAACTTTCGGGTAGGCTAGTACCTGATTGGGTTGAGCAAAACCCTGTACACTACTTATAGTTGAGCAACCTTAGAGGGAAACTAATGCATTATAAAGTCGGACCTTTTCCTTGTATTTTAAAGTATCCTGAGGAACCTTTATTTCCCAGGAATCTTTCTATCAAGTTTGAGCCTTTAATAGGTTCTGTACCTTTAGAGAGAGTAGAGGGAGCCTTTGACGAATTGTTTAGGGGTAAGGTTATAGCCTCGGCCAAGGACACTTCAAGGAGGGTCCTAGAAGTCTTAGATGCTCAAGGTTTAATGCAGGTGGTTTTCTTTGAAGATTTACAAGAAAGTTTAGCTCTAACCCTATACAATTTAATATCAAAAACTATAATAGATTTGAAATGGCTAGAGTTGTCAATTGATGATAAAATATTTTTAACACACAAGGGGTAATAATATAATGGGAAGAAACTATACAATTGGTGAGAGGGCTATTATGGTTCTAGGAGCTATGGCAGGAATAACCTATGAAGAAATAAATTCGTGCTTAGCGAAAGAGCAGAGAAAAACAGGAATGCCTTTAAAAACGGTTCCTTTATCTTCGTACAACATGTTAATTACAAAGTACATTCCAAGTATGGGGGCTGCTAATATTTCTAAAGAAGTTATGAATACTGTTTTTGAACATGCGAATAAGCCAAAAACCTTAACCGAACTTTCTAAGCTAACACCCAATTACAATAACTATCCTGAATATTTTGATGGGATTCAAACAGCTGAACTAGGAGCAAAAAATGCCTAAGCAAATAATCTTTAACACCGAAGCAAGAAATAAGATTCAAACGGGTCTTGATACCCTTGCTAACGCTGTAAAAGTCACTCTCGGACCCAAAGGTCGTAATGTAGTAATACAAAAACCTTTCGGATCTCCCCTGATAACAAAAGATGGAGTTTCCGTTGCAAAAGAGATTTCATTAGAAGACCCGTATGAAGATCTCGGTGCCCAAATGGTTAAAGAGGTTGCCTCTAGAACTGCAGAGTTAGCAGGAGACGGTACAACTACTGCGACTGTTCTCGCTCAGGCTATTTACAATGAGGGACTTAAACTTCTAGTATCCGGAGTTAATCCTATTGAAATGAAAAAAGGTATGGAAGAGGCTTGCAGTGATGTGTGTTCTTTTCTAGGGGAACATGCTCAAGAAGTAACTTCCACAGAGCAAATATCCCAAATTGGAACTATTTCTGCAAATGGTGAACAACAGATTGGAGATCTAATTGCAGAGGCGATGGACATCGTAGGTACGACCGGAGTTATCTCTATTGAAGACGGACATACCTCAGACACTGAATTAGAAACCGTAGAGGGTCTTGACTTTGACCGTGGGTATATGAGCCAGCACTTCATCAACAACCCTGAAAAGGGTACTGTTGAGTATCAGAACCCTTTAATACTCGTGTACAATAAAAGACTAACTCAAGTTCGAGAAGCACTACCCCTTTTAGAGAAAGTTCTTGGGACTAGCCGACCTTTGTTAGTTATCGCGGATGATATAACAGGGGACTTCTTTCAAAGCATGCTTATGAACCGAGTGCAGCAAAGATTAGACTGGACTTGTGTAAAGGCTCCTGGGTTTGGTGAAAAGAAGCAGGCTATTTTAGAAGACATCGCTATTTTAACAGGTGCTACTTTTGTACAGGAAGAAGTACATAACTTTTCGGATTTAACTTTAGAAGACTTGGGGACTTGTGACAAAGTAACCCTTACAAAATCTTCCACTCTTATTCTAGGTGGAGGAGGTACAAAAGCAGCCTTAATGGAAAGGGTCAAGTTTTTAGAGTGTGAGATGAATTCCGTTACTTCCGAGTATGACAAAGAAAAGATTCAAGAAAGACTTTCTAAGATTTCCGGAGGTATTGCTATCATTAGAGTGGGTGCAAACTCAGAACTTGAAATGAAAGAGAAGAAAGCCCGTGTAGAAGATGCTCTTTACGCTACAAGAGCAGCAGTTGAAGAGGGAGCACTTCCCGGAGGTGGTACAGGATATATTGCTGCCTATGCTAAGTTCCATGATAAAGTTCTTAAAGATTATGGAGAGAACCTTGGGTATAGCGTGGTTCTGAAAGCCATTCAAGAACCACTACGCCAAATTGTTAGAAACGCAGGGTTGGAAGAGGCGATAGTATTCCATAAGGTGTGTGATCATTATAAAGGCCAAGGGGAACAAGGAAACTTTGGTTTTGGGTATAATGCTCGTAAAAACACTTATGGCAATCTTTTTGATATGGGTGTTGTAGACCCTGCTAAGGTGGCTCGCCTAGCTCTTCAGAATGCCGTCTCGGTTGCTTCTTTAATGCTTACTACCGAGTGTATGATTGTAGAAAAGAAAAGAGAGGAACCTCTTATGTAGAGAACCTCTTGCAGATAAATAAAAAGGGCACTTCTTTTAGCGATAGGGAAGTGCCCTTTTTTTATTTGTTTATTCTCAATCTACCTTCTAAGTCCCCGCACAGAATCTTCTTTGCGACCAACTCATTAAGAGCTTGTTTCACGATAAGATTTTCTAGAGGGAACTTCTTATCCAACCAGTGGCTTAGTTGTCGAAGAGTGAACAACTCAACCCTCAAGCCCCTTTCTTGGAACTTTCGGCGAACCCCGTTGAATAGGAAGAAAGTTACCTCTGGAGGGTAAAGTTCTTGGATTTGTAGCATAGATGCTACAAGACGTCTAGTTTCTTTGGCTGTGGGATATTCTTCAATCATAGTTACCTTTTTGCATAGTCTTATTATTGGATGACTTTAACTATTACCCCAGAGTTTCCCAAAAGATTTTGTGAATTCTATATAGACTTCACAATCCGGAAACACATGGTGATCTCCATCTGACAAGGCAATGTTAAGTTGTCCTGTGGAATGGATAAAACAGGTGGATAGCATCTGGTTGTTAATTTGAAATTCTTGTATAAGCCTTATAAAAAGGGGACCCAGTATAAACTCGGTAGTTTTCCAGTTTTCGAGGCACTCTAAGAGGTCGCCTTGATAGAGGTCATTATGTAAAGACTGTAGTTTCTCCGAATTAACAATCTTTTCCGAGAGACCCCTCCAATCAAAGTTTATTTGCGTATAGTCCTCCCCTTTTTCTTTCGCTTTAACACAGGTACTATAAACCCATTCAATTTCTTTTATCACCGAGGAACAATAACTTTGAATAAAACCACCCAACTCCGGGATAGGACTAAAGGTTTCGACGAACTTTCCAACCTTTGTCTTTACGACTAAGGATTCAGGGTATTTTTCAAGATAGGCTTCACGAACAATTGGGATAAGTTCAAGAGGCAATACAAAAGACCCTTTTTCAGCTGATAGTTCGTTAATAGTTTTCATTTCTTTTGCACTAAGGTGTATAGAAAGGTCCTCCGAGAAATCCTTAGCCGTTCCATAGGTAAATCCTTTTATCCAATCCCTTAGTTTTGGTCTCGGATCCTTTTCTAAGGCTGATGTTGTCACAATCCTTGCAAAAAGGAACACCCTAGATTCCCACCTTTCAAGGTTTAAGTCTTTATATATCCAAGTGGGGATAGTTCCCACTTCTTTTTCCCATTCCGATAAGGTAGGGTAATAGCTTTTTATATTTGGCATAAGCCCTCCATACACATAAGTTCGTACGAACCTACAAACATACTGTAAATAGAAAGGTTTTTATTAACGGTATGTTTTGTGAACCGTTTAACCTTATGAATATGTAGAACTAATAACCTGTGGAGGTTTGTATGAGTAGCTCAATTGACGATATGATTGAAAATTTTGTGGGGTCGGTGCGACAAAACACTGAGGTCCAAAGCACCGGAGCCTTGGGAGCCTTTTCTCTTAAGGAACAACCCAAGAATCTGTCCAACCCTGATGCAGAGGCATCAAAGGTTCTAAGAGAAAAGGCTCTACTGGGTTGGGAAGAGTGTTTTCCCAAGTCGAGAAAAGAACCCCATTGGTCTGCTTGGGGTCAGTTTGTAAGGGAAACATTAGGTCTATCTAGAATAGGTAAGCCTCGTTTAGAAAAGATCGTAACGGCTGCGGGTTGTAGGATTTCCGATAGTTCTACGTTAGTCGTAATAAAAGAAGATCTGGAGGTAATAGTAGAGGAAAGAATTAAAGAGGAAAGCCCCCCTTTTGAAGAAGACTCTTTTCAAGAACAAGAAGAGGAAGAGGACCAAGAACAAGAACCCGCACCGTCAAACCCTTTGAAGTCCATAGGTCCTCAAACATTAGAATGTGGGCATACCGATTGGTATAAAGAAGAGGATCATATTAAGGCTCGAGAAGAACACGGTTACTGCTGTGCCGGAAGACTCCTCAAGGGAAATGCAGATTGGTCTGTGAGGGGGTTGCTTATCCCTGTTCCTCCTGCCTTATGTAAAGGGGCACCACGGTATGAAAACGCCTCTAGTGTTGCTTGGAAGGGTTATTGTACTTGTCCACATACTGGATTGTATATTGGAGGCACTACGAATGACTGCAGAGCAAACCCGAACGGTAATAGGTGTGTAGTTCACTTAGGTATGTCTTCAAGAACAAATCTAAGTATCAAAAAGATTGAAGGGAAATAACATGGAAAGTTACAATTACTGCCTTTGCTTTTACTTTGAAACGGCAACAGGGAAAGAGGTTTTATTACACACTCCAACTAATAATCCAGATTTAGAAGCAGGGTTGAGAAAAGAGCTGGAAAAGGTGCGGTGTAATTTTGGAGACATTCCCGTTCGAGTAGAACAAAAAGTTTTCCAAATAAAAGATTTAGATCCCCCGAACGAAGATAGTTTCTTTGTACTGATCTTCAAAGGTCCTTATGCGGGTGTAATAGGTCATTTTGATAGCGTCGGAGATAAAGGTGTAGCCGTATTGGACTATGAAGTAGGGACGACTTATATGGTTCCAATACAACATGCCGTAGAGATCCCAATTTGGGATGTAGATAGAGAAGAATGGGTCCGTTCTTCACAATAAATACCTAGTAGGAGGTTAGTAGTGTTATTATCAAAGGAGAAGCCAGTGAAGTTCTTGTTACACCCTGGATTTACGGAAGAGCAGATAAATGCAAAGATTCAAGCAGATGAGGCTATATTTATGGAGGAGCCAGTATATCAGTTTGTAATGTTTGCCCTTCACCAGAATTTTAAGCAAGCCTTAGAAGAAGTTCAGGAGGGATTAGAGTACGATGTACTTTATGTTTCCGAATGCAAGTTAGCAGCTGTTTCCGAAGACGGAACAGTAGTGGTATTATTCAAACCCAAGGAAGACTATTTAGCTTCCACAGAAATCACCGAATACTTGAAAACAGGTATAGAGGGGTTCCACTTAGACGAATACAAAGAAGAGGATTTAGAGGATTTAGAGGAAGTTACGGAAACAATGGAAGAGGAGTCTTCCGAAGATTGGGACGGATGGCTTTAAAGTATTCGCCTTGGGTATGTTTTAGAACATACCCAACCTTATGTCTATGTAAGCCTAATAATAAGGAGACTAATAATGTCTACAACCAATAATGTAATCTTCGCATTTTTCAATTCCCTCGTAACCACCTTGGTGGTTTTAGTCTTGGGGTTTTTTATGTTCAATAAGCTGATGGCTCTTGCAGAAGTAGAAGCCGAGTTTGATCGTCAAACCTATTCGGACGAGTTAGAGAGCTACAAAGCTCTTAGGCTCGAAGACTAAGCACTAGAAACCTTATGAGATAAGTTTAACTAGAAACCTTTATCTCAGGAAAAAAGATGCTATACATGTTATTGGTAGGTTGCCTAAATAAAGTTATTGTTCGGGAACCCCAAGTTTATACTGCGGAAATAAACCAGTGGGACAATTGGGCTGTTAAACAATCAGCACTAATGAAAACTTTTATGAAGTCTGCGTGTACCTGTAAAGATGATAACTCTTTTAACGAGCCGGACTGCAACCTTGCTGCAGATTATATCTTGACAATCGAAGCAAGATCAGAATGGCATAAGCAAAAGGCATTGTCCCTTGCCGAGTTAGGACCTGCGCCTAAAGAAGTTCCTCCCACTATCCCAGAAATAACTTGCCCCTTAAAGTAAGGAAAAATAATGTCACTAGATAACGCACTAACAGCACTTATTCCCATTGTTGGGTCAGCCCTAATTGAAAAGACAAAAAAGGATCTCCTTGAGTTATCTCAAGATGCAGAAGACCCTACAAAGAAACTTGTGTATTCTTTAACGGTAGGAGCTATTGATCAACTTGGTCCGGAGGGCATAGAGGTAGCAAAACAGGCTATTGAAGATTTACTAGCAGGTAAGGCACCTGATATAAACTGGGCTAACCCAAGGATTGCCTCCGACGCTGTAGCACTATTACAAAATGCAGAAAGTTTGGAAAAGAAGAAAGCGAAAGCAGCACTTCAAAAAGTTGGAGAGGTTCTTGGCCAGTCCGGAGTTGTATTAGTAAAAGCACTTTTATCAGGAGCACTTAGTACCTGATACAATAGAAATTTTATAGAATAAAGGTATATAACCGAAAAGACTTCAGGAGTCTAACAATGTCAAGAAGAGAAATCGCTAAGATCGCTAAGGAAATAAAATCCATTAAATCAGAACTGAGTAAGTCAGCCTCGGGTCAGACATCTGTTGAGGGTGTTAGAAAGGCATTGAAGGACATTGCCAAAACAATGAAGACCAAGAATTGGAAAACAGAAGATTCGTGGGATTATGATGGAGAATACGCTCTTCAGATGATCATGAAACAGTCATTGTCTAGTGGTTCAGTAAAGTACCAACTAGAAGTTGTTGTACACAATTATGAAGACGAGGGTGACGAGGATATGACGATGAACATCAATGTAAGACCGATGTTCACAGCAGGCAAGTCAGATGGTAAGTGGTCAGACTCAACATACGAAAAGAAAATGACAATGTATGCAGACCAAATGAGAAAGGAGTTTAGCTCCAAGTTTGCAGTTTATGACGCGATTGAGGGTAAGATCAAGCCCTATTTTGCAATGTCAATGTCTGACATTGATAAAGTATCCAGAAAGATGGTATTAAGATCAGATGATTTGATAGCCAAACTCAAGTAAGGTTTTGTTGAAACCCCCAAATAACCGAAAAGACTTAAGGAGTCTAAAATGTCGAATAAAAAAGAAATCGCTAAAATAGCGAGAGAAATTAAAGAACTTAAAGCAGAACTGGGTAAATCCTCCTCTCCCTTAGCACAAAATCATTTATCTCCTGAGGACTACCAAAGGGCGAAAAAACTTAAAGGCTTTAACAAAGCCGATTGGAAATGGAATTCTAAGACTGACCTCTATGATAAAGTCTAAAAGATAAGGCTTAAACTCTAGGATCGTTTTTGCCTAGACCCCTACACCAATGGGAATCTTCGGGGGACCACTCACATCGAGAGGTTCCCCTTTTCCCTTTTTTAAGAGCACGTTCCGCTTTCATTGCGTTAGACCGACCTAGATAGGGACCATATACAGCACGGATCTCCCAAAAACGGTGCATCGAAGTATATTTCCCACCACCTTTTATTTCTCCATTGTGTTGCCGGAGTCTTCTTTTAACATCCGTTGTACACCCTACGTAATGAAATCCTGGAAGAGGTTTCCCCGTTTTCCCTGTACGCACTTGTAGGGATTGGATTACATAAACCCAGTATTCGCTTTGTTTTTTCATAAGACCCTCGATAACTATTAGGTTTTCACCTTACACTATGATACCGTTCGGTATGTTTTTAAAGCTCCCTAACCTTATGTATATGTAACCTGATAAGGAGTCTAAAATGAAATATGACCACCAAGCCCAAACCCACCGTCAAATACTGGCGGGCGAAATAGTCTCTAAACTTTCAACCTGCGGATTTACCCAAGTTCGTGAAGAAGGAACTAAGGAACTGCTTTTTGAACGTCCTGTTGTGGGTGTTGAAAATATGCGGATCCGAGTTTACACCTCGGTAGATCAAGTAGGTTCTAACCCTGCGGAGGTACGCAGAGTAGGCTCTGATGCGATTAGGGTAGTAACCCTTTATACTGCAGAGCGCGACGGTAAGGATCGCCCTCTTGCAAGGGCAAACCACCGAGTATTCCGTACGGGAGATATCGGGGAAATCGCTGACAGAATGCATGAAAGAATGAGAGAGTGTTATGCTGTTGGTCTTTCTAACCCTTGTAAGTGTAATAAATGCGGGGCACCGACTTTCAACAGTAAGAAGAAGTCAAAGAAAGATCGTCGTACTGGCAAGTTGGTTCTCGTAAAGCCTAGCCGAGTTGTATGTGCTGAGTTGTGTTGGTTGAAATAAACCAACAAACCGTTCCCCGAGAAGTTTCTAGGTATTTCTCGGGGAACGGTATAATCTTTTCACGGCAATAATTTCCTTATCTAATAAGAAGTGTAGGAGATTATATGAGTTTAGAAATACAAATCGGTTTTCCCTGCCCCCATTACATAATTGAGGAAGTTGTTCTTCTCGGGGCAGATAAGAAAACCATTATCGCTGGGAGTCCTGTTGGTTCGGAGCCTTCGGTGCGTATGTTGATAAACAACCAGTATTATATTCCCTCTTCCGGATTACAAAGCCAAGCCTTTTTAACTTCTTCTAGTAAAGGACCTTATCGAATAGAAAGATGCGTAGGGTTGTTAGGACCGGATGCGAACATACTCATAGTTGAAACCCCTTCCGGAAAGTTTAATGTTTCCCTTCCCCTCGCTAAAAGAATATCCCTCAAGGACTTACAAAAAGCTCTACGATTAAGTATCCTTTACGATTATGTAGACATAACCGAGTACGAAGGGGCTATCGCATTAAAAGAAAAGCAGGGCTTAGGTACTTCTAGTTGGATAAGGGTTTCCGGTAAAGGTGCAGAGGCATTAGGTTTCATTCAAAAAGGGGCTAGAGGTCAAGAGTTGTATCCTGGGTGGAAACTTGTAAAGCAAGAAACCATTATCCCATCCGCTACAAACCCTAGAGCAGCCTCGGCACGGAAAGTTGTATTCACCTCCCCTGTGAAGGGAAACCCCGATATAAAATTAAGTTACACAACCTTACCAAGTCTTTGTAGAAGATGTAGGGCAACTTATGTTGAAAACGATTACCGTTTCGGTTTTACAGGGGATGTGAAAACAATACAAGATGAGAACTTATTATTGCAGGCTTGCCTAAAGTCTATCTTAACGGAAAAAGGTTCCAACCCTTTTCATGTGGCTTATGGTTCTAATATACAAACGAGAATTGGAAAAAAAGTAGTAGGTGCTTCCTCTTCCCTTATAAAAGAAGATGTTGTTCGTTCTTTGAGAACAGTTCAAAACCTACAGTCCAAGCAAAGAGAGTTTCAAACAGTTACCTCTAAAGAGTTATTGGTTCGGGTATCTTCAGTTAATGTTAGAACGGACCCTTCGGACCCAACCTTATATTATGTAGAGGTAATTGCACAAAACGGCTCAAACGAGCCTATTTCCATATCCATAACTTATACTTCTCCGGGAGCTGTCGCATTGACAGGATCCAACGGTAAAAGTTTAGGTGCAGGAAGAGTAGGAGTATAGTATGGCAGAAACTTATTCAAGTGTGTTAGTTCGAGGACCAGATGGTGTCCTCCGACAAGAGTTACACTTTACGACTTCCCTAGAAAGTCGTTTCTTTAATGGGGTTTTGCCGGAAGATGCAATTTCCGTTGAAGTTTCTATTAACGGGAGTGGGTTTTCGGATGACCCAGCACTTGTGGAATGGGGAGATGGAACTTGGGTTGTACCTTCACCAACGTACGAGGCGAACGGACTTTTCCTTTTAGAAGGAGTAAATACCTTGCAGATAAAAGCGATCCTCCTTACAGGTTCCGCTACAAACACTGCAAATATAAATGTAACTTTGCAATCTATCACAAACTTAAATGTTGTAGCACAAAACCCTACAAATATATCAGTAGACCAAACAAATAACTCCGTGAAGGTTTCCGCAGAGCCTCAAAACAAAACAGGCTTTATAGGTATGAACTTTTATGCCTCCTTAAACGCTGGGGGAGGGGTTACAGGTTATCAAAGGATTAACATAAACCTTGTACGTAGTGGGGTGGTAATAGAAGAATTATCTCCAATAGCAACTTCTTCTGTGGACGCATTGGTAAAAGTAGATGCAGATGATAACCCTGTTGCGGACCCCTTATACTTTAGAGTTACAGGATCTCAAGAAAACGTAGGGGAAACAGTATTACAAGTAGACTACAATAAGAAGTTTGAAATACCAGAGCAAACCAGAACCATAAGAATGGACTTAGCTCTTAATTCCGTAAGAGCCGTAATGGTTTATTCTTTTGATCATAATAGGAACTTTGGTTCTAGTTCTTCTCCTGCAACTGTTTCTAACGGGGACTTCTCCTCTCAACCAAGCGAGACCCCTCTGTATTATGTGGTAACAGCTATTTATTACGATTCTTCTGCTAACACTGAATATGAGTCCACCTATTCTCAAGAAGTAGTCGGCCAACCTATGAGTGTTACAACCGCAATAGGAAGTTTCCCAACCTCGACGAGACAAAATATAGTGGAACAATATATTACAGCTATCTTTAGGTCAAACCCTCAAATAAAGGTAGAAGCTGGCTCTGTCTTAAGAGATACTGTGATAGACCCTTTTGCTTCAGAAGTAGAAAGGTTACGATTTGTCCTTGACTTTTACCAAAGAGCTAGAACTCCAACCTTATTGTTACAAATAGATGACCCGAATGGTACTGGAGTATCTATCCCCGTCCCTAGAAGTGCCTATAAGCAAGGTCTTCAGCAAGCCTTTTACCTTGGCTCAACTAGAGACACCCAAAGCCTTATAGACGGAGCCTTCGACGCATATGCCTCAAACTTTGGGTTAGTTCGCAGATCAGGCTCTGCAGCAGGAGGGGAGGTTTTATTCTACACTACATCTAGACCCAACTCCTCAATTTTAATACCTCTTGGAACAACAGTTTCGGGAGGAGGGGTTCAGTTTTCAACCACAAGAACTGCTTCCATATCTTTAGAAAACCTTGCTAGCTTCTTTAACCCTATAACGGGAAGATACCAAGTAACGGTTCCAATCAGAGCATCTTCTTCAGGGTCAAACGGGAACGTGGGAACAGGACAAGTAAATACTCTAGTATCAAATCTCGGAGGAGGGGTTCGAGTAGCGAGCACTGCCCCAATGTTTGGAGGAAAAGATGGGGAATCTAACCTAGAGCTTACAGGGCGAGTCCAAAACACTTTAGCCTCCGTAGATTCTGGAACTGCACAGGGTTATTTACAAACGGCAGCGGATGTTCCTGGAGTAACTAGGGCAAACGTCGTGGCTGCGGGAGATCCTTTAATGCAAAGGGACTTAAACTCTTCTGGGGTGCATAAAGGTGGGAAAGTAGATGTATGGGTTCAAGGAAACCAGGATGCTTCAGTTACTGATGTTTTCTCTTTCAACTTTGAAATTGCAAGAGACATACAGTTTGAAGTTATAGGTTCTACTACGGAATTATTATTTAGAGCAATAGATGATACTTTATCGGAAACAAATCCCATAGTAGAACTAATTTCGGATGCCTTCTTAGGGTACACCTTTATAAATGCTTCTACAGGATCGGAGTTTAATATAACAGGGGCTACTTACCCAAGTTATAACACCGTAAAACTAGATACTACAATAGCCCAACCCCTTGTAGATTTAACAGATGTTATTTTAGGATCTTATAGAAAAAGAGTAGGGAATGAGTTTATCTTTATACGGCAACCTGTGGAAACCGTGACAAGTGTTGTAGGAACTGTTTCTGGAACCCTCCCTGTAAGTGCCTATAATACTGTAAAGCCAAACCCACCTTTAGAATATGGGAACTCTACCTTAGCAGGGGACTACTTACAAATAATTGGGTACACGGACACAGATGGTCAAAAAGTTCCAAGTGGGGATACAACTTCCGTAGTATCCGAGCCTCATGTGCTTGTAGGAGTCTACCCAGAGTTCTTAGATAATCTAGGGGCAAACTTTTTATCTGTTAAAGTATATAACCCAACCCGAACGGTAGAATATAAAGGACCCAACGATCCGAGTGGAGACCCTGATTATCAAATAACATTAGGAAGTCCAACCGTGCCTGTTACGATTACAAGAGTAGAGGGAGGACAAATACTTTCCGGGAGTTCCGTTGTCATAGACTACCAACATGATGAAAACTTCACTGTTACTTATACGACAGATTTAATAGTATCTTTGGTTCAAGATGCGGTAAATGAAATGAAGCATGTAACTGCGGATGTTTTGGCGAAAAAAGCAATAGAAGTCCCGTTAGATGTATCCGCAACTGTTATATATATGCGAGGTCGGGATGTATCTGCAGTGGATCAAAGTATTCGCACAAATATGGGGAACTTTTTTAATGCTTTAAGACTAGGAGATCCTGTAAGGCAATCTGATGTTGTAAATGTGATTGAAAAGTCTGAAGGGGTTTCCTATGTAGTAGTACCTTTTACGAAAATGGTGCGGCAAGAAGGTTCTCGGGTTGTTCGTGAGGAAATAAGTACAGATACTGCTGCAGAGTCTACCCTCTTAACTTCTTTAACCACTAATTCCGCAGTTGTTTACATCTTAAACAACGAGTTATCCGCTGCAACTATAAACGGAGGTGGTTCGGAAAACGTATTTAGAGGTGTATTCCAAGATGACCTAGCCTTGAATTTGTTACCTGGATCTGCAAATCTGGAAAGTTTAGGTGTTTCTAAAGGAAGGGCTTACATAATTGGATCGGATGGTGCTTCCATCTCCGGATATTCGGATGATGCAACCTTAAATGCTCAAGGTTACATTACGGAATCTTCTATACTTGAAAGGAGAAAGAAAATAACAGGAAATAGAATTCTTGTTTCAATAGAGGTTGGAAAAGACCCAACGTTATACGAATACGCTACAACTTACACTGTAGGGCTAGATACGGGAGCCGTAGACGTAGACCCAGGGAAGTCCGAGTACCTTGTGTCCGGGACCTTAGTATTCACTTATGATGAAGATCGATAAACACCCTATTAAAACATAAGCTATATGTGGAGAGAAAATGCCCCCAGAAAATACAAAGGATCTTATCGATCATTTGAAAGACATTTTAACCTTTCTTATTATTCCAGCTATGATATGGATGCTGAAATTAGAAGTAGGTAACGCTCAAAGGGATTTAATACTGGATCAAAAGTCCACTGATATACAAAGATTAGAGAAAAGGATTGTAGAGTTTAAGGCTATTGATACGCGAGTACAACAAAACGCCCTTCAACTAGCGAGGTTGGAGGGGAAACTGGACGCAGCAAACGACCGATTAGATGAAATAAGAGGTTTGTTGCAAAATAACAACCAATAAGGATACCCAAGATGAGATTAAAACTAGAAAAAATATGCTTAATATCTGCACTCTACTTACTTGTTGGGTGTACTGTGATTTACATTTCCACTGCAAACAGTAGCATAGGAAGTGCTCCCCAAGAAACTGTTATAGTTCCTATCCCTTTTGAAGGGTCCTTAGATAAAAAAGCTACTAAGTTTGATAAAAGTACCGAGGAGCTTTTAGATCTTGTAAAAGGGTATTCTAAAAGTGGAGGTATTAAATGAAACTAATTGGCGAAATCTCAGAACAGGTTCGGGGAACAATAAAACAAATCCAACAACAGCAAGACACGCTTTTGCATCAAATTGGTAAACTAGAATACCAAAAGGCGTCGTACCTAGAGGATTTAAAAAAACTACAAGGCACAACGGAGAAACTGTTAGATCAAGAAGCGAAGGGTTTAGGTATACCTCCGGGAGTTGAATGGCAGATAAGTAGCCAGGATGGTC
>Ga0114994_10000195_pt1 | contig 36621 bp, 28 predicted proteins | sample ArcticOcean_MG_C_9_FD_87043 | JGI IMG/M metagenome (GOLD analysis project Ga0114994, IMG submission 87043) | Marine microbial communities from western Arctic Ocean - ArcticOcean_MG_CB2_152 | ecosystem: Environmental > Aquatic > Marine > Oceanic | place: Arctic Ocean: Canada Basin | collected...
CGTCGTCGAACAGCGGGCGCAGCACCAGCGGCAGCAGCTTCGAGGCGCGCCGGCCCGGCAGCAAACACGCGAGGCTCTCGGCCGGCGGTAAAGGCGGCACGTACGGATCCGGGGCGGCGTCGCGCTCTTTATCGCGCATCCGCGCGCAGTGCCCGATCAAGACCTCGGGCGGCGGCGCCGCCGGCCGTGCGTACCGCCGCGAGAAGTCCCGGCAGTGGCCGCGCGCGTAGGTCGTGACGCACCACTCGAGGGTCGCCAACCACTCGGCCTCGGCCCAGGCGACGACGCCGTCATTTTCGTCCGCCTCCACGGTGGCCGCGTCGGAGTCGTCCTCCTCATTCCGGAAGCGCGCCCAGGCGCCCACAGCCGGCCTCGGCGCGCCGCCGCCGGCTGCGGGCCACGCGTCCGCCCGCCGCGGCTCGTGCGCGTGCACACATTGGGGTTGGTTGCATCGAGGACCGCGCGGGCACGGCTCGACGCACCACCGCGGATCGCGCTTGAGCCGCGTCGTCCGCGCGCGGCCCCAGCCCAGGTGGTTGCGCGCCCGGCACCGCACCTCCAGCGGTCCCCCGCCGGCCGGCGCCCGGATCTCGACGCGCGGGTCTACATCTTGCAACCCCACGCGGCCCAGCCGGCCGCCGTCGGTTGTCATAGCGACGCGCCACGGCGCCGTCGACGCGGGGGGCGGCGCGCGGCGCCGCCTCTCATCGTCATTGTCCTCGAGGTGCACGGGCACGGGCCGCCACTCGACGCGGTACAGCAGCGTCGCGGCGCCGCTCGGCACGGCGCCGAAGTCGCGCGGCGCCAGGACCCGCACCCCGACCCGATCCGCCTTCTTTAGGAGAGCCAGCTCCAATGCGCGCGGCGCGGCGGGCCGCCCGTCCTTTGTGCGCGTGTGCGACCGCGCGTCCTCCACCACCCGGCGCCGCTTCTCGTCGATCGTTTGGGCGTCGTGCCGGTCCTCCAAGAGCGATCCGAGCACGGCCAGGTCCACGCGGCCCGTGGTTTCGTCGTAGAGCGGCCGGTCCTGCGCCACGTAGGCGTCCCACAGCGCGTGCGACGCCACGCTCAGCGGCGGGAGGTAGTCGTTGCCGCCGGCGGCCACGGCCAGCGTCGCGAAGTCGAGCGCCATCTGCCGCCGCGCGTCGGCGCCCGAGCGCGACACGCGCGCGCAGAGGGCCTGCGCCGGGGCGCGTCACTAGTGCCGCGACCACGGACGCCGCGGCGCACGTCCGCCAACGCACCGACGTCCAATACGCGTCCCGCGTCCGAGAGCGCCAGGACGCTCCGTATGAACATCCCAAAGACGGGGCCCGGGCCCGGCTGCGCGCGGCAGAGGGCCATAATGATCAAATCGACGTCGCCGCCGTAGAGCACGACGTCCCGCGGCCGCGGGTCCCCGCTCCGCGCGGCCTCGCTTGCGCAGGCGTCCAGGAACTCCACGCACTTGACCTCGCCGTCGCCCGGGACCGACGAGTCGCTCACGACCACCTCGTCTAAGCCCGCGGCCCACTCGCCGTTCCGTCTCGTCCTCTTCTCAGCCCACGACCCCAACGCCTCCGCGAGTCGTTCTGAGAACTCCGTGCCCGGCGAGATCTCGAGGACGTCGAACGCGTGCTGGGACCTGCGCGCGCGTTGTGCCCTCTCGATTGTCCACGCGCCATCATTTCTGTAAAGACTGCCTACATGGTGTGAAGGCCCCGGTGCCGACACCGCGCCCGACGGCGGTCGCGCGCGCGCGGCGCCCCGCGGCGGTCGCTTGCCATGGGGCGGCCGCGCGCGCGCCGGCCCGGCGCCGGTGGGCAGGCCGTCCGCCCGTCCCCCGTCCTTGGCCTTGAGGCGCCGCTGCCTTATGTTAATGACCTTCGCCAGCGGCAGCGGGCCGTCCAGGAAGAAGCCGACGGACCGCCGCGCAGAGCACACCGCGTGCGGCGCGTCCCTCTTCGCCTCCTCTCGGATGATGGACTCGACCCGCCCGAGGACGCGCTTCACGGCCTCGTGGCCCGACTTGCACCGCCGCGCCGCGGACTGGACGACGGCCGTCATGTCCACGATCACGTGATCCGCGTGCAGCGCGCGGCCCCGCGCGTCGCTCGCCGCGCTCCCGAACTGCTCGACGAGCCAGGCGTGGAACTTCGAGACGCCCATTGCGCTGCGCGCTGTGGGTCCTATACGCTCACGTCGCCGCCCGCGACGGTGTGCGTCTCTTTTAGTGGATCCGCCTCAGCAGCACATCTGTCTCGAGCTCGTGTTTGGCGCTTTTTGCAGCGCTCACGCGTGCAGCAGGACCGCAGCGATGATTTGCACTGTCTGCCGGTTCACACAAAGTCGTGAAAGGTGTCTAAAGAGGCACTTTCGAAGAGCAATGCCGCAAAAAGAGCGAATGATCGGACTAACTTGAACCCCAAAACTACTCATCGAAGCAGCCCTTCAGTGCTCCGATATGGCTCCGCCGGACCTCTGTTGCATTGTGGCATCATTGAGACGACCAGCACGGGTTTTGGCGCGGTCGGGGGCCGAGCAAGCAAGCTGTTTGGCCTACATGCATGGGCAAACGATCGTAAATACATTGCAGCTCAAGCTCACACCTGTTCTCCAAGCCAGCGAATAAGCATTCGCACCGCTGACCTCGCAGAAGATGCGCCTGCCCTCCACACGACTGCTGGCACTGCGGCCCAGTGCGCTCAGCTCTCGCGACATAACGCCTAAAGATGCCTGCGCCGTCGCCTGCGCAGCCCTCCTCTTAGCACTCGTCGAGTCCTGTTGCGAATGCCTCGCAACTTATCACGCGAGCAAGGCGACGCGGTGCTGGCGACGAGTCGCAAGAACAGCCGTCGCGGCCTGGTACCTTACCACATCGCTCCCGGGCCAGGTGCACGCGAAGGCGGCGTGCGCGCTAAGAGGCGCGTCCGCATGTTTACGAATAACCGCGCCGGCGACGCATAGGGAACTGGCGGGCGCCAATAAAATCCTACCCATCCTCACGAGCTACTTAGTCGCGCGCCGCCGCTGCCGCCGCATCCCAAACGACGCGCGTCGAAATGAGGCCTGGGACGCGCAGCACGCCTGGGGCGCCGAGCGGGCGCGGCGCATGATCCGGGACCTGGGCGGCTTCTACACCAAAATGGGCCAGGTGGCCGCCGCGGGCTCGCAGATGATGCCGCCCGCGTGGTGCGCGGCGCTGGCGGAGACCATGGACGCCGCGCCGGCCGTGGGTGCGAGACGGATCCGGCGGATCATCGAACGCGACTTAGGTGTGAAGCTCGAGGACGCCTTCGACGATTTTGACGATCGACCGGCGGCGACCGCGTCCGTGGCGCAAGTCCATAAAGCGACCGTGAACGGGACGTCTGTGGCTGTCAAAGTAGGTCTAGGGCGGAAGCGACTGATGCTTCATGACGTGGACGCGATGCTCCGCCAGGCGGTCCTTTTGAAATACCTGCGGATGGACGCGGGCCTGGACCTGCCCTCGGTCGTGGCCGCCTACCGGGAGCTCGTGCGGTACGAGTTCGACTTTCGCGTGGAGCTCGGGAAGCTCGACACGTTTTCGCGACTCATCCGCGACGACGACGTCCTGCACAAGTATATCACAACAGCAAAACCGGTGCGCCACTTGTGCGGCGAGCGCGTGCTCACTTGTGAATGGTTAAAAGGCCCCCAGCTCCTAGATGTTTTTAGGGAGACCCGGGCCGTGCTGCCGCGCCCGCAACTTAAACGCTTCGGGTCCTGGCGCACTTTATACGCGACCTTACACAAGTGCTGGGGCGCGCAGATCTTCCGCCTTGGCGAGTTCCATACGGACCCGCACCCCGGCAACGTCGTCCTTTTGGAGGACGGCCGCGTCGGTATCCTAGATTGGGGCCAGACCAAGCTGATGCGCCTAGACTTTGTTGAAAGCCTTGCAGAGTGCGTGATCTGCATGGCGCGCGGTGACGTGGAGGGCCTCGCTCGAACGATCGAAGCCTCGGGCATCGCCGAGCTCGAGCACCCGACCGCGGCCCTGTGGGCGCTGGTCTCGTACACGTACTTCGACACGCGCTGGACGCCGCTCGCGGGCGTTAATGTGTATGATGTCGACCGCAGCCTCCTCGCGCGGGACGGGTTCAAGAGGAACAGTCCGGAGGCGTTTCCTCTTATTAGGATCGCGTTCCTGTTCCGGGGCGCCCAAGCGAGGTGCGGCGTCTTTGACTGCTCCCTCGTCGATTCCTGGTTACCTGACGCGTTACAGCGCCTCGGGCGGCCTGTGCGGTTTTCCCGTACGGTGTCGCGGTGCCGCGCGTCCATGCGGTGGTACGTGCATGCCATGGCGCGCGCGCTGCCGCCGCAGCTCGTCCGGCTCTTCGCCGGACGGACGGCCGCGCGCCTGTGGGTCGCGCAGCAGGCGGTTTGAATGTTGTCTATGTTGTAAGTTATGTGAGAAGGTATTGTGTCTGCGAATTAGAAATACTCGAAGCCTCCGCCGCGCCTGGGTGTCAGGCCCGGCACGCCGGCGACGAGCTGGGCCCTGGCGCCGCCGCTAAAGCGCCTTTCGAATTTGTTTGCCACTTCTGTGCGGGATAGAGAAGGCGCGGCGTTGACCGCGGCGATAGCCATCTCCGCGCTCACGTCGACGTTTTTGGCCAAAGCATCGGCCACTTCAACCGCGTCCGTCGACAATGCCAACGAATCGAACACCAGTGCGAAGTCGGCCGGCGTCGGCTTTGCTTCTATTTGCCGCATGCAGTGCGAGATGACGGCCGAGGACATGTGTGGGGCGCGGCGCAACGCGGCGATAAGTCCATTGGCGTCCCACTCACCGCGGTGCAAAGCGATGGGTGCGACGTTCGACTCGGTCGGTTGTGCCACCGTCGGCGGCGGCGGTATCTCCTCGTACGCGGGCGTCTCCCCCTCAGGTTGCACCGTAAGAACGTGAGCGCCTTCCGGAGCGACTTCGACGACCGTTGCCTGTGCCACGTAGGCTGGCGGTGGTGGGGCGGTGGGCTGAGGCGGCGGCGGCTGGGTGTAGTAGACCTTGGCCGTGGGGTACTGCTGCGGCTGCACGACGGCGTGCGACACCGGCACGTAGCGCTGCGGCACGGGCTGCACGTACTGGTGTACCGGTGGCTGCTGCTGGACGTACTGCACCACCGGCTGCTGCGGGACGTACTGTACGTTGCTGACGGTCGGTGGTGGCGGCGGTGCTTGCTTCTGGCGGCAGAAACAGAGGCAGCAGCAGGACGCGATCGAGAAGATGATGCAGGCCGGCCACACAAAAAGTACGACCATCCCGCCTAAGGCCGCGTCGATATTCACGAATACGACGAACAGGATGATCCAAAGGACACAACAGATCGGCCCGCTGATGCTGAAGCAGACATGATTCTGGCGGACATAGCAGCAGTTGCAGCACTCCTGGCTGTTTCCGGGGCAACACCGGCACTCGCTATCCGGTTTGGCCGCCGGATTCATCTCCGCCCGATGACTGTGCGGGCTGCCTGGCGCGCGCTCCAGCAAGCTCCTGCACTGGCGCCAGTTTGGCTCTGGAATCTCGAACCCGACACTAAGACGAAAGTCCGGGACTCGTCCAGCGCTCGGGCAGGCGATATCGTCGCCCAAATGGCGTGTTTGATGTCGCAAACCACTGGCCTCCTTTTTACAGTTGGACTCGGCACGAAACTGTTGAGCTCTGTTGGCAGCCCGTTGCGGTGACATAAGCGCCGACGCCCGACGCGCCACAAAGCACACCATGCCTTCGCTCGGTGACGTCCTCAAGCAGGCCAACGCGCCGGCCGCGCCGCCGCGCGCGGGCCTGCACCAGGCCTTCCCCAAGGCCCAGCCGGGCATCCGCAAGAGCGCTTCGCTCCAGCGCCACGAGCCCTTCGCGGCGCAGGGGGGGCTGTGGGCGCCGCGCGACTACAAGTCGCAGTCGCAAGCGGCGTACGGCGAGAACCACGAGAGCCACGTGGCCGAGCGGCCGACGCTGTCCACCGAGTTATTACAGCGGTCGTCGATCGCGAACAACAAAGACCACGTCACGGAGCGGGCGGCCCTGAACAGTACGGCCGACCGGACCTACGCAGAGACGCTGCGAAGCGACGCGGGGCCGAAGCACCGGCAAATGTCCGGGCGCGGTTCCGCCGTGACCAAAGAAATGCGCCTCACGTCCAGGGACCTGCAGTTCCACGCGCCAATCTTCCGGTCCGACGGCGGGGAGGACCGCTTCGTCACGCAGACGGGCGACACGTATAAGGCGCACGGCGGCGGCCACCGCCCGCCCCCGCAGCGGACGCGGCGCCAGTTCTACACCTCCGACGGCGTCACGAGTGCCATCGCCCCCGGCGAGGACGGGAGCCGCTTCGTCACGGAGGCGCGGGACACGTACCGCGCGAAGGACCCGAGCCTCGGGCGGCACGTCGTCCAGGCCGGCGACGCTCGACGGTTCAGCGCGTTCGACCGCGTCAAGGAGTCGCGCGACGCCTGGGAGTAAGGCATACATCTTAGACATCGTCCTGGTCGACGACGGGCGCTAGTAACGCGAGCGCGACGCAGAGGATGAGCGGCGCGGACAGGACCGCGAGCCACGCCTGGCCGCGCGCCCAGTCGTCCACGGACAGCGCGCCGAGCATTGTTAACACGCAGCAGTGCGCGTACGCCACGACGGCCACGGGCAGATAGAAGCACAACGCCCAGTGCGCCAGAGACCGCGGCTTCTCCAGCACCAGGGCCGGCCCCGGGAGGTCGTCCTCGTCGTCGTCGTCGTCATCTAACGACGGCGAGGACGTCTCGGAGAACATGCGCTGCTGCTGCGCGGCGGGCAGCGGCGTGCTCGCGTAGCCGCTGCTGTCCAGGTCGTCCTGCTTGAGGAACGTCTCGATGAAGGGCGCGTAGTTGGGACCCAGCGACAGGAGCAGCGCGAAGTAGGCCTCGAAGCCGCTCCGCCGCCGCTCCTTGGTGAACTCGGCGTTCGTGTTTAAGATGGATTTGTTCGGGAAGTCGAAAGAATCAAGCTTCGCGTGGGGCGCAGCTCTACATAAAGTGCCGTGGAAGCGCAGGACGTCGCGGTAGCGCCGCTCCACGCGCCGCGTGCGGCCGTCGTCTGTCGTGACCTCGATGCGGTACTGCGTGTGCTTTCCGGCCTCGGCGAAGGCGGGCACGCGTATTCTCGCGACGCGGGGCATCGTTTCCGCTGCGTGAGGGTTTGTGGTCGGCCAGCTCCCGTGGCGGCACGGGTGGTGACAGCGCCTGCTCGGGTGCCTACAGGTGGCACGTAAGATGTTCGAGCGAGGGTTTGACCACTGCAACTTGCTGCAGTGAGGCTGTAGGTCGATTAATGCGAGTTTTTGACTCAAGAAAACCCGTGCAAGAAACCCGTACGCAGATACGCTGTGCTCCAGGCTGGCTGCTGTGAAGCGCCACCGGTGCTCGAAGACCGAAGAGAGGCAGCAACGCGCACCCTTGACGCCAGTTGAAGCGTTACCGCTCGCAAAACAAGCCAAAAATGAGCTCCTGGGTCCCACGCATGCGACCCAAGCCAAAGACCAAGCATGAGGAGAACGCCGTCGGGACGGCCGTCGAGAAACTCAAAGACGCGCGGCGTTTTGACGATAGCAAGCAGTACGGCACCGCTGTGCTGCTCTACGAGGAGGGTTTGACGTTACTGATGGAGCGCGCCAACGCCGAACGCGACGAACCCAAGAAAGCGGTCATCCTGAAAACGGTCGAGGAGTACATGGCGCGCGCCGAGCGCTGCAAGCGGCTGGCCCAGGCGAAGCCACGCGACCACGACGACTACGGCGCGAAGCCGCGACCGCCGAAGGCGCAAGTGCGGCGGCCAGCAGACCGGCGACCAGCTGCGCGGCGCAGGAGTCCGCCGCCACCCCCCCAGCCCGAGAACATTGTGCGTGACCCGTTTGAAGCGCGGGTGCTCCAGGAGATGATGGACGCTTCCAGCGCCGTAAAATGGGCCGACGTCGCGGGCTTGGAGGCCGCCAAGCGGACGCTCAAGGAGGCCGTGGTGTTGCCGAACCTGCGCCCGGACCTCTACAAGGGCTTGCGAGCCCCGCCGCGGGGCGTGCTACTGTTCGGCCCGCCGGGCACGGGCAAGACTTTCCTGGCCAAGGCCGTCGCGACCGAGTCCGGCGCCAAGGGGTTCTTCGCGGCGTCGGCGGCCTCGTTGACGTCCAAGTACGTGGGCGAGGGCGAGAAGATGGTGCGCGCGTTATTTAGGGTGGCGCGGGCGCGGCAGCCGTCGGTGATATTTTTAGACGAGGTCGACTCGTTACTATCGGCGCGCGGGAGCGGGGACCAGGACAGCTCGCGGCGCATGAAGACGGAGTTCCTCGTGCAGCTGGACGGCGCTGGTACTTCGAGAGAAGATCGTATCCTGTTCATGGCGGCGACGAACAGGCCGTGGGACTTGGACGACGCGTTGCTACGACGGGTGCCGCGGCGGGTCCTTATACCCTTGCCGAGCGCAACTGCGCGAAGAGTTATATTGGACAAGATGCTCGACTCGGGCGACGTCGCGCAATCGTTGTCCGCGTCTGATCGGGCGGCCATTGTAAAAGCGACGGAGACCTTCTCCGCGGCCGACCTCCAGCTCCTCGCCGAGGACGCCGTGCAGGAGCCGCTGCGGGAACTGGGCGAGCGCATCGCCTCCATCAAGGTCAAGGACGTGCGGCCGTGCCGCAAGGACGACTTCGCGCGGGCCCTGCGAGTAATTAAGCCGGCCGCCGACGCGTCGCTGCTGTCGCGCTACGACGAGTGGGCCGCGAAATTCGGCACTCGCGGTAGCTAACCATGTTTTGAGATAAGCGACTGCGGCCGCCGCCGACTGGGGGGCGGGCCGGGGGCTGATGACTTTAAGCGACTGGGCGCCGCCCGGGAGCTGGAGAATGGGGGCTATGGGGGTCTGGGTTATAGAAAAACTACGAAGTTTTTCTTAGGCACTCCCTAGACCGACGGCTCCGGCATGATCGGGTCCTCCATGCCCTCGGGCGCGTCGGGCACGGCCGTGAGCTTGCCGTAGATGTGGAGCAGCACGACGAAGCCGACGAACATCACGGACATGACCAGGACCTGCGGTGGAAGGGTGTGAGCGGCGTGGTGGTTCGCGAGTGTCTCTCGGCGACGAGACGTGTTCCGTGTAGTGCGGATTGCGGTCAGCTGACGCTCTCTCCCCGTCAAAAACGTCGACGCGTCCGCATCTCTCCACACGTCAGAGCCTCCTCTCGCCGCGGCGGCGTCGAGCGAACGCACCGCCGTCGCGTCGCGCAGGCGCCGCGCCGCGAAATAAAGGCAAAAAACATGGCGCGGCTGCGCTACGGTGGTAGGACCAATCTTGAGCCCGGGCGTCTCCTCGGCGTAGAAGCGCAGGATGCCCGGCTGCTGCTGGGGCCGCCGGCCTCCGCTGGAGGTGCGGGCGGGCCGCTTGCGCTGCTGCAGCGCGGCGCCGCCGGGGCCGCGCGCCGGCGCCGCCCGGTCCGTCGGTTTGGACTTCTCAGGCATGGCTGCAAGTCTCTGTCTCTGCTGTCTCTACTGAAACGAGTGAGAGGTAATGCAGCCTCGCGTCGCAGATGAAACCCGTGCGCAACTTGGTCGGCCTCCTGGAGAACTAGGCCTGTGCAGGGAGCCCTCCCGCCGGGCGCAGACGTGGTAAATTTTAGGTCATTTTATGCCGACTTGCCTCTGCGGCGGCGAGCTTCCGCGTGTAGCTCGGATAGCACTGCTTGCCACAGCGTTAGAGTTGCAAGGCGGCCAGTTGTCAACGGTTCGATCGGCAAGCCGTCGAAAACCAGCGGCCGCAGTTGCGCCGCTCGGTCAATCACCAAAAAAGCACTACAGCGCTGTTCAAGATGCGCGCCGCACGCGTGCTCTGCCTCGCCGCGACGGTGTCGGGCGCCGCCGTCTTCGAGGACAAGTGGGAGAAGTTCTGCGGCTTACCGGACTGCTACACCGAGTTAGGATTAAGCCCGAACGCGACGAAGGCGCAGATTAGACGGGCCTACCGCTCCCTGAGCCTGGAGTTCCACCCGGACAAGAACAAGGGCGACGCGCGGGCCTTGCGGAAGTTCAACAAGGTGGCCAAGGCCAACGAGGTCCTGACGGACGACGAGGAGCGCAAGAAGCTTGACTACTATATGGACAACCCGGCCGAGTACTGGTCCCTCTACGGCACCTTTGTGGACTTCTCCTACGCGCCGAAGACGTCCTTGAAGGGCGTGCTGTTTCTCATCTTGTTGTTCGCGGCTTTGATCCAGCCGGCCTTACAGTATTCCAAGTACCAGGAGTACACCAAGGCTTTGGTGAAAGCGGCATTGGCTAGAGCGCCGGAAGGCGCTTCTTTCAGAAAGGAGGCCGACGAGCTCACCCAGGAGGAGAGCAAGAAGCGCAAAAAAGGCAAGAAGACGAAGATGACTTCTCAAGAAGAAAAAGCGTACTTGAAGGAGACGCTCCAGAAGCTCGTGGCCAAGAGCGCCCTGCCGGCGGAGTACGCCTTCCCGACCTTCCAGGACAATCTCTTCGTCAAGGTCGCCTGCTACCCGTTGTCTTTAATGCAGGGCAACCAGCGGTCCTCGGCGCTCAAGGCGAAGATCGCGGCCGGGGACGTGTTGAACGCGGACGAGGCCCAGGAGGTGATCGAGGGTTATTTAGGAGGAGCCGACGCGTGGGACGCGCTCTCGGGCAGCGAGCAGCACAAGCTCTTGTCCACGAAATGCTACGTGCGCTCGACCTTCGACGCGTGGCGGGCCGCGCGCAAGGAGGCCGCGCCGGTCAAGGCGTCCACGAAGCGCGAGACCCGGCAGCGGAAGAAGGGCGCGCCGGCGTTCGTCATGGAGGAGTAGATTATCTCGGCGGAGGACCCCGCGAGAAGCGCGGCGGCTAAATACAGACAACTTTTATCTATTTCCGGAGCGGCCGCTGGGGGGTCGCGTCGGTGGCGTCGCGGAGCGTCTCCGGTACCGGGGTCGCGTCGACGGCGTCGAGGTGGTAGCGGGCTTTGCGGGCCCCGAACGCCGTCGTCGACCGGCGAAACCGAACCGCCTCGGAGGGGGCCCTACACCGACCCGTCGTCGTCGACCTCCTCCTCGTCCTCGTCGTCCGAAAAGGGCTCCGGGCCCATGGGCAGGTCCGGAGGACTCGGGTCCTCCTCGAGCATGTCCGCCCGCACCTGGGCCTCGGCGAAGGCTTGTAAGGCGGGCGTGATGCCGCCGTCATCAAGCTTGCGGTAGGTCACGAACTGGTTGTTCGCCGCGAGGTACGCGACATTTTCGCGCTCGAGGCCCGCTCTCAATGCCGCCTCGTCGCAGGCTTCGATGGACGCGACGCCGCCGTAGCCCTGGGACCGGAGCGACGCGTCGAAGCGCTCGTTGTTCGGGCCCACGTATTCCTTGTTAAACGTCCACGTGTCGTAAAGGCCGAGCACCCCGCCCGGCCTGAGATTGCGCCCGCAGCCCGCGAAGAACGCTTCGATGGCCGTCCGAGGCATGATGTGCACGACGTTGATCGCGTAGACGCCGTCGTAGGGCGGGTCGCCTTCCACGTTCGGCCACTTTTCGAGCGTCACATCCACCAAGCGAGCGGGGCAGATGCGCGTGCTTCGCAGACCCGCGGCGCGTGCTCGTGCATCCGTCGACACCACGCTCCGTTGGTCACAATCCGTGGGCTGGAAGAAGAGCTCGGGCCACTTCTGCGCGAGCGCGACGACGTGCTCGCCGGGACCGCAGCCGAGTTCCAACAGGAACTCGCACCGGTCGAAGCCGGCGGCCTCCATCGCTTCGGTGATGGGGCCGATGTTCCGCGAGAACGCGGGCGAGGACTGCATCTTTAGGCACGTGACCACCGGCAGCAGGACTGCGAGGTGGTGGAGCGCCAGCGTGCTCGTTTTTTTTGCGGTGTGAGCGCTGTTTCGTGTTGTAGCGCTGCGGGAGCGAGCCCAGGCACTGTGTTTTTAAGCACACGTGTGCTGGTCGAAGACTTAGTCGATCGTGCAATCGCTGCGGCCGCAACAACCGGGCTATCCAGAGATAGGAGCGAACTGCGCCACGGCCAAAAACCCGTTTTGTGGACGGGTTTTTTTCAGCGCTCCTCACAGTGCAGTGCGTCGTTACCCAGCATAGATCATCCACGGCCTCCCTAAGGTCCGCACAGTGCCCCGCCGCCCTCGTGGTCCGTAGAGGCTGCCCGACAGAATGAGTCACAGCAGTCAGCACTACAGCACGGTGCGCGTCCGACGGAAGCAGGCCGAATTGCTGAAGAACGCCAAACTCCGCAAGCGCCTCGCTCACCTGCGCACGTCGTCGCGGAAGCTGCTCAGCCTCCAGAAGGTCGCGCCCGCGCCGGAGCCGACACTCGACGAGAAGCTCGACGCGCTCTTTCGACGGTATGATGCGGATCACAGCGGCTTGATCGACGCCGACGAACTCATTAAACTACTGGAACACTTCATCCCGCCGGGCCACAGAGGAAAACGGCGAGGCTGGCCGAGCCTCGCGGACGCGCACTTCATCCTGGGGGAGGTCGATGTCGACGGCGACGAGCAGACTATTTCCAGAGAAGAGCTCCACGCCGCGGTGAATCTTTGGAGACGACTCATGGCGGAGTCTGAGCCTTCCCAGGGGGACCGGCAGAAGATGCGGGGGCGGATGGGGTTCTGTGCGATAATGTGATAAGTAAGTTGCTATAGACAGTCTACGCCACCGGGTGCTCCATCTCCGTGTCGGCCGCGCCCGGCACCACCATCTCGGGGTTGCTCGCGATCCGCGCGGGTCGCGTTTGAGTCGGTAGCGGTCCCCCCATCAACAGCTGGGCCGGCGGTCGCGGCGCGGCCGTCGCGGGCGCGTCGGCCGCGTGGCGCACCGGGACGGCCACCTCGGAATTCGTCGCCGCGGCCAGCGCCCGCAGCTCCGCCGCCCGCGCGGCGGTCGCGGCCCGCCGCGAGCGCGGCGACGCGAGCGGCGGCAGGGGTTCCTGGACGGCCTCGCGCGGGCGGTCCTCCTCGCGTCGAGCTCGAGCCGCGTGCACAAATAATGGCGGCGGCTCAATTCCTCGCGCTCTCATCTGGGCGCGGAGGTTGAGGAACCGCTCCCTGGCGTCCTCCAAGCGGAGCAATAACGGCGCCGGTGGCACCGTGCCATCTGCCTGGTGTCTCTGAACTCTCCGCGCGAGGCTCGACATCCTTGCGTTCACCGCGGTTAGCTGGCTCAGCCACGACGACAATTAGTCTACGGTTGCCGGGACGACCGCCACGGCCGGCGTAGCCCGCGGCCCCCTGCCGTCGACGGCCGCCCGAACGCCGGCCGCCGGTGCGCGGGAGCTGAGGAACTGGGACGCCGAGGCTTCCGCCGGCGGCAGCCGGACGTCAGGCTCCTCGTCGGGCGGCGTTCCGCACGCGGAGTTCGGAGGACTCCAATGACGTCACGCCCATCGTGAGACCGGCGGCCATCGCGGCGCAGGCGACGACTACTATAACGCATGCTAGATAGATCCAGTTCTGCACGTCGTCGAAGGTGGCGAAACTGGCGTCCTCCGAGAGGCGCCGCCGTTGGAGAGTTGCGAGGAGCTCGCCGCACGCGGCCGCGGCGATAGTAACGTGCGCGGAGTTTGCGAGCGCTTCCGAGCAGGTCGCGGCAGTGAGCATGGTGCAAGACTCACCTGCTGGTGTGCAGCGCGCCGCAGCTTTTCCAGCGCCTTGCAATGGCAGCCTTGGCAAGTTCTAGTCGAGAGCTTAATCGGAGCGGTCGCGTTCGCGCTGCAGCGCTTTAAGCACGTATGCTGGAAACACGAAGGGCTTGCGCACGCGACGTCGCATGTCGCACCGCTGCCGCTCGATTGCGAATTTGTGATGGCTCGTAAGCTCTAGACTTGGCTCGATTTCACATGCTTCGGACGGCTCCTAGCAGTACGAGGAACGCAGTGGAGTTCAGATCCAAGGTTCCGGCCCGTGTTTCGAGGCTTCGAGCAAAGAGAACCCGAACGCTCTCAACCAGGGACCAGTCCGCATTTGAATTAGCGGCTGCGCTAAGACTAGGTAAGACCTCATCGATCCCACGGCCCGCTCCCACGCACCACGCCAGCCACTGTGAGACCGCCACGCGCCGCGCGCTGCTCAAAAAACGCCGTCGGCGCCGCGCAAATCAAAAAGCCGGAGCGGTCCTTGCTTTGAAAAACAGCGCACGGACCGGGCGCGCCACCCGAGCCACACCCAGCACACACTCGCCGCAGCCCGCGCGCCAGCTCCGCACAGCCGCGCGCGCCGAGTATACACAGCTGCGGCCAAAACCACGCCACGGACCGCTCACGCGACCGGCGCAGGCCCGATGACGTCCCTCACGGCCGGCGCCGTGGAAGGCATCGTGAACGAGATGGTCACGAGCGACGGCGGCGACCGCCCCGTGCTCCAGGTGGCCAAGTTCCAACCCGTCGGCGGGGAGAACGCGACGCGCCACAAGCTGTGGTTGACCGACGGCAGCCGCTGGGTCTACGCCATGGCCGCGACCCAGGTCCACGCTTTGTTGCAGGAGGGCGGGGACTTCGCGCCCGGCTGCCTCGTGAGACTGCTGAAGTACAGCGTGAACGACATGGCGGGCCGGAAGATCGTTATTGTCATCGACTTAGAGGTGGCGGGCAAGCCCCAGGCGTTACTAGGCGCGCCGACGGCCTATCCTAATGGAGAAGCCTTACCGGCCGACGCCATGCCGACGGGCGAGAACAAGGCGCCGGCGGCGGGCGGCCCCCCGGCGCCGGCCAGGAAGGCGACCGTAGCGCCCCAGCGCGCGGCGCCGAAGCGCCCGAGCGCCGGCGGCCGCGCGGCCATGCCCATCGCCGAGCTCAATCCGTATCAACAAAGATTCTGCCTGCGCGCGCGCGTGACGACCAAGTCGCAGATGCGCTACTGGGACAAGCCGACCTCCAAAGGGAACTTGTTCTCCGTGGACTTATTGGACGCGTCCGGGGAAATTCGAGGCACGTTCTTCAAGGAGACGGCGGACAAGGTCTTCCCCATTCTGGAGGAGGGCAAGGTCTACACGTTCCAGGAGACGTCTGGACGGCTCAAGCCGGCGAACAAGCAGTACACGTCTCTGACGCACGAGTTCGAATTAACGTTTGGCAACGTGACGGTCGAAGCTTGTGATGATGATGCCGGCATCAGCCAGATCAAGGGCGACTGGCAGCCTCTGTCACTCTTCAGTGACGGCGGCGGCCCGAGGGACGGCAACCTGGACGTCGTGGCCATCGTTAGAACAGCGGAGCCCGTCGGCACCATCATCTCCTCCAAGTCCGGCAAAGAATTGACGAAGAGAGAGGTGGTCCTCTGCGACGACTCGGGCTTCGACATCCGGTGCACGTTCTGGGGCGACGTCGCGTTGAAGGAGGACGCCTTCTGGGACAAGCAGCCGACCCTTTGTGCGAAAGGATTGAGAGTGGGCGACTTCGGCGGCGTGTCCCTCTCCAGTGGATTCTCTTCTCAATTATTGTGGGATTCCCAGGATCAACCGAGAAGTGTAGAATTACGGCAGTGGTGGTCCGAGGGCGGCAAAGAAGCCTCGACGATGGGCCTCACGGGCGGCGGCGGCGGCATGCAAGGAAGAGATGTCCCGTTCACCGAGCGAGGCGTCTTAGAAGATATCAAATCGAGACAGTTAGGCTATGGCGAAAAACCGGACTACATTGGAGTAGCGGCCACCCTGAACTTCGTCCGCTCCGAAAAGCTCTGGTACGAGGCCTGCGCCTCGGAGGGCTGTCAAAAGAAAGTGGTCCAGAACACGGACGGGACCTGGATGTGCGAGAAGTGCAATTCTACTTCGCAGGACTGTCAAAGGCGCTACATCGTGTCGTGTACCTTCATCGACGATAGTGGGCAGCAGTGGGTCTCGGCGTTCAACGAATCGGCGTTGGAGCTGTTCGGGAAGGTGGACGCGGACCAATTGGCCATCTACAAGGAAGAAGTGGACGGCGAGGACGGCAAGTTCGAGGCCTACATGAAGCAGTTCAACTTCCAGCGGTACGTGTTGAAGCTTCGCGTCAAAGCGGAAGTGTGGAACGAGACCACGCGCGTCAAGGCGTCCATCGCGGACGTCAAGCTGTGCGACTACAAGGCTGAAAGTGCGGCGTTGGTGCAGGCCCTGGCCTAGCTAGTACCCCCCCCCGTGTAACCCCACTACTAGCTTACGCCCAGTCGTGTGGCGAGTCCCGCCGTGGGCAGTAGGGATAGAGCAACGCCCAGGAACAGTACACATGCAGGTGCTGCGAGGTCTAGGCACACGAATCGCAGGGTCTTGCAGCCGACGGGGAGGTCCCGCGGCCGCTCCAGCCGCCAGTGGCTCCAGACTGGTAAAGCGAACGACGTCACACCAACACAGAGGGCGACCAGGGCGTCGCCCGGGACGAATGCGTCAAACAGGGCGACCATGGCGACGACCGCCACGGCCATGAGTGCCGCCGCGCCGCCCGCTTCGGCGGAGAGGCCCTCGGCGGCGCGGCGCAGCGGGCGCACGAGCGGCACGAGTGAGAGGGCAGCGACGGTCGCGCTGAGGGTACTGGTCGACGGGGAGTTGCCAGTAGCAGCCACAAAGCCGTAGAGCACACCCGCCGTCAGCGCGCCCGCGAACGCCGCGCGCGCGAGGGCACGCGGGTCCTCCGAGGTTACCAACGAAAGTGCTGTCGGCTGGAGCAGCGCGAACCCAAGATTCAGCGAGGTCAGCGCCCGCAGCGGGTGCGTCGCTGTCTCGACTGCGACGTCGGTGGCACGCGATGCCAACACGACCAGTACGAGGAGCCCGGCCAAGCCGACGGCGCACATAGTCCCTGATACGCGGGAGTGCTTCGCCGCCAGCGCGGCGGCGGCACCTATTGCGAGCGCGGCGCAGACGTGGATGATGCCAGGCGGACCTCCTATGGGTACCGCGCTCGCGGCGACAACGGCTGAAATATTGAGGCGGTTCGCACACGCCGTCGCGACGACGACCATTGAGGCGGCGTCAACCACGACGAGCGCGCGACGGCCCAGACCACAACTCGCGGCCAGGGCCCCGTAGCTGTCGGCGCCGCTCTCCGCCGCCGCGTCGACGAGCCACGTCGCAGCAGCACCGTGGAGCACCGTTACGAGTGCACACATCGCGAGGCCGCGCACGACTCCGATGGCCGCCACGATTTGTGCGGCCGCATCGTAGTGCGCGCCGACGACGGCGAGCTGCAGGCGGCCCCAGGCGTCCCAGCGCCTGTCCATTTATGCAATTCGTACGCAGAGTGAGCGCTGCGGACTGTGGAGATGCTGTGGCATGTATAACTCGCGCGGACGGCTGCCCGGCCGCGATCTATGCGCGTGGAGCCTGTCCAGCCGGAGAGCAGCCTGTCCACCAAGAGAGCAGCAATGAGCAGTGATGTGCAGCGCCAACTCCAAGCGTTACGAGCCCCAGACAGCCCGCTAGCGCCACCGCTCGCCAGAGCCGCCGACCGCGTCGAAGCGCCGGCGTGGACGACGCCTGGCGCGCCGGAGCGGCTGCGATGGAGAGCGCCCTCCCAAAGGACCTCCTCGCGCTCTACGCCCTCGGCGCGGTAGAAGCGGCGCTGCCCCTCGTGGCCCAGGTCCAGTGGTTGAATGACCATGCCGTGGGGCAGGCCCAGCAGCTGCGGGTCTTCGCGCTGGGCTACGCGCTCTTTTCCTTGCGACCCGTCTACGGGTCTCTCGCGGACGCGCTGGCTTCAAGGTATCAACGGGGCCGCGCCGTCGCGTACGTCGGGGCGAGTCTATGTGGCGCGTTGTGCCATGGTATGCTGGCCCTCTCCGGGTCCGTCACAGTTTTCGCGGCAGCGTACGCTCTCTTGTGCGCCTGCCAGGCGTGCGCCGAGACGTGCCTGGGCGCCCGGCTGGCGGATATTGTGGCGGCTGGGATGGGTGCGGGCCGCGCCCAGGCCCAGGCGACGGCCGCGCGCTGGCTCGGGACGCTCCTCGCGGCCGGCGCCGGCGCTATACTGTACCGGTGCGACCAGACCATACCGTCGCCCTCCGTCGCGTTCCTCGCCGCGGCGGCGTGTCCGTTAGTGGGCTCGCTCGTCGCTCTGACCGCGGCGAAGCAGAAACCACTCACATCGGAGCGCGACGCACCGTCGACACTGCCACTACTCGTCCTCGTCCAGCTCGTGTGCGCCTGGGTCTCGGCGCGGGGCGCGTTGTCGCCAGGCACGTGGTGGATCAGCGGCGGTGTCCTCCTGGTCGTCGTCGTCGCTGCGCTGCTCGTCTCCCGCCACAAAACGACCCCGCTCGAGGAGCCCCTCTTAGCGACGAAGCCGACCCTCACCCGCTGGGGCGCCGGGCCCTTCCTCGTGGCCGTGGCCGCGGTCCCGTCGGCTGCGGAAGTCCTTGCGAACGCTCGGTACGCACGGTTTAGTGGAAAACCGTGCGTCTTGCCGCTCGTCCAGGCGCTCGGGGCCGCGGCGGCCATGCTGGTTTGCTTAGTATGTGTCCATCGGCCGCCCGCTAGTCACCGAGCCGCGGCGGGCGCCGTCGTGATTGCGGCGGTAACAACGCTCGCGCAGCTCCCGGTCGCGCGCAGCGTCGCCGCCGCCATGATCGGCAACGCCGTCGACGGCGCCGATGGGGCGTTCCTGGGCGTGGCGGCGACGACGATGGCGCTGCGGGCGGCCGCCGGGTCGGACAGACGAGGCGCAGTGTACGGCGCTTACCTCGCGGCCTACGACGCTGGCGGCGCCGCGAGCGGCTGGCTCGCGGTGGCCCTGGCGACCGCGTGCCGGACGGAATCTAGTGATCCGGCGTCCGTGCGGCGGTACCTCTACGTCGCCGCGGCGGCCGCGCTCCTGCCTCTGGTCTTCCTGCCGCTCGCGCCCGGACCGCCACCTGCCATTAAAGATTTCGAGTCTTCCGAGTCGTCGGACGACGAGGTGTCTGTTGTGCTGTAGTTTTAACTTCCATTAACTTATGTGTGTGTGACTACTTATTGCGACTAGCCCCACTAGTACGGACCCCGAGCGTACCAAATTGTATCCATTTGGCTTGACCTTAAGCCAAACCCGAACCTGAACAACACGGCGACTGCGTCTCGTTTGCCTCATCACCGCAGTCACGCCGTAACGCCGTAAGCCTGACCAAAAAGATGATCCTTACAAACTGCGCCGCCTGCGCCGCGCCACTGGCCCACGACGCCCCGCGATGTGTGCGGTGCAAAACGAGATATTGTGACTCGACTTGCCAACACGACCACTGGCGCCGCGGCCACAAGCAGATATGTAAGAAAATACACCGCGGCGGCAACGCGGAACAATACCACGCCGACGTAAAGTACAAGGAGGCGGTCGCGGTCGCGATCGAGAAATGCGCGGACGACACGATGGGCCAGAAATGTTACATCTGCCTCGAGGCCGTGCATGCGCGCACGGGAGAAGGCCTCGTGCGGGGGTGCGCGTGTGGAGATCGTGACGGCGTTTCTTCTCCAGAACTGGGCGTCGCGCACGTGTCGTGCTTGGCGGAGCAGGCGAAGATTTTGCGTGACGAGGCCGAAGAGAGCAGGTTAGGCAATGTGGTATTATATGAGAGGTTCAAGTGGTGGTATGAGTGCAGCCTGTGCGAGCAAGGGTACCACGGACTCGTGATGCACGCACTCAGGTGAGCGTGCTGGAAGACGTACTTGGGTCGGCCAGAGGCGGACTGGACTCAGGGAGCCGCGATGACGCAGCTTGGAAACGGTTTATTCGATGCAGAAGAATACGCGGACGCGTTGTCCGTGCGAGAGGCCGAGTTGGCTATGCTACGGCGCCTTGGCGCACGAGAACGCAACATTCTCACCGTGCAGACCAATCTTGCGACCTCGTATGAAATGGTAGGACAGGAAGAACAGGCCGTGCATATGCAGGGAGAAGTATACGCTGGGACTTTGCAGCTATTCGGCGAAGAACATGAAGACACGCTGATAGACGCGAACAACTACGCATCGTTGCTCGTTACTGTAAAGCGCTTCGAAGAAGCCAAGTCTCTGTTGCGCAAAAAGATACCCGTGGTGCGACGTGTTCTTGGAGAGAGTGAATTCACGCTCACGATGAAGAAGATTTACGCGCGGGCGCTCTACGAGGACACTGACGCCACGCTCGATGATCTCCGCGAGGCCGTGGCGACGCTCGAGGAGACGGAACGGATAGTGCGGCGCATGCTCGGGGATTTGCACCCGACCGTAGCAGAATTTGAGGTGTCCCTGCATAACTCACGAGCAGCGCTCCGCGCCCGCGAAACGCCGTTGCCGGCCAGTAGCATCAGTAACGAAATTAATTAGAGCCCACACTAGTCGTCCCAGTTTCCCTTCCGCGGCGCGTCCAGCGACCGGTCCCAGGCGTCGTAGCGGTGCTTCGGCCGCTTCCGCTTCGGTCCCGGCGCCGCGCGCACGTCCGCAGCCGCGGCCCAGCCGCCCACCTCGAAGCCGCCCCAGGCCGTCACGGGCGCGCTCGCCGGCGCGGCCGCCCCTCCCTCATCAAGCTCGCGCCGCGCCGCCGCGACCTCGAAGGCCGGCGCGCCCTTGGTCCGCGCCGCCGCCAACTGCTGCTCCATGCTCGCGTCGAAACCGCCCGCGTCCGCGGCGTCCTCGTCCTCCAGCTCCGACGAGGACGACGACGACGCGGCGTCGGCGTCGAACGCGCGAGCGACGCGGCGCTCGCGCTCGAGGACCGTCGCGCGGACGACGTCGTCGGCGTCATCGTCGTCGTCCGAGGACTCGTCGTCCGAGGACTCGTCCTCCGACGACGACAACGCGGCGTCGTCCCTTAAGGACTCGTCGTCCGAGTCCGACGACGCCGCGGCCGCGAAGATGGAGCCCAGCTTCCGCGACGCATCGACCGTCCGTCCCGGGGACGCGCTCGATGGCAGGCTGCCCGCCCTGCGCTTCCGCAGGAAGTCCTCGATGCCATAAAGCTCCATTTGTAAAGCCTCGGGCACGTCAAACGACCCCGGGAGGATGACGTTGAAGCCGTGCTTTAGTAATCCGTGGCCCGCGAAGAGCGCGTCCAGTTTCTCCACACAAACAAACTCCTCGCTCTCCGAACAGCCCTGTAACAACTCCCGGGCGATGTCCATGAAGGCCTCGTAGGATGTTGCAGAGAGGACCTCGTTGGCCAACCTTAAGTAGCGCTCGGACGCCTCCCGCTTCGATTCCCCGTTATTGCGCGCGGCGCGGCGCGGCCGCGCCGAGGTGTCGCGGCGCCGGGCCAGGTTCGCCTCTGACTTGGCTTTGAGCGCCGACCCCCGCGGCCCGCGGGGCTTGATCTCGCCCACGAACCCACTAATCTCGGCCTTCCTAAGACCCTGGGCGCCGTGGAGCGTCACGATGCGCTTGAACCGCTCCTCGAAGGCTTGTAAAGAACGGAATTTGGCCACTTGTAATCGAGAGGGGTCGCACCGGACGATGGCCGGCGCGGGCCGCTTCCGTCGCGACGGGAGGTCCATCGAGAGCGTCCGCTGCGTCGGGGGTCTCATCGCGTAAAAAAGCAGGTACGCCTTGGCCTTCAGGACGTCCGCTTCTTTACAGGACGTAATACTCGCATCGTCGCAGTGGCACCACGCGCCCTTCCGCCGCGCGTACGCCGTGTAGTGGCCGCCGCGCGTCGTGGACCCGTGGTGCACCACGACGCCGGTCAAGTCATAACTCGCTTTTTTGGAGGGCGCCCACCGCGCCTCGAACGCGACCCTTTTTTCGATTTTCTGGGGCTGCCGTCGATGTCTTCTGCCCAACTGAGCCGTGCGGAACCTTTTTAAATGTACAACTAAAGCTTCGGGGTAGGCCTCGACGCCCAAAGCTTTCGTCGCGCGCACGCTCTTGTTGCAGCCGCCGCAGCGCCACGCCTCCGAGGCGGAGAGCTTTTCCGGCTTCATCCAGGCGTTTAAAGCGCCCGCGACGCTCTCCAGCGGTTCTAACGAAAGATCCTGGAAGGGCTCCGTGGTCTTCGACGCGTAGCCGCAGGCCGGGCAGGTCAAGGTCGACGTACTTTTCCCCTCGAACAACGCCTCGACCGGCCCGTGCTTGTCCTTGGCGTCCAATTTGGCGAAGCCGCTGGACGACGCGTCCAACAATGCCCTCAGAAGCTCGTGCGCGTCCTCCTGCCGGCCTAAGCGGAAGCCCCGGTTGATGCGCCGCAATCTTTTGACGAGCCGGCGCGGCGCGGACTCCGCCGGGTCCAGCGCCGCGCGGAAGGCCGCCGCCACGTCCGCGCCTCTCTCCGCCAAAGGCCACCGCGCATCTCCTAAAGTCTGGGCCACCCCGGGAACGCTCCGTAGCGCTTGCAGCGTGGCGTTCAGGAAGCACGTGTTGCCCAAATTCCGCAGCCCGCGGGCCTCGGGCGTGGGTTCTAAATGCGTGCGCCGCGCCACGACGGCCTCGCGCGTGGCGTCCTCCTCGACAACGGCGCGCGGCGCGGTCGCCGGGTCGCGCGCAGGGTTCAGCTGTTTTTGACCACTCAGGCGCGCGCCCGTCGCCTTTCTTGTCGCGCCGACGAAGGCGAGGGGTTTCCGTCGCGCCGCGGCGTCGTCGGCGACGGCCCGGCGCGCGTGGGCCTTCATGCTCGTGTCGTCCGCGTCGTCGGTGTCACGTAACTGCGTCGCCGCGCTGGCTGCCCTACTACTGGCTTTGCCGTTGCGTTTCAGTCGAGCGATTCGCTGTGCAAAAGAGCGTAACTTACGCTCCGGCACGTCCCGGCGCGCCCAGCTGCTGGTTGCCGATAAAAATTGACTCGCGCTCAATTGCACGTGTTTTCTATACGGGTTTTCTGGACGGGTCTTAGAGCTAGTTGTCCCTCGTACTCTGCGCTTCAACACACGTTGCGGCGTCGCGTCTCGTTGACTACACGCTTGAGACTCGAGTAGTTAGTTACGTACGAAGCGAGGGGCGGCGCGTCAATCCACGTTGTCCTCCTCGAGGTCCGGGAGGTCGTCCAGGTCCTCCTCGCCCCCGGGCGCGTCGGCCCCGAGGTCCGGCGGCTCGGGCACGCCGGCCATGCCGGCCATGGACTTCATCATGGACTCCATGTCCATACCGCCCATGCCTCCCATGCCCATGCCGCCGCCCATGCCGCCGCCCATGCCGCCGCCGGCCGGCGGCGGCCCGGGATCCGCCGCGACCAGTAAACTGCCCCAGGCCGCGGGCTCGGCCTTCTTGAGCTTCAGGATGACGCGGTTCTTGCCCGGCTTCCGCAGCAACGTCGCGGCCGAGATGGCCGCGTGTAACGGAGACAGCGTCAAAGAGCGTTTTCCGGAAGCGAACGCCGCGCTGAATTCCACCCGCGTCTCGGACACCTTCGTGGTCGTTAAAGCGTCGTCACTTAACGCATCCAGGCCGTCCAAATCGACGTACACGGAAGCCTTCTTCGGGCCATCAGAAAAAGCGTAGTCGCGGATCGCACTCCCCATGTCGTCCTTGGCCACCGACGTGCCACTATCCGTCCAGGCGTACTTGCCCTTGGCGCAGCCCTCGAATTTGGCGGGCGCCTTGGCGGCGTGGTCGTGGCCCGCGTGGCCGTGCTCCGCGTGGCCGTGGTCCCCGTCGCACGCCGCGTGGTCGTGGCCCGCGTGGTCGTGGCCCGCGTGGCCGTGCGCCTCGCCGTGGTCGTGGTCCTCCGTACAACCCGCGTGGTCCTCGCCGCCGGAAGAATGGCCGTGGTCCTCAGCGTGGCCGTGGTCCTCCGTGCACGCGACGCCGCCGTGGTGGTGCGCGCCCGCGTCGGCGTCCATCTTCGCCTTGGCGGCCTGCGCGTCCGCGAGCGACGACATGGGCTGCTGCGCGGGCACGGCCTTGCCGTACTGCTTGAGCATGTCCGCGGCGCTGCCGGAGAAGCCCGGCGTGGCCATGGTGCTGTGAGTTAGGCGAGCAAAGTGTGTGAGATTTGCAGAATAGCGCAATGCACAGTATGGCTGCGGCGAGCGAATTAGCTTAAGAAATTCGGAGAGGTCTTCAGTAATACCCGCACGACTGATGCGTCCGCGATGGCGCGCCGCCCCACGCCACCAATGCGGCGCATACCCCAGACCAAATACACAATTTCCCTTACCTCGAAGCCAAGAACCGGTCCCCGCCGTCGTCGTCCTTCAGTAGTCCATAGAGGTCCATGCACTCGCGCCCGTTCTTGTTCATCATCGTGGGCGGATACAATTGGCCGGTGCCCGTCCTTAGAGCCACGAGGTTCGCCCAGTTGGCCACCGCCTGGCTGTAGGGGCTGGGTCCTTTTACGTTACTATCCAGCCACTCGCCGTAGACCTCGGCCATACTAAACAGGGCCGAGGGTTCCCGGTACAACCAGAGTCGCCCCTGCGAGTCCACCTCGTACGACAAGGGGTCAATAGGACTGACAGAGGTGCACACCCAGGACAACGCAGGGTCGAGCCCAGACATAGCCAAGGGGCAATACCCACCTCCAGCGGGCATGTACTTCGACGGATCATAACTGAAAGTGTTCATGTTCTTCTCGCTGCTGAAGTATAAGGTGTTGCCCTCGTACACTGAAACAAATTCCTTCGCACCCCGCACCGGTTGGTCTATCAAACCTTGCGACGCGTCAAAGTAGGACATGACGTCCATGCCCTGGAGCAAGGGCAACGAATCGCCCGCGTTCCGGTTGCACGTGCGCAACACCTCGTCGATGAGAGCGCAGCCGTGGAAGGGCGCGGCCGCGTGGGCATGCGGGTAGTCCTTGACACTCAAGTTCGTTCGTGTGGAAGCGGTGGCCGCCACTCCCATTAAAACAAGGCAGCCGCCGATGACCACCAGCGGACGCCTTCGTCGCGGCGGCGGTGGTGTTGGCACATCTTCGAGGGTGCCGTAATTGAGCGGCTCCTCCATCTCCAGGCCGGCGGCGGGGTCCATGCTGCTGTCCTGCCTGACGCCTGGTCCTGGGCGCGAAGCTGTGTTTGGGCTGCCCCTGTCCGCGGCTGTCCAAGACGAAGCGATGGCCAAATCGAGGATGCTGCAGTTTCCGCCTAGTGGGATCCGCGCTACCGAGCCGGGCTACTGCTCTACACGCGGCCCGGCCCGCCCGCGGGGGCGAGCTAGGATACCCGTCGCGCGGAAACAGCAAGTTCCTCGGCGCCTCGGCCCTCCGCCTCCGGACGGACGGAGGCCATCTAGGCGGGCCAGCTGCGCTCGATCGCAGAAGGGGCCGCCGTGTCGGGGCAGCCGTCGCCGCTGTTGTCTGTCCGGATCGGAGATCGGAATTTTAAAAACGGGTTTTGTAACCCGCACTTTTGAGCCGCAAATTTGCAAAACACTGCCACCTGTGCCTAATTACAAATCGCTGCATACAGCACATGCATTCCATACATCGATAGCGCCCGTATGCGCCGATAGCAGTGACCCATGGGCCGCCGCAAGAGCAAGCCACAACACGCGGACGTGCTGGACGCGGCCTCCCGCGGCGACAAAGCGTTCCTCGAAGCAAACGAAGATTTACTGATGACCGCCGTCGACGCGCACGGCTGCACGGCCCTGCACTGGGCGTGCGGGAGCGGCCACGTGGACTGCGCGCGGTACCTCATCACACAAGGCTGCGACCCATCCCAAAAACAGACCACGAACGGCCGGACGCCCTTGCACTACGCGGCGCGAAATGGGAGGATCGAGGTCTGCGCGCTCTTGATCGAGGAGTTCGGCGCCGAGGCGGATTGTTTAGCCGACGCGGACGTGACGCCTTTTCAATTGGCCTGCTGGCAGGTCCAGGAGGGCGTCATGCGCTACCTCGCGGCGCGCGCCGACGTCGACCCGGCGCGCGTCAACAACTTCGGCTGCACGGCCCTGCACTGGATCGCGCTGGCTCCTTCTTCTGTCGAGGTCGAGGCGCATTTGCGGTGCTGCGCGTGGCTCGAAGGCCTGGTGGAGGCCTCCTTACCAAACGGCTGGGCGCTAGTAAACGCCCAGGGCCACGAGCCCCTGCACAAGGCGGCCTTCAGCGGCCACCTCCAACTCTGCAAGTGGTTGGTCGAAGAAAGAGGCAGGAGAGAGGTCCCGGACCACCACGGCAACTACGCCGCGGACCTGGCGCGGGAGAAGGGTCACGCGGCGGTTATTAAATATCTGGCGACGATCGCCCAGCCGGGGCGCGAGGCCATGGCGTCCAAACTTGGGGACTTGAGCGGCGTGGAAACGGACGCGGACGACCAGTCGTCGTTAACGCGGGCCTTTCGGGCCGCGGCTCTTAGACATCACCCCGACCGGCACGGCGACGCGTCAAAATTCGACGAGTGTGTCACGCTCTACCGGGGCTTAGTGGATGGCATTCCCGGGAATCCGTTGCGGGATCCTGACAAAGTCGGCACGTTGTTGGGCGCTTCGCCAAGCAAACTCGGGCGCTTCGAGGCCAAGTTATTGGTCGTATTGCTCGAGCAGCCCGACGGGCTCGCATTAGGCTCGCTGAAGAAGCGGTATGCTCGCGCGTTTCCCGACGATTGTGCTGATTTCCCCGACCCTCGCGCCTTCGGCCACCGCAAGCTCAAGCAGCTGCTTGAAAAGGAGTGCGCGAACGCGTGCCGTGTCGAATGTGTGGGGGGGAACGTCGTGCTCCACGCCGCCCGCACCAAGGCCGATGTGGAAAAGCGGCTCCTCATGGACTGTGCCGACCCGGTCGACGGATATGTTAATAAGTTATGTGCTAGCTTAGGTGGTCCCGTATACAACCAGCGAGCAGCCCGAGCCCCCCCGCGTTCGGGTGGAGCCGGTCGGGCATGAGGTTCTCTCGCACCGACCCCGCGGCGTCGAGGAAGGCCGACCCGCAGTCGGCGTACGCCAGGCGCGAATCATTCGACACGCGCACGGCCGTCTGCACGTCCCTATTCACCGAAACCACCGCCGGCGCGAAGGAGGAAAAGGGGCCGCCCGCCTTGTCGCACCGTGGTGGGCACAATCTTTTGAGGACCCGCGCGCCGTCGCCGCGCGGTAGGAGCCCGAGCACCAAGAGTTTTGAGCGGCCGTCCAGCTGTTCTAAAATGTCATTGGCGACGGCGAGCACGCCTCGGGCCGTCTCGCCCGGGAGGTGGCCTCTTCCTAAATTGTTCGTCCCAATCATGAGGACCACCGTCGCACCGCTCGTCCGAAGCGGCCACTCGCCGTGTTGTAAGCGCCAGAGGAGATGCTGCGTCTGGTCCCCAGAAATAGCTAAGACGAGGGGCGCGTAGTCGCCGAACTTGGCCGCGAGCACCGCGGGGCAGCCCGCCGCGCGGTTTGAGGGGTCGCCCATCGAGGTCCCGAGCCACGCCTCCGTGATGGAGTCGCCTAGCAGAAGCAGCGGCGTTTTGGTCGGGGCATAGTCCGCCGCGCGCTTCACGAGTTGATTGTGGAACTTGGACCATGCGCGCTGCTCGACGCTTGTTTTGGCCGTGTAGCGCGTGCGCGGCGAGGCGCGGCGAGGCTCTTCGCCGCACTTGCCCTCGCCATCGCACATTTTCCAGGGTTCGACAGCAGCCGCGCCCAGCGCCACGAGCGCGAGTAGGTAGGTCGGCTGCATGGCTCGTTTCTAGCTTCTCGTTCCTGGGTTTCTGGAGAGCGGGCGTCGAACCTGTGGCTCTCCCGGTGCAGGGCTCGGGCACAACTCCAGTGGGAGGTAGCACACTGCAGGGGTTGGCGCAGCGGCAGCGTCAAGACGTGCCGTGACTTAAATGATCGATACAGAGATCTCACGCGAACTGTCTTTCGCGTGTCCGTCTTTTCAAAGACTTTGGCAGCTGAAAAACACGGAAAAACCCGTGCGCGGACGCCATTGTCGTTCGTCGACGACCACCACGCCGTCGCCGCGATGCCTTACGACGAATCGGGTGTCACCACGCCGCAACTACCTAACAAACTAGTATTAAAAGGGCACCGCCACGCGGTACACGTTCACGTTCGGCGGCACGGGCGCGAGGGGCGTCCGCCGCGGCGCCGCGTCCCTTGCGAGGAACGCGTCCACGTCCTTGGGGTGCAGCGGCGCATGCTTTTGAGGCGGCTTCTTCCGCGGCCGCCGCTTCTTAGAAGGTGGCGGCGCGGCCCGCGCCTGCAGCACGAGGAGCCGGTACGGCACGTGTAGCGGCGGCTCCGACGGTTTCGGCCGCCGCCGCCGGACGGGCACCGAGGGTGCTACGATGATACGCGGGTCCCTCCACCACCGGCGGATCGGCTTGAGGCTTCCGTCGGCGTGGCACCGCTGCGCCGTCGGCAGCCGCTCCCACCAGTACGTCCTCCCCTTCGCGTCTCGCGCCTCCCGGATGTCGCGGTGGGCCCAGGGGTCGTCCGGGACGAGGCGCTTTTCCAACTGTCGAACCCTTCCAAGGAGCTTCCGCACCTTGGCGCTATTGGTATTTCGTCGCTCGTCCCGCTGTAGTTTAAGCGCCGGGTTTCGTCGAAACTCGGCGAACCTTCGGGAAAGCTCGGCCCAGGCGCGCCACGCTCCTTTGAGCGACCGCCGCGCAAAGAAGCGGCCCCGTCTACTAGCCCGCGATAGTGCTAACATACCGTCGCGCGCGTAGCTTTTCCACGCTTTGTCCTTGCGGGTCGAGGACGCCCACCGGCCCCAAGATTGAAGAAGCGCCTCCCGTTTGGCGCGGCGTTGTTGCACGCGCATAAGCGCGAAGACCACGCGCGCGTTGCCAACACGGCGGAGCGCGTCACATTTCGTGCGCAGGCGCGCCGCGTCCAGGGCCGCGGCCGTCGCCGCGTCGACGCGGGCGGTCAGGGCGCGCGCGAGCGACACGGCGCCCTCCCTCCTTTTCTCGGCGGCGTGCAAGGACGCCTCGACCGTCTCGATGGACGCCGTGCGCGCCTGTATAGCGGCCGTAAAGGCCTGCCACCGGCCCCAGCCGCGGCGCAGTCGATCCCGCCGCCGCGACGCCAGGAGCGTGAGGCGCTTCACGAGTTTCTTTTTAGGCGGCGGCGTCGGCTTCGGCGAGCGCGCCACGGACACGCGCGGCGGGCTCGGCTTGAACGTTTCTGGAGAGCCCCGGAAGGGCGACGTGCCGCCGAGCCGCGCGTAGAGGTCCTCGGCGACCTCCTTGCCTTGGGGCCGCGGCGTCGTCGCGACGTCTTCCTCCTGCCGCCGGGGCACGGGCGCCGTGTCCGGCGACAGGCGATCCAAGGTATGTGCTAAACGAGCCGCCGTCGCGTCCGACACCTTTGATGCGAGGGACGCGGCGGTCTCCGTGACTGCCGGCGTGCGCCGCAGCGAAATCAACGCGTCGTCGCTATCGAACGCGTGGTGCAGCGATGACATTGAAGCGGTCGCGGCCCACTTTTGTAGAGAGGACGCCTGGAGGGAGCGGTCATGGACCCGTTTTGCTGCGGTGCCTAAGCGGAGGAGGTCCATGCGTCGCGGATGGCGCGCTCCACTGGGCTCGGTTTGTGCCCCAGGCCGGTTCGAATCTCCAGCTCTGCGAGCGGCAGCGCTCGGCGCCGTTGCAAGGTGCGCGGGGCTGCTTTAGATAACCGTGCCGGGTGCTGCCCTGTCGAGGTATGCGCCGCTCTCCGTTGCAAAGCGCAGTGCCATTTTTGATTTGATGCGAGGCGGGGCTAGTGGCGGGTTCCGCCCGCGACGCCTCCGCGCCGGGACCGATGCGTAGCGGGCCCTTGCGGGTCCTGCGCCGTAAGTGCGTCCAGTCTGTTCGTCCGATGCTAGTGCGTGCGGGTATGCTAGTAAAAGCCGGCAGCTCCAAGCGTTGGGCTTGCCAAAGCTCATCAGCTCGACATCGTCAAAACGGGCTGCCCCAACACTCGCCGACGCGCGCATAGCTGGGAGAACACCGCTCGACGACCGGAGACGCCACCGCTGCGACGCGCCTCGTAACTTGTGACACCTAGCAAGCGGCAGCAGTGCACACCGCCCGGTACACACACCAGCTCGATTCCGCCGGACCAGCAGTAGACAGCAAAGATGCCCCGCCGCTCCCTGGAAGAGCCCAAGAAGGCCGAGGCCATGGTCACCCGCAACAGTCGGGGCGGCGTCCTAGTAAGTGATGAGGAACTCAAGTCCGCCTTCGAGTTCTTCGACGTCGACGGCTCCGGGAAAATAACCCAAGCGCAGCTCAAGAAGCGCCTGGGCGTGTTCTACAAGGACATGCCCAACAAGGAATACAAATTTCTGATGAACGACAAGGCGGAGTTGACCCTGGACGACCTGCGCGAGCTACTGCTGGACAACGAGGTCAAGAACTTCGACCCCGTGGCCGAGGCGTTCAAGGTGTACGACCCGGAAGGCAGTGGCTTCGTAGACACGACTGTGTTGAAGGCCATTTTCGAGAACCTCGGGTTTGGGGAGATAACACAGGACGACCTGGCAGTCTTGACGGAGACGGGGGACGTCGACGGGGACGGGCGGATTTCGCTGATAGACTTCCGGAAGATGCTGGACTTTAACCGGGAGCCGGAGCCGGAGGTCGCGGCGCCGGCGCCGAGCGAGGCGAAGGAGGAGTAACAATGTTTAGATATCAGGGCAGGCCTCGGAAGGGGCGCGCCAGGCGTCTTTTTGTTACGGTGCTAGGACTAGTGGGCGGGGCCCGGGGGGGGAGACACCAGGCGTCTACAAGGTCAAAACTGGTTGAATAACTATAGTCAATTCGGGTTTTGGGAGGCGCGCGTCTAGGGAAGCGTAGGGGGGGGGCTACCCCCCGCGACAAGGTCAAAACTGGTTGCGTACGGGTCTTTGGCGACGGGTTTTTGGCATCGCGCGTATTAATGTTTTTAACAGAGCTGTACTAATCGCTGCGCTGCACTACCGGTGAGACGCACGTCTTCGCTCCTCGCCGCGCCGCCTTACACGCCGCAACCTCCTCGCCTCTCGCCGACGCGCCTTCGCCGCGCCGCACACGCCGCACGCACGCTCGCCGCCGCGAACGCGCACGCGCTCCCGCTTCCACGCCCGCACGACCTCACGATGAGCGCGCCGCCAGGCAATGATCAAAACGGAGGAGGAGGCTACGGCGCGCCGCCCGCCGGCGGCTACGGCCAGTACCCCGGGCAGCCGCCGGCCGGCGGCGCGCCCGGCGGCGGCTACGGCAATTACCAGCCGACGCAGCAGCAGCAGCAGTACGGCCAGCAGCAGGGCGGGTACGGCGGGCCGCCCCAGGGTTACCCGCCTCAGGGCGGGTACGGCGGGCTGCCCCAGGGCTACCCGCCTCAGGGCTACGGCGGTGGCTACGGCGGTCCGCCTCCGCAGCAGTACGGAGGCTACGGCGGCGGCGGCTACCCGCCGCAGGGCGGCTACGGCGGCCCGCCGCAGGGCGGGGGCGGCTACGGGGGCGGCGGCCAGCGGGCCATGGGCCAGTCCTACGGGCGCATCGACCCCGTGACGGGCCACGACTACACGCGCATGGACAACGACACGGCGCCCATCGACGAGCCCCAGGTGCACCAGATCCTTAAAAGGAGACTCCAGTGCAAGATGTCGCGCCAGTTCCAGGAGGCCGACGCGCTGCGGGACCAGCTCAGCGCCATGGGCGTCATGGTGCACGACCGCGAGAAGACGTGGGAGGTCAAGGCCGGGTCCGGGGGCGGCGGCGGCGGCGGCGCCAATTACGGCGGCAACAACTACGGCGCGCCGCCGGCCCAGCCGACCTACGCGGGGAAGCCGCCCTCGGACTACTACCAGCCCACGGGCCAGACGGGCTTCGGGAGCGCGCCCGCGCAATCTTTGGACCAGATGGCAACGGACGCGCAGCGGCGCATCGCGGCGGCCCAGGCCGCGGCCGCGCAGGCCTCGGCGGGCGTGCCGCCCACCGTGGCGCCCGCGGGCGCCACGCCCTACCCGCCGCCGCCCCTCAAGGCGGCGCCGGCGCGAGGGCGCTCAAACTCGGACTCGTCCTCCTCCTCCTCTTCGCGGTCGCGCTCCCGCTCGCGCGAGCGCAAGCCCGGGGCCATCCCGCGCAAGGGCGACGCCGCCGCGCCGGCCGCCGCGCCCGCCGACGACGAGGAGAAGAAGGCGGAGTGAGCCGCCCATTATCCCACTTCCCCCAGTAATACCCCTTCCCCGCACAATTGCTCGCATTACTCGGGCCACGCCGCGAGGGGCAGCTTCCGCCAGACGTCGTCGATTTTTTCCCGCGTCACGTCGGCGACCGCGAGGTCGTCGGCGCCAGGCGCCGTCTGCGCGAGGATGTTGCCCCAGGGGTCGACGACGGCGGCCCGCCCGTGCAGGGGGACGTCATCCCCCTCGTCGTATGCGACATTTGGTGCTACGACGTAACATTGCCCGTCCAGAGCGGTCCGGCGGAGCAACAGGTCCCAGTGGTCCTGGCCAGTACTGTCAAGGAAGGCCGACGGCGCCGCGACGACGTCGACTGGGTGGTCCCGTGGCCCGTAGCGCGCGAGCCACTGCGGAAACCTAAGATCGAAGCAGCAAGCCGCGCCTACTACAAAGTCGTCACCTGCAGGGTAAACCATCCGTTCCTCGCCCGCCGCGAAAACATCATCCTCAGAGGTGACGCCCATGACGCGCGACAGGTGCACCTTGCGGTAATTGGCTATCAACGTCCCGTCGGGGCCGTAGGCCGGAATGGCGTTGTAGAGCGTATCGCCCACCGCCTCGACGACGCCGCCCGTCGTCGTGACGCCGTAGCCCAGCGCCGCAGCCGCCAACACCCCAGAGCCGCTCTCGGCGTTCGGCTCCGTTGATACGGGCTCTGCATGCGTTTTGAAGTGCGCAACGCCGTATTTGCCCGTGAAGCACTCCGGCAGCGCGACAAATTGGGCGCCCTCGCGCGCCGCCCTTCCTATGAGCTCCGCGGCGCGGCGCAAGTTGTCTCCCCTGTTTTCGCTCACGCGGAAGTTGACCGCGGCCACGCGCAGCGTCGAGGCCGCTCTCGCGCCGTGGGCGGTGCGGCGCACGAGTGCTCTATATATCGCAGCGCTCGTCCAGCGTCGTCTAGATCGCGCGTGCCGCACCGCTATATTGCGTAGTGCCGCACCGCTATTGTGGTCTATAGAGACGAATGCGAGCACTGAATCACTGGAGACCAAAAGCTCTCGAGGGGCGAAACAGGGTCCCTAGGTCACGATGCACACGCGCTAGCGACGCAGGTGGATGTGTACGCCGAGGCAGAGCCGATTAGTCTTGCACGGTTCATAACGTACGGGTTCTGTACGGGTTTTTTTGGCGGTCACCCCAGATTAAAGCGCTGTACTGCTCGCATTACTAACAGCACGATGTCAGAGGCCGCCGCACCGGCACCCGCCGCGCCCGCGGCCGACGACAACGTCACAACGCTCGCCACCATGTTCCCGCACATCCCGGAGCCCGTGCTGCGCCGCGTATTGGAGATCGGAGGGAGCGCGGACATGGCCGCGACTTTACTACTAGAGAACGACTGGCGCACGTTCCAAAACGCGCCGGCGGGGCCGGCCCTGCCGCCGCCGCCGCAGGGCGACGAAGATGAGGACGACGACGACGACGACGAGGAGCCGGCCGCGCCGCCGGCGCCGCCCGCGGAGCCGGCCCGCAAGCGCCGCAAAGTGACCACGGAGGACAAGCCGCCGTCGTCGGGCGACGCGGCCTACGACTGCCTCTTCGACGACGTGCGGACGCAGAAGTCGAATCTCCAGCTGATGAATCTGGGGCCCAAGAAGCTCGCGCACACGCGCGTGGCCCTCCTTCACTCCGGCGCGGCGGGGCCGTACGACGACTGCGGCGGCTACTGGCTTGTGCCCCTCTCTCTACAGGACCTGGACGAGACCTGGTGGAAGATCCTGGCGCCCCATTTAGAACGGAAGGCGCTGGGGCGCGCCGTCGAGTTCCGTTCTTTACCGGAGGGTCCCAATTTGCCGGACGTGGCCTTCGACGACTTGGAAGCAGCACAAACGCGGCGCGCGATCCGCCCGCGGGCGCCGCGGCGAGCCGGGGCGCCGGCGGAGAGCGCCGCGACGGTCGTGGCGCTCGTGGCGCCCTGTGCTTTGGAGGCCACCACAAAGGTCGGCCAGTACCTCGCCCAGCTCTTCCCGGGCAAGTGCCCCTTGCACTTCTGCGAGCTGGCCGAAGGTGTGCCCGAGTCCAAAATTCTGACCAAGGACTGGCACGAGTCGCACGCGACGCAAAGGGTCTCGCGCGTGCAGGAGAAGGTCGTGAAGAAGCCGAGCTTATTGGCGCCCGTCGCGGCGAAGAAGTACCGCTACGACGCCGAGACGAAGAGTGGGAGCGACTGGAAGGTGGAGGCGAAGTAGGGTCGGGCGTCCGCGTAAGAATAGAAAGTATGAGCCCACGCCATCGCCGCGGCACTGAGTACGTACAACAACACAAGATTACGCCGCCGGCTCGGGGTCCTCGGCCGCCAGCTTCTGCAGCTCCTGGTACTTGTCGCGCATCCAGTACGTCTCCCCGCTCTCGACGTCGGCGCGCTGGTCCGCCAGGGCCACGGCCTGGAGGTCCTGCTGCGCGCTCTTAATTCGAGCCTGTCGCCGCGCGGCCGCCGCGAGCGCGCCGTCGGCGTCGCGGATGCGCATGAGACCCTCTCTGTAGGTCGGCGCGACCAAATCGTACACGCCGCGGAGCTTGGCGTTCCGGCACCGCTTCGAGCCCGTGCCCCGCGAGGGCTTCGGCGCCTTCGTTTCCGTTGACGCGGGTCCCACTAACTCGTCCACAAACGCCGAAACAACACCGCGGGGCGCCGGGTCGTCGTCCACCACGTTGTACGTTTCTGACCGCGTGTCCACGAGCGCGAGTAGCGCGCCGGCGATGTCGTCCACGTAGACTCGATTGACCGGCTTCTCGGACGCCGACGGCGCCGCCCGTCTTTTCGCGTCGAGGAGCGAGCGGCCCGGCCCATAAATGCCGCCCAGCCGCAGGATCACGGCGTCGTGGGCCGCGAACTTTAGTTCGGCCTGGACGCGGGCCTGCGACTTTGCGTCCGTGCAGAGACACGCCGCGTCCTCGTCGATCCAGCGCCCGTCGTGGTCGCCGTAGACGCCCGTCGACGAGAGGTAGGCGACCCACTGGCCCCGGAGGCAGTCCGCGCGGAGGGCTAACAGGGGGTCCTCGTCGAAGTCGGCGATGGGCGCGACCGTTTCAATAACGTGCGTGGCCTGGGCCAGCGCGCGTTGGCCTTGGGTGTCCAGGCCGCTGTAGGAGTTATCCAAGTCGAGGACATGGGTCTCGAGCCAGGGGTAGCGCGCCGCGAGCATTTCTTGCTTCTCGGCCGACCGCACGCAGCCCGCGACAGCGCAGCCGTACTTTTCTCGAAATATTTCTGCGATTCGGAGGCCGCAGTAGCCGAGGCCGCCCACGAAGAGGCGTTCCGGTTGCAATGCGGCGGCCGTGGCGAGGATTAGAGCAAGCAGGCGTCGCGGCGCCATTCTAATCAGTTCCACTGCGTTATCGCTGCGGCTGCTTGCACCGCGGAGTCTGCAATCTTGGTGGTCCAAGAGCCCTGCTCGTGTAGAGTGTGTTGCTGGTCCAAAGAGCGCTGCTGGTTGCGAGTCGTTCGTAGCAGCGAGAGAGGATTGTCGATGAGGTTACCCGAGGCCAGTGCCTTTATCCTTATTGCACCTGTAAGTTGCTTTGCTTAAGTCTTGGCTTTGGCGTGAAAACCCGTATGGTAGGTGTTGATTTTGCGAGGCGACATGCAGTTGCTTTAGTATCGTTCGGTTAGATGCTGGTCCAAAGAGATCAATGAGGCACTTATTGGGGGGCGAAAAAGTTATTTCTTGATTCGCGGTGCTGAAGTGGTCAGTCGCGCCGGTAGAATCCTGTCAATCCGTGGTCCAGAGGTCTCTCTGGGGTTGCTTAGGGTCAGTACTAGACGTGTGCAATCGCCTACACCGCACACGCTGACGCTTGGGTCATATCTGCCAATTCTCTCAGCAGTCCAGCTCGTTTTAGGATGAATAAGCCAGTCTGCAGTTCCAGAGCTTTGAGAGCTATGGGATGCCCAAAGCGCATGCGCAAACGGTGTAGGCGTACACGCACCATCAGACCTAACCCATGGGGAGTCCGAGAGCCGATCAGCACCCCAAAAAAGTGTTTTATTTGGGCTCGACAGCGCCCGCTATCGTCAAATACGGCAATTACTCGAGGGCCCCCAGGAATCGTAATAGCGGTCTCGTTGGGCCCCATACTACCCCACCTATGGTGGAAATCAAGTATATGACACCTACATCACGAGAAGGGTGCTTTGGGCTGCCCGGGCTCGGGTCTGAATATTATTAACCTGGACCTCGCGCAAGTCGGTCGGTGATGAAACAAACGATCGCGCCAAGGTCCATGGTCATGGTACCGGCCCTGGTAGTCCCAGGTCTAGGTCTTGTGCCCAAATTAAGGAGATCGTGGGGTCGCGGGGTCGGTCAGCCGCGCGGAGCATACGGAACGGTTAATCTAATGTAGCAGCTGTTCGGGCGGTTTGGATGGACCGTCCCATAACCGAAACGCCTTAAACGCAAATTTATTTCATAACTCACGGGTCTGGGGTCTTTTTGGAGGTCCGCCTACGTACCGTCGTCCGCGGAGAACGGGCAAGTCGGTCGATTGTGAATAGAACAACGGCGGCACGGCCCCTCGGGGTAGTGGAGTCGCTGATACTCACGGGCCCAGAACCTAGACCTGCGAGTATCAGCGATTCCACTACCCCGAGGGGCCGTGCCGCCGTTGTTCTATTCACAATCGACCGACTTGCCCGTTCTCCGCGGACGACGGTACGTAGGCGGACCTCCAAAAAGACCC